>FWPV01007798.1_pt1 | contig 19174 bp, 18 predicted proteins | sample 2228371 | NCBI WGS metagenome assembly FWPV01 (sample SAMEA103939776, study PRJEB20133) | metagenome
CCACCGGGCAGGCGGTGGCGTAGAATAGCCATGAGCCGCCTTAGCTTTCAACTGAGTTCGGGACACCGTCCATTGCTGCGCATTCGCCACAAGCCAAAGGCCGCGTGGAGCGAAGCTTTCAAACGGCGCAGGACCGGCTGGTCAAGCTAATGCGAGTAGAAGGAATCACGACCTTGGAGCAAGCCAACGAGTTTCTGGAGCGGGAGTACTTGCCCGACTGGCATGCCCGTTTTGCGGAAGTTCCAGCCTGTAGCGACGACGCGCACCGACCGCTTGCCATGCATCACGATCTACACGCGATTCTCAGCCGCAGCGAGCAGCGAAAGGTCACCAATGACTATACATTCCGTCTGAACGGGCGAAGCTGGCAAAGCGACCCATTGCAGGTGCGGCCTCGCTTGCGCGGAGCGTTCATCACAGTCGAGCAGCGGCGCGACGGAACCATAGCAGCTCGATTTGAGGGGACTTACCTGGCCGTACGTGAGTGCGAACCCACGCCGGCGTCAACTCCGGTCAAAGAGGAGGGTACATCGAAGCCGGCTCAGGCTGTTTCGCGAAAGGCTCCAAACGCTGGCGGCAAGAGCAAATGGATGAAGAACTTCTGGAAGTCCAAGTCGCCGACGTTAGACCAGGCGATCCACATCGCTAACGCCACCAGCTAAAAAAGGAAAAGCCGGGCAAACTGCGCCCGGCTCATCTTCGCGTTTAAAGCCCACAAGCCGAAGCTCAAGAGCTTCACCAGCATGATCGCACACAAAGCAAAACCCGGGAACACAGTCCCGGGTTCTGCAACCGATCACGCCGGAGCCAGCCCCGTCGCTTCGGCTTTGGGCATCCGGACGGGCGCGACCCCTCCCGGACGACCCAAACTAACACGCTCCCTCCGGCGTCGGGCCAAAAAGCTGACCTTTCTACTTTGCCCCGGGGCATGACGTATCTAAATTGCCTTGACACGGAAGATTTTGGGACTTGACAGACCCACCCAACCCATGCTAGGAAAGGCTAAGGAGTAAATGAGGGTTGATGCGGTTCGCTTACGAACAGTCAGCCAGCTATAGTCGCAAATCATCGCTGCCCTTCGGTTTGCGATTCCCCGCGACTTTGCTCTGCCTTCTCTCCTTACCGATGGCTGTCCGCGCCGTCGTCGCCGCTGCCCGCAGTTCAAACCGGCGGCACTCGCAGCGCGGCTTTCGGCACTTCTCCTGCGGCCTGTTATCCATACAGACACGTTGTGGCCTCCCATTATCTCTAAAGAAAGGAGATTTCTCGACAAATGGCGCTGAAGCAACACGGTACTTCTGTGCTAGGAGCCTCCATAGCTGCATTGGCATTCGCACTGAGCTTGCCCACGGACAGTGTGTTCGCCGACGGATGCACGAGCAAGTCCTGCACGTATTACGTTAGTGGTACCCCATCCTCTGGGAGTTGTGCCTCTTCCGGAAGCAATTGCGACCGCTGTTCCAATGGCTTAGATCAGCAGCAACAGGATGCCTGCAAGGTGTAACCTTTCGCGGCTGCAGGCTTTCTCCTTGCCGTGGGCTTTCGTGAAGGGAAGTCCAACGGCGCGGCAACTCTGAATCTCAGGAAGACCAATCCAGATCAACTCTAAGGAGAACGAGTATTTGCCATGAAAACGGAAAGCTGTCTACCATTATTCAGTCTCTCGATTGCCCTCGCGACGTTTACGTTGGCCGTTAGTACTGACCGAGTGTATGCATCGGGATGCCAGAACAGCACGTGTACTTACTATTATGGGAATGGCTCCTCGACTACGGGGAGTTGCGGGACATATACTGGAAGCTCTGGCAGTAATTGCGCTTGCACTAAAGACAACAACAGTCAACAGCAGTCGGCTTGTGATTTGTAGCGAACTGCTCCAGACTGCCGACCTTCACTCGATCCCTCGCGACACTCACAAAATTGAGCGAGCGGTCAAGGGTTAGGTGCGAGTGTTGGAGAGGGTTGATGGTTGGTTGCCATCGGAGGGCCCCTTTGGCGAGTTGGCTCCCTGCTATTGCAATCGTTCTGCTGTCCGCGAACTCTTTGTACCTCGGTATAAGGGTTTCTGACGAGATATCGATTTGCAAGGCGCGCCGCGATAGATTTGCATACTTGCCACGCGACAGCAGCCTGAACGGTATCGCGTCAGACGGGAAGGTGATCTCGCCTGCGGTGGCTGCTAACGGTCGTCTCGAAGGCGAAGGTTTCCTCTTGCTTTTCGTCATCGATGTAGGAAAAGGCACTGAGGAGATCGAGTATTGGAATAAGGTTATCGAGACGGTTGCCGCAGCGCGTCCTCAAGGAGGCCGACCAATTTATTACTGGGGAATTTGTAACGCCGGAAACGCGTGCAATCAGTATCAGCGGCTTGCAAATTTCACGATCGTTGCGTTCCTCGATCTCTATCAAATGCACGTCGTCGCCAACACGATCCAGGCCCATGGAGCGCTGCTGTACGACCGGGCAATGATCCTGCGGTCCCACATCCCGTCCTCAAACGAACCGTCACTGCAAGCTAGCCTCATAGTGAAGCACCTGAGAGGATGATGTATGCGGATAAACTGGAGGCATTTCAATGAGTGCCTGATTGTTGCTCTCATTGTAGTCAACGTATTTGAATTGGAGCTGTTCTACTGGGTACGAGGCAAAACAGGGCTTTACCAACCCACTTCCACATTCCCTTCCTTAGCCGGCTTTGGGTCAAACCCTCAGCGCTATATTCCTGCCGTTACCCCCTGCGTTTTGCTTCGCGTATCCTCTGACTCGTGCAACTATTGCCGGGTCGACCAGCCTTTTTATCGTCGCCTTGCCGAGCAAGTGCGTCACGCTGGATGCGAATCGGTTATTGTTTCTCCGAAAAGTGGACAGCTGAATTTCCAAGGCGATGCTTGGGGTACCATCCATCTTCGGTTCGTCGACTACCGCCTTGGGCGTATCCTAGTCCCATTTGTTACCCCCCAGACCATTCTCCTGGACGGAGATGGACATATTCGATGGTATCGGGAGGGGACTATGGACCAGAAGGCTCTGGCCAAGGCGCTTCGCGAATTGGCAAGACTTCATTCGGATCGAGGTGCAAAAACCGGCTGAGCCGGGGTACCATGGTCTCGTGGCAGGTGTCGTTTGGGGAAAGATTTGCAAGTACGATGTCCCGAGTATAGCAAGGAGACGTATTGTACCGGAGGGACGCCAGATTGAACCCACGAAGAAGAAGTCTCATCCTTGTTGCTGTGGCAACAGCCGTCGTTTGCTTGGCTTCGTGGTTCGTGATCAGCCATAACCTGCGAGGTGGGCGGTGCAGAAGCGTGCCATGTACATACTTTGACGACAGAGGTCGGCCGGTTCCAGGAACATGTGGGGAAAAGGAAGGCGACAAGACCCACTGTTACTGTATCTCCAACGAAGATAAGAGTCGGAGCCAGGAACAGTCCGTCTGCGTCGCTAACCGATAGTTGGTTCTGGGTTCTGCTCTATGCAAAGCGCCACTATTTGTTAGCCAAATCAGACAAGGAGTGATTCTCACGTGAAGGGTCGACGAGGTTTCGCGCTGATGGCATCGGGCTTTGCTGCCCTTCTCCTGACAAGTCGCACACCAGCAGCCGAGGTGAATGAGCCCGGATTCGAAGTGGTCTCCATCCGACCAGTGCCGCCCAACGCCCCTGTTATTCTTCGGTCAGCCGACTTTACGCCGATTCTACCAGGCGGTCGCTTCAGCGATGCGAGAACAAACCTTTTCTCCTTGATCACGATCGCTTATGACGTGAACAACCCGTCAAGGCACTTACTTGGGTTGCCAAAGTGGGCTCGTGAGAAGGCATTCGCGGTATCAGCGCAGCCCGCCGACGGATTTCCCAATCTTCCTCCTGAAGAGAACGAGAGGGCGGTCAAGGCCATGTTGCGCAGAATGTTGGCGAAGCACTTCCAGCTCAAAATCCACAAAGAATCACGGGTGGGCCCCATCTACCGCCTGGAAGTTGCAGGAAGGGGCTTGAAGATTCCGGAGGTGAAGCCAGCCCATCCGTCGGTGAAGCCGGGACGAGTGAACATGGCAGTTGGCGACCAGTCGGGCCGGATCATTGGCCGACAGGTGACGATGGAGGGGCTAGCGACGGCCCTTTCCCTATTTTTAGACGCTCCGGTACGAGATGAAACCGGCGTGAAAGGATATTACGATCTGGATGCCTCCTGGAAAAATCCGGATCCAGTAGATGCGGTGTCCTCGGGCGGCCTCGGTGCGGAGGGTCTGGCCATGCTCATCTCCAATTTGCGAAGCCAGTTCGGACTCCGCCTGACGCGAGCGAAGGGTCCTGCAGACTACTGGGTAGTCCAACATGTGGCACTGCCTATCCAAAACTAACTGGTCGCGCGGTGGAGATCGCCGCCTTCGTGCTGTGCTGCACCAGCCAATTTGCCGCAATTCGAGCCGATTTGTGCGATGAGCCAAAGACAGCACAGTCGTCTTGGAGTGTGGCTTGGAGAGTTTCTTGCCTGTCTCGGCATGTTTGGCGCCTGCTCCGCGGCGGAGACGGCGGACGTCCGCGGGCGTGTTACGTTCGGCGGTATTCCTGTTCCTGGCGTCACTGTTACTGCCACCCAAGGAAGTGTAGTACAATCCGTCATCACGGATTCCGCGGGGTTCTTCCAGTTTTCCAACCTGAGCGATGGAGTCTGGATAGTGGAAACAAACATGCAACTGTTTGCTTCCCAGCGTCGCGAGATCGTACTTCCGACAACTGGCTCGGTTGAGTTCGAATTGCCCCTTGCCCCCTCACTCCCAGAGGCAACCGCGTCCGGACTGGGCACAGTTCCCCCCAACTTCGAACTGGTTGAGGTGCGCGCTGTCAAGCCGGCAAAATCCGTCGACAGGCCCCCGGACCCACCACCGAATCAGGTGGCCCCCTCCCAATCCGAACCGGAGGATATTGGAGCGCGTGGCGCCAGTATCTTTCTGATTTCCGGCAGCCAGAACAACGGCGCTACTACGCCCTTTGCACTGACACCGGAAACCGGAAACAACCGTCCCAAGGCGCGATCTCCCTACAACGGCAATCTGGGCCTCCTCCTGAACCATGCGTCATTTGATGCCCGCCCTTATTCGCTAACCGGGCAGAATACTCCAAAACCGGATTACAGCCGGGTGCAGAGTCTGCTCTCGTTCGGCGGACCACTCCGCATCCCGGGCATTCTCCAGGGACGCAATCTCGGCTGGTTTACTGTCCAGTATCAACGCTATCGAAACCGCGTTGCTGAGACCTTCACGGCATTGATGCCAACGCTCGAGCAACGGACTTCGGTCCCGGAGGATCGCATCAGCCCGCAGGCCAAGGCGCTGCTTGCGCTGTATCCCTTGCCGAACTTCGACGGCGGGTCCGGATACAACTACCAAGTGGCTGCCGTATCCGGTGGGCATCGAGACGACTTACAGGCCAGTTTCAACCAAGCGGTAAACCGGAACACGTTCCAGGTCAACCTGAGCGCGCAAAGCCGCCGTGACAGCAAGCCAGACCAATTCGGTTTCCTGAACACGAGCCGCGGCCTCGGACTAACTTCCAGCTTGGGTTATCGCCGTCTGTTTCGCTCGCCAAAGTTTTTTACCGCTCGTCTGGAATTCAGCCGCCTCTCGGATCGCGTGACGCCATTCTTTTCGAATCGAATCAATTTCTCCGCGGTCGCAGGCATACAGGGCAACAACCAGGACCCTGAGAACTGGGGACCGCCGAACTTGCAATTTGCCAGTGGCATCGCTGGCCTCACACTTCCACAAGCGGCCTTCAACCGGTATCAGAGCTTCAAGGTACCCCTGGAATATGGTCTGGTTCGCGGCCGTCACGACATCGCCCTCGGATTTGCCTTTCAAGGACAGCATTGGAATCTTTTGTCACAGGAAGATGCACGTGGCACTTTTAGCTTTACGGGGGATCGTGACTTTCAAGCGTTTCTTCTGGGTCTTCCCGCGGTGAGCTCGATTGCCTTTGGCAATGCTGATAAATATCTGCGGAACTCCGTCTACGAGTTATTTATCCAAGACAAGTGGCGTGCCAGCTCCACTTTTACGGTTAACGTCGGGGTACGGTGGGACTATTCGTCGCCAGTACGGGAAAAATACGGCCGCCTAGTAAATCTGGCAATTTCTCCCGGTTTTTCGTCTGCCGTGCCCGTGATCCAAAGGGACGACACGGGAGGTGATTGGTTCCCGCGGCCGGATCGCAACAATATCGCCCCGCGCATCGGCTTGGCTTGGCGCCCATTCGCTGCGGCGGCCATGGTTTTCCGGGGAGGCTATGGCATCTATTACGACTCTGGCGTCTACCAGCCCGTCGCTTTACGAATGGCGCAACAGGCGCCATTGTCCACCAGTCTGCGCGTCGCGAGTACGCCTGAAACGCCCCTCACGCTGGCGAACGGCTTTCCGCGACCGCCCTCCATCACCCAGGCGACAACGTTCGGCGTGACTCCTAACTTCCGGGTTGGCTACGCGCAGGTATGGCAGTTCACATTACAGACAGATCTTCCTGCCGCCATGCAACTGGCAGTGAGTTATCAAGGAATCAAAGGTACGCGGGCGCAGCAGCAATTCCTGCCGAACACTTTTCCGGACACCTTCCTCGAACCGGCAGGATTTACTTACCTGGTCTCTGACGGCAATTCCATTCGCCATGCAGGTCAAGTGCGACTTCGCCGCCGGCTCTCAAACGGGTTTGCCGCAACGATGCAGTACACGTACGCCAAATCGATCGATAATGCCTCGCTGGGCGGGCGCAACGAGGCCGGACCTTTGATCGCACAGAATTGGCTGGATTTCAAGGCCGAACGCGCCCGCTCGAATTTCGACGAGCGTCATGTGCTGGACGCAACCCTGGAGTACAGCATCTGGGCCCGCAATCCGCTTCTTCGCAATTGGACATTCACGTCTCAATTTGTCGCGGGCAGCGGATCGCCGCTCACTCCAATCTATTTTGTAAACCTGCCGGGTACGGGCGTTGTGGGGAGCATACGGCCAGACTACACTGGCGCTCCCTTATATGACACTCCTCCGGGTCTATACGTGAATCCGGCAGCTTTCGCCCCGGCTCCTCCTGGCCGATGGGGTAACGCCGGCCGCAACATCATCAACGGTCCAGCGAGGATTGGGATCAACGCGTCGGCTGGCCGTACTTTCGCCGGCTGGGACCGTTTGAGCTTCGACGTCCGCCTGGAGGCGGTCAATGCGCTGAACAACGTCGTGTATACGCGCTGGAACACAATCATTGGCAATAGTCAGTTCGGTTTACCCAATGCGGTAAACCCGATGCGGACCGTGCGGGTGGTCCTGCGCGCCCGGTTTTGACCATTTGCTATGCGGCCTTGGTTACTCTTGCTCTTCGCGCCGGCCCTCCTCTCCGCCCAAGTCGCGCCAAACACACAAACCGGCCAAAATGCCGATTTTCGCATCACGACGCAGTTAGTCACCGAAGTCGTAATCGTGAAGGACAGGCGCGGCAACTTCATCGAAGGTCTGACCGCTGACGACTTTGTGGTGACAGAAAACGGAGTTCCTCAACAGATCCGCTTTTTTGAATTTCAGAAACTCGCAGAGCCGGCGCCTTTGCCGCCCATATCGGTGGATCAGCCAACGGCTTCCAACGTCCACCGGGCGCGCCCTTCTATCCGTTCCATCCGCCCCGACGATGCCCTCTACCGCAACCGGCGGCTTCTGGCTTTTTACTTCGATCTCGCCACTTTAGCAATACCAGATCAACTGCAGGCTCTTGATGCCGCTGCCCGGTTCGTGCAGACGCGCATGTCCTCCCAGGACTTGGTCGCCATCCTCGCGTTTACTCGCGGCAGTGTTCAAGTGTTACTCGATTTCACCGCCGACCGCCAGGTTCTGCTTCAGGCATTAGAAACTCTTAGACGATCCAATGAATACAGTGAAGGCTTCGGCGGGCTGGGCGCCGAAAAGCCAGGTCCGGGCGCTTCCTTCGGCCAAAACAGCCCGGAGTTCAATATCTTTTTCAATGACCGCCAACTTTCTGCCCTGCAAACAGCAGCGAATCTTCTTGGCAGCGTCAATGCGATGAAGGTCCTGGTTTACTTCACGACGGGACTTCGGCTGGAGGGCGTGAACAACTTAGCACAGCTTCGCGCGACCATCAATGCGGCAGTCCGTGCGGGGGTTTCGCTTTGGCCTATAGACGCGCGCGGACTTGACGCAGAGCCGCCGCTTGGGGATGCCCGGAGCGGTTCTGTGAGCGGACTTGCCTTGTATACGGGAGCAGCTCTGGAGCGTGCGGTCGAGAACCGGGAGCGCCGGCAGGACACATTATGGACCCTGGCCGCCGAAACGGGGGGCCGGGCGCTGCTGGATTCCAACGACCTGTTGTCAGGAATCGTGCAAGCGCAACAATCCATGAGCAGCCACTATATCCTGGGCTATTACACCACCAACGATCAGCGTGATGGCAAGCTTCGCAAAGTGAGTATCGCGCTGCCAAAATATCCTGGGGCAAAGCTCGAGTACCGCAAAAGCTACTACGCACCGAAAGAATTCAGCGCGTTTGACGCTGCCGACAGGGAGCGCCAGCTGGAAGAAGCGTTCATGTTGGAGGATCCGATTACGGACCTAAAATTGGCGTTGGGAATCGCATATTTTCAGATCAATAACGCAGAATATTTTGTCAACCTTTCGGTAACCATTCCGGGCCACGAATTGATGACGGGCAAAGCACAAAGCCAGGAGCGCACACGCATCGAGTTTATCGGCGAAATTAAGAATGACTACGGGGAAACGGTTTCGAACGTACGGGACAGCGTCGATATCAAACTTGGTGCGAACTCCGCGATTGAGTTGTCGCGGCGCATCGTTCAGTACGACACCGGATTTACCCTTCTTCCTGGCCGATATCACATCAAGTTTCTTGCCCGCGACAATGAAACCGGGCGAATCGGTACGTATCACATGCCGTTTGTGATTCTCAATCTCAACAAAGAGGTGAGCCAACTTCCGATCAGCTCCGTGGTGCTCGGCAGCCAGCGCGTCGACCTGCGCGAATCGATCCGTGCGACGCTGAAGCAAAAAGATCAGCGCCGTGAGGCTGGCAATCCGCTCGTGGAAAACGGGCTGAAGCTCCTCCCTTCCCTGACCAAAGTGTTCCGCAAGAAGGAGGAGCTGTTCTTGTACCTTCAGGTGTATCAAAGCGAGAAGCCCCTGGCGTATGTGACGTTCTACCGCGATAAAGCCCTGGCCTTCGAAACAGCTCCGGTTGGGCCAGCCTATTCTTTACGGGAACCGCTGCGCGGCCACGTCCTGCGCTTCCGCATTCATTTGAAGCAGTTCGACCCTGGCGAATATGTTTGCCAAGTGAACATCGTGGACCCGGCTCGCGGGCGGGCGCGATTCTGGCAATCGCCCGTTGTAATTACTCCCTAGAGAATGGATGGAGCCCTCTACACGCATGAGGTCCCAAAGTTAACGTGTAGCAAGAATTAATGTCTTATAACTGTAGTAGGTAGAAAATATTAGCTGTTGCGCAGAATAACGCATTACTACGCGTGTTTGAATGCTGGGGAACCGAGACCGTGCCTCGCACTTTTCTTTCGGACTGAACGTGAAACGTGAGTGAAGCAGCATGCGTGACGTGCAAGTTAGGCAAGAGACAGAGGTTTCTGGCAGTGAACTAAGTGCTGCGTGCCTGGTGCCTTTAGGACATGTGCCATCGACTCTGAACCGTTTCGGCTGGCTAAGGCCATTTGGCAATTCAACCCTGCTTACCCGATGCCTGGAGGGCTTGAAAGGAAGATCGCCTTGGCCGGTCGCCGCGCTAGTGACCCCCCCCTGTAATATGAAAATCTCGAGCACCTTAGCGCAGCTTCAAGTCAAGGAGTTGCAATCGCGCGGCGGAGCTTGGCTGCGCTCAATCGGGTTCGTCAGTTTAAACAACGGCCTGAACCGTGTTGTTCTGGCTCACGGATTAGTGGGATTGGATCTGTTGCCGGAATCCGTCATCAAGAAACTAATAACATTGCATGGCGAGCTACGCTCCGATGTTACGTTTTGTGGTGACTTACCCGCTCCGCTATACTTGGGAATCTGTGAGGAGAGGGCCCTCGAGTTTTTCGCCAGTTTGCCGGAGGGCGTAGCAGCAAATGGAGATCCCAGATCTGTATTCGCGAATTTGGCGAGCATTGCAGGGACATTAGAAGAAACAAACCAACTCATAGTTCGACGACTGGAGTTGCTGCACGGTTTCGGTCTCAATCGGGGCTGCATTCCACGGTGCATTCCGATGGAAAGCGAGGTTGATGTCGAGCGAATTCAGACTGCCCTTGCTCTGTCCGATGCACAGGGGACTGGTGATGCTCTGCGAACCTTCCGAGACTTGTTGATACGAGATTGGGCAGCAGAAAGTCGCCAGGTCATTTGGCCGACAGCGACACGGACGAGTGGCAAACGCGTCGTGCTTTTCGCATCAAATCCGAGTGCATTTTCCGGCAGTGAACAGGCGCTCATCTCGACCGTTCAATCCCTCCGCGGTGGCGATATCGACCTCCATTGCCTGATTGGAGAAGAAGGCGTGTTCACAGAACGATTGAAGAAGGCTGGCGCCAAGTTGCACTGCCCGAATAGAGACTTCGCGGCCCCGACTCTTCCAAATTTCCTGCTCTCCAGAGCCGTATTCGACGCCGTCCGCCCTGAGATTCTTCACTGCAATGCTTACGTCGGAACTCCCTTGCTAGCACAGGCGAGGGCGAACGGAGTCCCCATTTTACAATGGGCGAGACTGGCGCGCTTCGATGGCATACTGGACCACCTGATCGCAGCGGACATCATTACAGCAGTTTCTGGCTTCGTCCGTGAGCGACTGAAGGAGGAGATGATCGATCCTGAGAAAATTAGGGTGCTTTACGACGGCATTGACACGGAATACTTCAGTCCTGGGGGGCCTAAAATGAGGCTCCGCATGCGCGAGAAGTTACAATTGCGAGCCGACGAGTTCACCATACTCTGCATAGCACGGTTTGTGCCTTACAAGCGGCACGACCTTCTGATTCACGGCTTTGCTAGGGCAAGCGCTCAGCGCCCAGGTCTTCGTCTCTTACTCGCTGGAGATGGGGATGGTCAGAGTACGATGTCCGAAATGCAAGCGCTAGTGTCACGCCTAGGTGTTGAGGATGCAGTGTCTTTTACAGGATTTGTGTCCGATGTACGCACACTTATTACTGCTGCGGACGCTGTAGCCCTATGCTCTGACGACGAGCCGCTTGGATGTTCCGTACTTGAGGCGATGGCGATGGCCAAGCCGATCATTTTGTCACAGTCCGGCGGCTTCCCTGAGATAGTTACGGACAATCACGACGGATTGCTGTTCAATGCCGGCGATGCCGAGGCGTTGGCGCAGCGCATACTTAAGCTCGCGGCATCGGCCGCATTGTGCAAACGGCTGGGGAGCACTGCCCGGAAAACTGTCCAAGAGAGGTTTTCGCTCTTCGCGCACGCGTCAGCTCTCCGCAGAATCTACGAAGAGGTCCTTGGGAGGAAGAGAGACGCTCAAAGGCGGCAAGGCGCTTGATCGTCATTCAGACGGAACGCGAGCGCGCGGCCGTCAGGGCTCTCGAAGTCGGTGAAGGCGACCGCCTCGCCGTCGCCGCCGCTCGCTTCCAATCCATAACTTGTATTTGGCGGGAGGTCACCGGACACCCACGCCGAAGTCTGGTGGGGTGTTTCGGTAGCCAGTTTGGCGGCAGTCGCCTGCCGCATACGGTCGGGTCCATCCAAGAACGCCTGGTGGGGCGTTCTTCCTTTGGTGCGGTAGCCCTGGTGGGGCCGCTGGGTATTGTACAGCTCCAGCCAGCGGTCGAGATCAGCCTGGAGTTCAGCGACGCTGCCGTAGAGTTTCTGGCGGAAGGCGACGCTGAAGAACTCCTCTTTGACGGTGCGGTGGAAGCGTTCGCAGAAGCCGTTGGTTTCCGGGCAGCAGACGCCGGTGCGGCGATGGCCGATCTGGTTGATGGCCAGGTAGAGTTCGTAGGCGTGGTGGAGTTCCCGGCCGCAGTACTCGCGGCCATTGTCGGTGAGCGCATGCTGCACGGCCAGGCCATGTTCGTCATAGAAGGGCAGCACGCGGTCGTTGAGTAGACCGGCGGCGGTGATGGGCGTTTTGGAGAGATAGAGCTTGCCCCAGGCGTGGGAGCAGAAGGCGTCCACAACGGATTGCATGTAGATCTCGCCAGCGCCCTTGAGTGTGTCGACGAAGTAGGTGTCCTGGCAGAGCAGATAGCCCGGATGTGAGGACTCGATGTGCTCTTCGGGTCCTGCGTGCGGCCGCGGTGAAGGCGCAACAGGCGGATCTGCCTTTCGGTGAGCACGGGCCACCCTGCTCCAGGCTGCGGCGTTCCAGCCACAGGAGACGGTCGGAGCGGTGGAGCAGGCCGTGGCGCTGCCAAACGGCACGAACGGTGGAGGGGGCGATGCCGAACCCGGCGAGTTTCAACTGGCCGCTGAGGCGGATGTAGCTGTAGGTGGGGTAGCGGGCCGACATGTCGAGGATCTGTTGCTCGACCTCGGGCGGGTCTGGTTGGGCATGCGCGGGCGGCGTTTGGGCTGCGGGGCGAGCCCCTCCCGGCCGAACTTCTTGAAGGCTTCCTTGATCTCGTAGAAATGGCTGCGGCTGATGCCGGCGCGCTTGCAGGGGAGCTTGACGTTGTCCAGTTCCTCGGCCAGTTGCAGCAGGCCAAGGCGGGCTTTGATAAGTTGTTCTCGGGTGCTCATGCGGGTTCTCCTGTGACGTTTTGTCTTGGAAACCAAAACGCTATCACCAGGACCGCGTGGGCGCCCGAGTTGTGGGGGCCGCTGTCGAGTAGGCGCGGCAGGTCGCCCTGCCGCGCCTCTCACAGAACCGGACTTGCGGGCCTCGCATCCGGCTCTTTGGATCGATGTCTCACCACGCCAGAAGCATCTGGCGGGGAACTTGCGGTAGAGGGTTGGCCACGCGCCAGCGGTCATACAATGAACCAAGCTGGCCATGGAACCAAGCATTGGGGTATGCCTTGGTCATCCCCGGTCGGTTGCTACGGTGCCAGACACCCCGCCCAGAATAGCAGGATGCTGAATAACGTACGGTTCAGCGTCTTGGCGAACGTAAAATCAATGACTTACGATCGCTCTTTTATGACCAAGCGAGGAATTTCAGCATCCTGATAGTACTACTGGGTCATAAAAGAAACAAATTGTGGTAGAATTGGTTCGTGCGAACCGCCCATCCGGGGCCAAGCCCGCAGGAGAAGCGCTTCGCGGCCTACTTGGAGGGCTTGGCCAGGGCCGCGGGGCATCGGGACCGGGAGACTCCCCTGAAGGACTACTGCCGCGGCCTGCTGCTGCCCGGCGAGCGCAAGTCGATCGAGCCCATGGCGGCTCGCCTCCATCCGGACCGAGTGCAGCCCACCCGGCAATCCCTGCACCACCTGGTGGCCAAGGCGCCTTGGAGCGACCAGGCCGTGCTGGACGCCGTCACCCGGCAAGTGCTGCCCGCCATGACGCGTCGGCAGCCCATCGTGGCCTGGATCGTCGACGACACCGGGATTCCGAAGAAGGGCCGGCATTCGGTGGGAGTGGCGCGGCAGTATTGCGGCCAGCTGGGCAAGCAGGACAACTGCCAGGTGGCGGTGTCGCTGTCGGTGGCCACCTGGGAGGCAAGCCTGCCGGTGGCCTGGCGCCTGTACCTGCCCAAGGAGTGGGCTGAGGACCGCGCCCGGCGCAGAAAGGCCGGAGTGCCCGACGAGGTGGAGTTCCAGACCAAGCCCGAGATTGCGCTCGGTCAGATCCGGGAGGCGCTGGAGCGGGGCCTGCCGTGCGGGGTGGTGCTGGCCGATGCGGGCTACGGGGCCGATACGCGGTTCCGGGAGCAGCTGGCTGAGTTGGGCCTGCAGTATGTAGTGGGGGTGCAGGGCAGCGTGAGCCTGTGGCGGCCGGGCGAGGGTCCGTTGCCGCCGAAGCCGCGGGGCAAGACGGGCCGTCCGCCGAAGCTGCTGCGGCGCTCGAAGGAGCACTCGCCGGTGTCGGCGCGGCATCTGGTGCTGAAGCTGGGCGAGAAGGCGCTCAAAAGAGTCTCGTGGCGGGAGGGATCGCAGAGAAGGCTGGCATCGAGGTTCGTGGCCGTGCGGGTGCGGCCGGCGCATCGGGACTACTGGCGGGCGGAGCCGCATGAGGAGCTGTGGCTGTTGGCCGAGTGGCCGAAGGGCGCCCCGGAGCCGACCAAGTACTGGCTGTCGAACCTGCCGGCGGAGACGGCGCTGAAAGACCTGGTGCGGCTGGCGCATCATCGCTGGATCGTGGAGAGGGACTATCTGGAGCTGAAACAAGAGCTGGGGCTGGGGCACTTCGAGGGACGTTCGTGGCGCGGGTTTCACCATCACGCGACGCTATGCATCGCGGCGTATGGGTTCCTGGTAGCCGAGAGGAGCCGTTTTTCCCCCTCGGCACGCGCGGGGAAGCTGGACCTGGCGCAAGCAGAACTGCCCGAAGACTGGCGGCCGCGGGGCAGCCCGGAGCTCCGAGCGGCGCTGTGAGTCCGCCTCGATCGGCAGCATCCGGACTCAGATTGTCAGCTGGCTGATCCGGCAGCTTCCGAGCTGCCCTTTTTGTGGGGCGAGACGTTTATGACCCAGTAGTACTAGCCGCCATTAGCCGCCTGCGCCGGGCTGGCGCCTCGTCTCACGAAGTGTCGGTACAGGAACCGAGGGCGCTTCTTCTGGCAGATCACGATGGCCCGCAGCCTGCGGCGGACATGCGCGTCATACCTTCGGAATTCCTCCGCTCCTGCTTCGGTACAAATCCGGAAATTTGCGATCCACCCCTGGGAATATTCGTTCAGTCCTTCCATGCAAGCCCGCAGCGAGTTCCCCCAGCTTCTTGGTGTCAACTCCAGAATCCGGGCAGTGAGCTTCGCCTTTGTCTTGGCCGATCTGAGCACCTCGACGTTGGGACCCCTGTCGGTTCCCAATCGAAATCCCAGAAAGTGAACCTCCCCCGGCTGAGTCACTGAACTCTTCGCCTCATTGACCTGAAGACGCAATCGCCTCTCCAGAAAACGACGCGTCGAGGCCATGACCCTTTGCCCGGCTCGCTGGCTCCGCACGAAGATATTGCAATCATCGGCGTAGCGCACGAACCGAAGTCCCCGGCGCTCCAGCTCCCAGTCCCATCCGTCCAGGACGATATTGGACTGCAGCGGAGATAGCGGGCCGCCTTGCGGCGTGCCCTCTTCCGTGGACACTTTTGTACCGTCCGGCATCACCACCTTCGCCTTCAGCATCCGCCGCCCCAGGTCCAGGATCCGCTCGTCACCCGCCTGCTGCCCCAAGCGGTTGAGCAGGCGTTGATGATGGACTCGATCGAAGAATTTCGACAAGTCCAAATCGACGACGACTCGGTAGCCTTCTCCCAGATACTGCTTCGCCTCCGCAATGGCGGTGTGAGCGCCCCGATTGGCGCGGAATCCGTGACTGCTGCGATGAAACCGCGGCTCGAAGATCGGCTCCAGAACCTGGAGCACGGCCTGTTGCACCCACCGGTCCACCGCATTCGGAATACCCAAGCCGCGCTCGCCGCCTCCCGGTTTGGGAATCCATACGCGCCGAATCTCACCCGGCCTGTAGGTTCCCTGGAGAAGAGACTTCTGCAACTCGGGCAGCAGAGCCGGCGCCTCATCGACCACCTGCTCCACACTCCGCCCATCGACACCGGGCGCCCCTTTGTTTCGCAACACATTCAGCAGCGCCTGCGCCAGATTGCTCGCCGACGCCACCGCCTCCATCAGCCGCCCCTCGGCGGCTGCGCAAGTGGCAGGCTCCATCCGGCCGCTGCCCTTCGCTGTATGCACCAAGAATCGCTTCCCATAGGACTCGTCCCGCGGGGCGCGTGCCTTGTCCCCTTTCGGGCAGTCGGCGAACGCGAAGGCCAACTGCCGTGGTTCTGCGCTTTTCAATCCATCTCCCCCTTCGCTCCACCGGCTTTCACCGGCTTCCCGGCTACTATGAGGAGATCCGACTTCTCTCCGGGCTTCGGACAGTCGTTGATCCTGCCTTCCGCCCTACCGCTTGCGCGGACCCAGGGAGATCTCTTGGAGTAAGAGTGACCCATGTCCTGCCGCTCCCGTCCCCCATACCGTCCCGGCCACGGTTGGATATCGGGCGTCGCGTTCCCGAGCACGCTTGCCTCCACCAGGCCGGCCTCACGGGGCTTCACTTGCGTTCGGTGCTGCAGTTCGCCTCCAGCTTTCTCCCCACGCGCCCTCGCGGTGTCGCGCAGTTGCCTTCGGCTCACAGTTGCCTCCAACAGGCCCTGTAGGGGACTTGCACCCCCAATCGGTCACTCATATCCAACACACGTGGTCGGGCTTCGCCCTCCCTACGCCGGCCCCCACAACTCGGATCGTGTCCGCTCAACTCCCGCTAAGTTCACCGTCTAATCGTGCTATTACTGGCGAACACCGGTCATGAGCTGTTGAAGTCCGTACTGACGTACTGACAACTTTCGCGCACGGCTTCCGGAGTCACCCTTCTGCCGGCAGCGATTGACGCCGCCACGGGGAGGACGCATCTCAGCAGTTTCGGAACACCGCTGAACGGCAGGTGCGCGGCGAGCCTGCAGAGTAAGGCGCGGAGAGTGTTCTGCCCCGCTCCGGCGATGCTTCCCTATTTTCGCGTTCAAAACATTCGCTTGCATTCTTGTTTGTCTTGTAACATAATTGCTACAAGATGATCCCGGACCCCAGAGGCTCCCTCGCCTCCCACTGGCGGCAGCGCAAGTTCGACCTCCTGCGGCGCTTCACTCTCCCTGCTGATCTGCTGCCCGGCTCTCTCACCCTCAGTACTACCCGTTGTGGCAAGCCCACTTGCCACTGCGCGGAAGGTGAAGGCCACCCCGCCTGGACCCTCACCTTCATGTCTGGCCGCAAGCGGCGCGTCGAACGCATCCCGCGCGAGTGGATCGAGCATGTGCGCCAGCAGGTCGAGGCCGGCCACGAGTTCCAGAACGCGCTCCGGGAAGTGCTGACCGCCAATGCTGAACTGCTGGTGCTGGCCCGCAAGCAGCGGCGTAAACCCCGGCGATGAAAGGTCCCACGCCACGCAGCCTGCTGCGCTATGTGACGCAGCATCTTCGTTTGGAGCCGTACCTGAAATCGCCCGGCGACACGCGCCCGCACCCGCAGATTCCAGCGCGCACGCTGTTGTGGTCTCTGTTGATCGGCCGCGTGATGCGCGAACTGAGCTTTCATGCGGTCGAGCAACTGGTGCAGACCGCGGATTGCCGTGCCTTAGGGGTGGCGAGCTCGTTCGGCGACGACACGCTGGCCTACTTCACCGAGCGCTTGGATGCCGGCGTGACCCGTGCCGCCCTGGTCGATGTGATCCGTCTGGCCAAGCGCAACAAGGCCTTTGACAACTGCCGCTTCATCGGCCTGGCGATTGACGGGACCGCCGCCGGGCGCAGATCCAAGCGGGATTGCCCGCTGTGTCGCCCGATCTACAATGCCAAGAAGAAAGTCATCGGTTACGGTCATCCCTGCGCCGCCATCAGCGTGGTCGGAACGGGCCTGTCGCTGACATTCGACGTGGAGCCCTACGGGCCAGGCGACAGCGAATACTCCGCCGCACAGCGCTTACTGGCGCGGGCCATCCAGGCCCGGGGGGGCGCGCTTCGCCGATTACCTGGTGGTGGATGGCGAGTTTGCCACCGCGCCGTTTCTGCACGCCGCCGACAGGGCGGGCACGTTCGTGGTGGCGCGCCTGAAAGACAACCTGCCCGAACTAAAGGCGGCCGTGGAAAAGCGCTTCTGCTCACAGCCGCCCACGCGCATCTACCACGTCGGCAAAGACCGTGTGGAAGTTTGGGATGCGGACGACTTCGATCCCTGGGAAACGCTCCGCTGGCAGACCGTGCGAGCTTTCCGTTACCGGCAGCACAAGCCGGATGGCAGCATCATCCAGGCCGACTGGCTCACCAACTTTCCCACCCGCAAGGCGGGCACTCTCGCCCTGTTTCACATCGCCAAAAGCCGCTGGGAGATTGAGAATCAGGGTTTCAACGACGCCAAGAACCGCTACGGCCTCGAACACATCTGCCATCACCAGCCCAACAGCATCTTGGTGAACTGGTTGCTGACCTTGTTGGCGATGGTCATTGAACGGCTCTATCGCATTCGCTATCTGCATCGCGGTACGCACCCAGTGCGCTCAGCAAGCCAACTGTGCCTCCTGCTCTGGCTGGGCCTGTCGCGGTCGCTCGCACCCGACACCAGTTGATCATCGCTTCCCTCGCCTCCTCGTGTCCGCGCTGCCCCCGCAATTTCATCCGCCTGAACCCCAATCGGGGCTTGGAGAACTGCCCTCGAAAATAGGCCAAGCGCCCCAACCGCCCTCGTGCCGCTTCGAATCGACCGCTTTCAAGCACTGCCCGCGCTTGCTCTGTCGCGGACTTCCGAAACTGCTGGACGCATCTGCGCAGGCTTGATCTCAGATCTCAGTGCCTCCATAATTCCCATGGCCATGCGAGTTCACATGGCCATGATAACGTCACGGATCGTCGGTGCCTTGATCGCGGTACGAGAAGCGCGCTCATGGCAGGTTTGCCTGTCGCAGGACCCGGCGGATCTCTCGGAAAACCTGATCAAATGGCGGCAGCACGGCCATCTGATTCGAGAGCCGTGTAGACCAGAGCGCCTTCAGCCGCGCTTCCTTCTTGATGATGGCCTCCTGGATTCCCGCCGCCTCCTGCTGCCGGAAGGCGAGCTTGGCACTCATCGCGGGCACCAGTTCTGACAGGTCGATGCCCTCGCAGGAGACGAGATGCCAGAGATCGTAGAGATCGCGCGGTTCATTGCGGGCGCGATCGGCGAGTGCCAGAACTTTCTCCGTGGTGGTCTCGGCCAGCGAGTACGCCTGGACTATTCGGCCGTCCGGCAGGTCTGAGAATTCCTCGTAGGCCCGAAGAACCGGTCGGCCCTCAAGCGGAAAAACGATCTGCTCCCGAATTGTAATGTCTACCTTAACGCCGCCGCCAGCTGGCAACGGTCCGACATATCGCAAGTAGAACGTGTGACTGTTCGCGTGCGAGTGGCGGTCCTCGCGGTCGAACGCGAATTCCATTCCGCAGGCGTGGCGAACGGCGGCGTACACCGATTCCAATCGCCGGCGA
>FWPV01007799.1_pt1 | contig 19165 bp, 18 predicted proteins | sample 2228371 | NCBI WGS metagenome assembly FWPV01 (sample SAMEA103939776, study PRJEB20133) | metagenome
AACGGCGCGTTAAAATCGTTTCGGGTGTCGAGCTGCCATTCATATTGTATGGCACCGGGTACATCGCTCCAATCAAAAATCGGAGTGCGACTGCTGGTCGTACCGCCGTTAATTGGCTTGATCAATACCGGAGCAGGTAATAGGGTAGATGGCATCGCGGTGTTGCCGGTAGGAATGAGAAAAATAAGGGCTAGAAAGAGCCCCCTGAACCCAAAGGTAAAAATTCGGTTTTTCATGCCAGGCATTTTCGACCTCCTCAACTAATAAAGTCCCGGCAAGAAGCGATAACGCACGGATTGCATATACGCGGCATAGCGATCGTCTTTTGCCAGCAAACGTTCTTCGGCGATTGACCGGAACCATTGTCCGAATAAGATGAACGCAAAAAGGACAGCGTTGCGATAGGAAAAGTTGCCGAACAAAAAACCCAAAAAAAAGATCAATTCACTGGTATAAAGCGGATGCCTCACCAAGCGATAGGCGCCTGATAACCGCAATTGTCGATGTGCAGGGACGATGCCGAAGCTTCGGCCCAGGCTCAGCAATGAAAAAACCATGCAGCTGATACCGATTCCCTGGATTAAAAACGACACCTGAAGTGGCACGATCGCTGCATGGGCCACTGGTCGCAATAACATGGCGCAAGTGAGAGTCGCAAACGGCACCAGCCAATCCCAGACTCTTTGTGAGGTATCGGTGCTCTCCCGCCTGAATAAAAATAGAATAAATAGAATGGTATTGTGTATCAACACCCCTAACGTCATCGCCGATTGGTTTTGCTGCCAGGTGTGAAACAAATACCACACCAATCGGCTCCATAAAAGGGCGATGATAAAATTCAATGGCCAATGAAATAGATGCCGCAAGGCCGTGAGATTTACTTTATGTTTTTCGTCCGTTATTAACCGCAACCGCTGGCCGTTGTTGATACCATATTTTTCGGCCCATCCATGCGCCCCTTCGAGGATGGAATGCACAGCACGAGGAAACCGCACGGTTTTGTTGCGCGGCCATCCGATGAGCCGCTCTATTACTTCCCCCTCTTTATTTAGAGCAACGATATCGATAGGAAATTGCATGCCAAAACTATGAACACTTTTACAAGGGACAATGTGTAAAATCTCATCTTCGGTGGCTTGCGGTTTGCCCAACAATCCAACCATTCTTGCCAGGGGAGTATCGGCTAACACGAGGTGGAGAGGTAGTTTGCGATTATTTGTCAGATCGAACAACGGCATCTTGAGCCCCTTATTTTGCCAGTGTATCCACCATCATAATCACAGCAGGTCCCATCAATACGATGAACAGTGCCGGGAGGATGAACAGCACCAACGGCAATAGCATTTTGATACCCGCTTTAGCAGCCTGCTCTTCCGCTTTTTGCTGGATGCGGGTGCGCAAGGAATCGGCCTGGGCTCGGAGGGTATCGGCGATACTGGTTCCCAGTTTATCGGCAAGAATCAGCGCCCCCACTAAAATCTTCAAATCCTCCACCCGGTTGCGGTCGCTGAGGGCGCGTAAGGCTTTTTCGCGAGTGACACCGGTGCGTAAATCTTGCGTCGTGCGCATAAACTCCTCACTCAATGCCCGCGAACGCAGAGCCATGTCTTGGCCAACACGCATAAGTGCTGCGTTGAGCCCCAAGCCGGCTTCGACCGAAATCACCAATAAATCCAAGGCATCTGGCAACGAATTGGCGATCTCTCCTTGGCGTTTGCGCATCCTAAAAGTCAAAATAGAATCAGGGAGGAGATAACTAACCACGCCCACAGCCACTACCAACAATATGACCTTGGACACCGGTTGGCCGCTCATCGCTCCCAAATAACCAAAGATTATAACCCCCAATAAAGCGGAGAATATCTTGATACCGATAAAGCGACGGTAGCTTTCCTCGCTATAATATCCAGCAGCGATGAGCGTGGCTTTGAGCTTTGAATCCGGTTTCTGTTTCTTTTGCGCAATTCGACCGATTTCATCGAGAATTTTTTCTAAAGATACATTAGCAGGCCAGCGTTTTTCGATGCCATCCCTGTTAATGAATTCCGCCTCAGCGGCATGATTTTTTTCCAGTTCCTTCAGTCTCCGAACCGTTGGGTCGAAATGGCGACGAAGGAAACGTATGAGGAGGTACAGGAGCGAAAAAATTGCGAAAAAGGTAACAACCAATATGAGATAGACATTCATAACGGTAACCTATTGATATTTAATGCGCACAATTTTACGGATGATGCTGTAGCCGATAATTTGCATACACACCGCTGTGAACAACATCAAGTGGCCGGTCTTGGTGGTGAATAAAGGCTCGAGATAACTGGGACTGATCAGAGAGATAGCCACCATGAAAAAGATCGGCAATAGCCCCAGGATCATGGCCGACATTCGCCCCTGGGCGGTATAGGTACGCAATTGTCCCATCAACTTGAAGCGCTCGCGAATGGTATAGCCGATCTTTTCGAGAATTTCGGTGAGGTTGCCACCGGTTTCTTTCTGCAAGAGAACGGCGGTGACAAATAATCTGAGATCGACGCTGTCGACGCGCTCACAAAGACCGAGCAATGCTTCACGCAATTGCACCCCTAAGTTATATTCCTCGAAAGATTTTTTAAATTCGAGGCTAATGGGCTCGGGGGCTTCTTCTGCTACCAGTTGCATGGCTCGGGGGAAAGCATGCCCAGCGCGCAAGGCACTGGTCATCATATCGATGGCATCCGGAAATTCGCGAATAAAAGCTCGCAGTCGTTTCGAGCGCAGGTAAAGGACGTAAAAAAGAGGGATAAAAAACATAAAAATGGGCACTACTATTTTAGGTGCAATACTCATCATACGTATCGTCAGCAATAATCCCATTCCAGCGAAAATGAACATCAATAAAATCAGCTCCCCCACTCGCATTTTAAGGTCGGTCTGCTTTAATAATTTGCTCAGTTTTTTGGTGAGATTGATATCTTCAAGAATCCGATTAAGTAGCGGAATGCGGCTGAGTTGATCATCTCGGAGAATAAAAGGAATTTCACTTGATTCATCGAGTTGGGGGGTAATCAGACCATCGAGGCGTTTTTTGATGATGTTTTCTTCGCTACGCATTTTATACAGCGCATGAGCAATGAGCAATAAAATAGCCGTGATCGAGAGAAAAATAGAGGCGATTACTATAGGCAGCATCTTATTGTTCCTTATGACAATATTCCATTTTCGGTTCAAAAATATCTACTGGCAATTGGATGCCGGAGGTTTCCAATTGCTCGGCGAAGCGAGGACGTATGCCGGTGGTACGAAAGCCGCCAATCACACGGCCGTCTTCGCGTACCCCCAATTTTTCGAAAGTAAAAATATCTTGTAAAGAAACTGTTTCCCCTTCCATTCCAGTAACTTCGGTGATTTTAACGACTTTTCTGGTGCCGTCGCTTAGGCGGGACGCTTGAATGATGACGTTGATCGCAGAGGCAATCTGTTCGCGCATGGCTTTATCAGTCAAGTTCATTCCCGCCAGCAGGATCATCGTCTCCAAACGTCGTAAAGCATCGCGGGACGAGTTGGCATGGATAGTAGTCAGCGAACCATCATGCCCGGTATTCATGGCTTGCAACATATCGATGGCTTCGGCGCCGCGCACCTCACCGACGACAATGCGGTCTGGCCGCATACGCAGGGCATTACGTACCAAATCCCGTTGCGTCACCTGTCCCTTGCCCTCGATATTGGGAGGGCGGGTCTCCAGGCGTACAACATGTTCCTGTTGTAATTGCAACTCCGCAGCATCTTCGATGGTGATGATTCGTTCCGTCGGCGGGATATAGCTGGATAAAATATTCAACAGCGTGGTTTTGCCAGAGCCGGTACCTCCAGAGATGATGATATTGAGGCGTGCACGCACCGCTGCACGCAGCAACTGGGCCATCCCAGGGGTAAGCGTCTCATTGCGCAATAAATCATCCATCGTCAGACGGTGAGTGCCAAATTTACGGATCGACAGGATCGGTCCATCCAACGCCAGCGGCGGGATAATGGCATTCACGCGGGAACCATCCGGCAACCGAGCGTCCACCATGGGGCTGGACTCATCGATCCGCCGTCCCACTTGCGTCACGATGCGATCGATGATATTCAATAGATGAACATTATCTTTGAAAACCGTGTTGGTTAACTCCAGTTTTCCAAAACGTTCTACATAGGTTTGTTTATGGGTGTTGACGAGGATATCCGAAATAGTCGGATCATTGATAAGAGGCTCCAGAGGCCCCAAACCAAAAGTCTCGTTTAAAATTTCTTCCACCAATTGATCTCGATTGAGATCCAGCCCTACATCTTTCTCCTCCCGCAAGAGCATCTCAACCACCTCGCGGACCTGGGTTCGTAATTTATCTTTAGGTACGCTATCTAATTTTTCCAGATCCAGGCGATCGATGAGACGACGATGAATCTTTTCCTTCAATTCATTGTAGGACACACCGAACGTCGATGCCGGCAGGGGTTTTGTCACCTTTTGCACAGGTTTGCTTTCGGCCTGAATATTCGCCGGCTCACGCTCGATGACCACTGTCTCTTTGGTTTTTAATCGATCGTATAAACCCATAAAAAGATCTTCCTATTTTTTCCGAAATTTTGCAAATAATCCCCCCTTTACCAGCTTATCTTCTATATTCGTTTGATCTCCAGCCAAGCTCTCCACCAATTTTTCAATGCCCTCGCTCATCTTCGCGTGAGGCGATTTTTCAATCACCGGTACACCATGATTGATGGCATTCATCATGGCGTCAAAATCATGCAGGGCAATGCGTGCCGCAATGGGATATTCGAGCAATTTTTCCATCTGGTCCAGATCTGCTCCCGAATAGGAGGTATATCGATTGAGAACCAAAACAATCTTTTCCTGTGGGTATCCCAGCTTGAAAAAAAGTTCGATATATCGTTTGCTATTGAAAATCGTAGCCAAATCCAATCCCGAGATGAGGAGGATTTTATCTGCGCTATCCAATGCTTTGAGGGTTACTTCATCTAAATGGGGATGGGTATCGAGTATGATGTAATCAAAATGACGACGCAGAAAAGCCAGCAGGCGCTCAATATGCGAAGCAGTGATGAATTCCACTTCTTCGATTCGGAATGGACTGGGCAGGACATAAACACCTGAAGCATGTTGTGGTAGTGTTTTCAAGAATAGTTGTACGTCCAGACCATCCAGATGGTTGACCACATCGAGAATGGAATATTTGGATTTTACATCCAGATAGATAGCCACTTGGCCCAGCTGAAGATGGAGATCTACTAGGATAACTCGCATCTTTGTCAATTTAGCCATCGCCACCGACAGGTTGACAGCGAGAGTGGTCGTGCCCGAACCTCCTTTAGCCCCGAATAGACAGATCACCTCCCCATGCTCAACGTCCTTTGAAGCCGACTCTTTGAATTGGATGGCCTCGCGGATGGCGTTATTTACTTCTTCTGGCTTAAATGGCTGCGGCAAGAATTCGCGCGCCCCCCAGCGCATGGCACGTCGTACCGCCTCCGGATGCATCTCAGGTGCCGTAACGATGATCATCAATTGCGGATATTGTTTCTGCAAGTTTTCCGCAAAATCAAGGGCCTTGGTTTCATCGGGAACTAGATTAATAATGGCCAATTCCGGTTGAAAATCAACGAAAATTTCATCCCATCGCTCTTGCCACTTATCCTGCTGCCGTATTTCCACGCCTGGCATTTCGTTCAGCACCGCGTTCAAATTATTGCGGGATTCATCATTCGCGTCGATCAATAGAATTCTGATGCGTTTAGTCATATCTCCCAATAAAACCGTTTATTCCCTCGGTAAGGCCTCACGATTCGATAGCGATTTATGACACCATACCTGCAAGGGAGGGGGTTGACATCGAAATTAATCTGTAAGGCTTTACGCTTCGATAGCGATTTATGACACCAACTTAACACAGCGCAGCAACGACCAATTGCCGCCAGGGGTACCGTTGGTGATGATCTGAATAAAGACACCGATGAGATCTTTACCCTGCATCCCTTCTATGAAAAAAGCAGCCAAAGCCGTAACCCTCACCGTATTTCGGCCAGAATCAGGAGGATATGCCGGATCGTAAAGGGGAATTTTGACGATACGGGGACTGGAAAAACCACTAAATGCCGATCCACTGACCGATTGACCGTCCCAGTAAGCATTGGGATCCTGATTGATAATATAGTTGACCCCCTGATTGGTCGGGCCAACCATGTTGCCAGGTTCAATGGCTAAGACATCACCAATTTCCACATAAGAATCACACCCATATTTGATATTGTCTTCATACTCGCTGGCACCAGTGATGGGATTGCCACGATTGACCGGTGGATAATCCACTGGATAGTAAAAACTGGGGTTGGTAGCAGGTGCCCCCAGTTCTCCTGCTTTTATCACTACACGATCGCCAGCGCGGTAAGTGTAATGTGGCACCGCCCACGGTGAGAGTCCGGTGGTGCCGCTCACATAGCCCAATTCCGCCGTCGCCTCAGCACTCACAATCTTGGTATGCATTCCTACTAAATGGAGAAAAAAAGTGTGTAACGGCCGCTGGGCTTCGACGCGAATACGATTGATGCCGGGAAAGGTGACATCTTGAGGCAAGATGATCACCGGCCAACGCATACAATCGTTGCGCAAGCCATAACGGATAGCCATATAAGTGGCATAGCTTTCGCCATTTAATAAACCCGCAGCCCCGGCTAAAGCGGCAGCATCTACTGCACTTTGCATCTGATTGCGCGCCGTTAAAATATAGCTGATATCAGTAGCTAACGCGGCAAAGAGCAACAAGCTGAACATGGCGGCAGCGGTGATAGCCAAAACATTGCCGCTGTCGCCCCGTAATAATTTCAACATGTTAACCACCTCGCAATGGTTTCTTTGTTCGTTCTCAATGTCATTGACGATTATCGATGACATCCAACCACGGTAGGTAAGGTTCTAAAAATACAAAGAACAAAAAACCGTGTCATTCTGAGGAAAGCACAAAACTTGAACGGCCATGACCGCAATTAGATGTTCCTATGACATTATGAGGATTCTGAGACCAATCTCACCTTTCGTAAAAGTCCAGGCACATTTCCGGGTTTGCCGCTGTTGGTGATTTGCAAAAAGACACCCAAAACATCTTTGCCCTGCATACCCTCTACAAAGAAAGCGGCCAACCCCGTCACAACGATATCGCCACGTCCATTGGCTGGAGGATGATTGGGATCATACAAGGGTAGAATGACCACACGAGGGCTGCTAAACCCTGGAAAAGCAGAATTCAGCAAGCCGTGACTGTTGCTGTAGTAGGCATGAGGATCCTGATCCAAGATGTAATCCACGCCGTGTTTGGTCGGTCCTATCATATTTCCCGGTTCAACCTGGAGGATATCGCCGATTTCGACATAAGCGTCTGTTCCATACTTGATGTTATCGCAATATTCCTTGGCGCCGGGAATCGGATTGCCGCGGTTCAGCGGTGGATAATCGACTGGATAATGCCAGCAGGGGGTCGTTCCCAGTTCGCCTTGACCACCGGATTTCAGGATCACACGGTCTCCAGCTCGCCAGCCCCCATCCGGTATCGCCCACGGTCGTAACCCCGTGGTTCCCTGGATATAGCCTAATTCTGCTTGGGCCGTAGCCGTGATGGTCTTGTTCGGCATTCCTGCTAAATGCAGGAAAAACGTATTCACCGTGATACTCTTTTGAATCCTGATACGGTTGGCGTTGGGAAAAGTTATGTCCGCTTGCTCAAGCTGCACGGGATGATTGAGACAATTATTTTTTGCAGCGTAAGCGATCGCCTGGTTAGCAGCATATGAGCTATTCATGATGAGACCTGCACAGCCTGCTAGCGCTGCAGCGTCTACTGCTACCTGTAATTGATTTTTTGCAGTCAAGATATAACCAATATCAATCGCCGCCGCAGCAAAAAGCAATAAGGTAAACAGAATGGCCGCAGTAAGAGCCAAGATGTTGCCGTGCTCCTCATGAAAAAATTTACCCATGAGATGTCCTCACGCTTGTTAAAATTTCACTTTACGTATCTCGGGCAAGGCGGACTCTTTGAGGTCGTGAATGATTTCGGGTGTCATCACAATGAGTAGTTCGGACTCTTTTTTCTGGAAACGACTGCTGCTAAATAATTTGCCGAGAATCGGTAGATGCCCTAACAAGGGTATACGCGAAACGGTTTTGGCCATTTCGTTGGACAATAACCCTCCAATGATAAGGTATTTCCCCTGTGTCATCTCCACCGTGGTTTCGGCCTTGCGGATGACCAGAGCTGGAATGCGAAAGCCACTGAGGATAACGCCGTTCTCAAAATCCAAGCTACTGACTTCTGTCATCACTTTGATATTGATGATATTGCCATCGAGGACGCGTGGGATAAAATTCAACTTGATGCCGTACTCCTTGAACTGAATCGTCACCGTTTGCATACCGGCCGCACCAGATACGATGGGAATGGGAAATTCGCCGCCGGCTAAAAATTTGGCCTCGGCACCGTCGATGGCGCTGATCTTTGGACGTGCAAGCACCGACAATAAATTCTTCTCTTCCAGAGCTTTGATGATGGCGGAAATGTCGAGATCGGGAATGGCAAAAAAGATATCCGTCATCTCATTCAATAACAATGGATCATTAGGCTTGCCCACTTTACCGCCGAAAACCCCGAAATTGCCCGTTCTATCCCCCATCTTGACATTCTTATACCAAAAATCCACCCCCAATTCTTTGAGCGCCGTTTCGCTCACCTCGGCAAAACGGCAATGGAGCATGATTTGATACAAGGCTGCTTCTTCCTGCACCACCAGTTTATAGACGTGATAAGTCTCGGTCTCATCCCACACCGCCAAGCTGGTCGTACCCGACGCCTTACCATTCAGCAATAACTGCCGCGGGGTAATCACATTGGCGTCGGCAATATCAGGCGTGGCAATGGCCACTCGTTTGATGGGGTTGGCGAAATCAAGAATTCTGGATTGTCCGATAAAAATCACCAATGGTTCGGCTTCGCCCTGTGCCCAAAGTTTAGTGATGCCGACCAACAATAACCAGATCACAAAACAATACCGCTGAAACTTTTTTTGTTTATGCATGAGCTTTATGGCTTCCTTTCACAGGTCGAGGGAATTACCGACGTTAGGGTTAGGGTTTGGTTTTATTCTTTCTTTTCAAACGTCACTTCTTCGCGTTTATTGGATCTCAGAACTTCGATTTTCATCGTTTGTGGATTAGTCGTAACATTTTGCTTAGCTCCTGCAGCGGTGGTACTGCCAGAAGAAGAATAGGATCGCTGGCCGCTCTCGGAAGAAATCAACTGCTGCAATTTCACCCCGGATGTGGATTGAGAATTCCGATCAGCGGTATTGCGTAACACCAGCTGCAATTTACCTTCAACGCTGGCTAATGCCAATTTTTCCGCCTGATCAGGCGTGACCAACAAGGTAACCGATTGCACTTTAACCGGGTCATCACCCGATCGTTCGAACGTCTGATCAACCGCTAAAACCTGTACATTTTCCAAAATCGTTTTGGCAGTCGATTCCTCTTTTTTGCCTGCCTGGCTGACGGTCACCAAGACATCAACCCGGGCGCCGGGCAAAATAAACCCGCTGACACCGCTGACCACATTAACGGACACTGTTAGAGCACGCATCCCTGGCGGAATCAGACTCGAAAAACCACCGCTCGAACCAATCGGTGCTAACTTGGGCTCAAGGATCGGTTCTCCAGAAACCAACTCTGTTCTGGTGACACGGTCGATCACATCGGCAACAGAGGAAAAAGTACCGGCTGGCAATATGTTTAGCGGCCAGTCGACTTTTTTCAAATGTTGCTCCTCCAACCTCAACCCCGCAGGAAGATTCACAGCGGCAACAATCACCGGTACTGGCCCATTCTTGTCCTTCAGCAGAGATTCTTTTTGAGTCTCCAAATATTGATAAACCACATAGGTAGCCAAGAGGCTCAAAAGAATCGCCAGAGGAATGAGAAACTTTGGACGAAAAATCATCATAATGTCCTCCAATACCTTTAGTTTTCCCAATGCATGGTTGCAGTTCGGCTCAAAGTCATATTACCTAAACCAGGAATTAATCCTGCCGTGATGGGCGCATAATTCAAACTGACGGTAACCCGTACTTCATTGGCAGCATTAGGCCCCGAGATGGTGATGGTAGCACCGCTTATCTGTGCCCCATTAAGCACACTCTGGGCAGCGGCTCTGGCGGCATTCATATTGGAAGCCGAGACCGCGGCCACACGGGCTCCTTCCCGCGCTGCGCTGGTTAAGACATTCATGGTCATCCATAATCTTCCGAATTCGATAATGGCAAAAAGTATCACTACCAATAACGGCACCACCAGTGCAAACTCTACCAACGATTGCCCCTCCTTTTGCCGATATAAACATTTTACTATCTTTATCATTGGAAACCACCTCAAAAAAATCGATAAAGGGCAATGAGCGTACCTATCACAATAGCAACCCCATAGGGCAACGTCATTTGTAAAGATTCTTTTCGCCTATCGTGGCGGTTCTCTTCGGTCATCGTCTCTTCTTGCTGAATCTTTTGTTCGCCTGTTACTCTGAAACGATAGTGGAGCAATTGACCGATCGCCAGAAGACCGCCGGCTACGATGATATAAAAAAGAGCATAAATGATCCGCTGGCTGCCTAACCACGCGCCCACCGCTGCCATCAATTTTACATCGCCTGCGCCCATCATCTTGAGAAAATATAGAGTTGCGAATAATCCTCCGCCCACCATCATGCCCAGCAATGATTTTGACGCACCGATGCCCCCAGCCGATAACGTATGAGCAAGTAACCCCAATAACAATAATGGTAAACTAAAATAATTGGGAATCCGACGCCAACGTATATCGAAATAAGCCACAGTAAACAAAACGATGGTAAACAGAGCATAAAAAAAGTACATGGATAGAACCTAAAAAAAGAGGGTTGACCATACAGGCTGAATTCAGGGAATGAATTTCCGCGTATGGAATCGCTCATGCCGATGTGATCGTCTCATGCCGCCCAATTGTTATAGACGACCGCACACCACCGCTACGGTCACCGCACAGTCAACCCTCAATGGAATGTTGATTTTGAAAGTTTCTCCTCACAATAGGAAATGCCTCTTCCGTTGCCATACGAATCCTTTTAACCGCAACGAAAGAGGAGCTTTCGAAGGTCAGAACATATTGGTGGCTTGCACCAATAGCGCTGCAACTTGGTTACCGAAAAGTGTAACCGCAGCAACCGTCACAATCACCAAAAAGAGTAAAATGATACCATACTCCGATAACGTCTGACCCGTGTCTTGTAGAAGAAGGTTCTGCAACATTTTTGCGATTAGCATCAAGGCAGTATCCCTTCCTATTAGGATAAATGACTCCGTCTCCTCACAGCAGAGATACGGAAAAATCTTACCCCCTATACGATTCGATTTTTATGCAGGCGCTATCAAATAGGATGGATACTGGATTTATAATGCATTCGCGATGGCATTTAATACACCGGAAATCTGATTGCCTAACAATGTCACAGCGGCAATGGCCACCACAGCAATCAAAACCAAAATCAAAGCATATTCAGACAGCGTCTGTCCTTCTTCACGATTGAAGAGACCCCCTACCCAATTCACTAGTTTCTGCATGACTTGCTCCTTTCTTTTTCGTTAGTCTGAGAGAGATGTCTCTCATGCACGATTGTTAGTTACAAATACATTCCCCCCCTTGTGATTAAAATGGCCACTTCATGGTTTAAATATTTCTTATCGCTTGCCAGTACATCACCTCCTTAAAAAATTATACCCACTAGATAGTCTGATCTACCCCTACCCCATTGGAATAGATCATCTCTTTCCATTTGGGCGGATAAATGCCTGACGAAAAGATTAAAACCACAAATTAAGGGAATAAAACGTCTCTCTCACAAAAGTAATGATGGGACATCATCTAAAAGATATATAAATAAACTATCCTCTCAAAACCGCCATGAAGCCAAAAAGTGACATTCGTTACTTTTTTATGACACAAGTTCATCCGCTTTGGTTTTACCATCGCAATTTATTACAACCTGCCTTGATCTTGATCAAAAGAAACCTCTATACAAAGCTTTAAATAACAATATATTAAAACGACATTCATTTTGTACCAATCATAACTTTATTTTTTAACGATTCAGTTAATAATCACTCTCTCTACACTTTTTATGCTTTTACAATCTATATGCCACCTCCTTAATGAGTTGTGATAACCATCACAATTTATTCATTTTTTCTATAAAAATTACCATTTCTATTATATTTTATTGCTTTTTCGATTTATTTAGCGATAAAATCGGTCATCATTCTCGCGAATCACTACCAAATAAGAGATCTTTAAACACACATTCAACTTCACAGGAGGCATAAACCTACCTCCTAGTGCATTAAAGACCTTTTTGGATCATGCTGGGGTTACAATCTCGTTATAAACTATCATATTTTTCATTGAGGAGGTACTTCCAACTTTTCCAAGTTGTAAAATCCCTTTCAGTAGGCGTTGAAAGGCATCGTCTGGGCGTATATCGAGTGCCCAGACGACTGAAGAAAAAAGATGAATATTTACCGCGTAGGCTTTATTGATTCCAAATATATGGTTTATTCGGATCATTGTGACAGGCGGTCACACAGGTTCCGACATTCTGGTCGTATTGCCAGAAAGAGAGAATTTCCGCCCGGCCGGGTGTATGGTCTTCATATACATGACCCGCATCCGCAAAATTCGCCGGTACCTGATGACACACCTGACAGGTATAATTTCGCGTTTTCACATGGTATTGATGTTTACCCACTCCGATGACTGTCTCGCTGGTATTCCCTTGGGTATCCTTAGGTGGTGCATTATTCTCGTTATTACCATGACACAGATTGCAGCGCTCCGGGCCACCCGCTTCAAAGTGACACATGAGACAATTCCAACCGGTGTCGCCGCCCTTATAATCAATCCCATGACAGGCCTGGCATTGATTCAGCTGATGGCCCTGGGCACGAAGATAATCACGATGTTGCCACCCTTTGGCATGGGGATAGGCATTGTGGCATGGATAACAGGATTTTCCTATTACCCCTTTGCCCAGATAATCCGAGCCATGACAAATGGCACATTTCTGCAGATTGAAAGACAACGTTCGTAAATAGTAGCCGTGATAGCTTTTATTGTTGGGATCTTTCCAATCCGCCTGATGGGGATAGCTATCATGGCAGGCATAACAGGAAGATTTGCCGTCACCGCCCTGAAAATCATCGCCGTGGCAAGGCCGACATCCGGCAAGGTTATATTCCATCCCCTGCAGATATGCTCCGTGATAACTCTTATTATTCGCATCCTCCCAGCCATCGAGATGCGGATACGTAGGATGACATTTATAACAGGAAGCCTTGTCACCGTTGCCTTGGAAATCAACACCATGACATCCCATACAAGCGGTCAACTGCCAATTCTGACTTTTCACATAAGCGCCATGAAACTGGGGGTGACGGCGGTTAAGCCATTGCCTGTCGTGAGGATAAAGCTCATGACAGCTGCTGCACCCTGCAATGGTATCCTTCCCTTCCAACGCCTCACCATGACATAAGGTACATTCTTTATTTTCGAATTTATTCTTACTCAAATAGGCACCGTGAAACACGTCCGATCCTCTTTGAGCCCATTGGGTGGCATGCGGGAAAGAGGCGTGACATCGATAACAGGAAACGCCCGATTCGCCACCACGATAATCTTGCCCATGGCAAGAGGCGCAAGATGCCAACCCCTCCGGCAGACCAACGGCCAACACCTTAGCCCCGTGACCTTCTTTGGCGCTCGACGCCATCCAATTCGCTGGATGAGTGTTGGAAGGCAGGGGACTTTTATCGGTCGAGCATCCTGTCATTAAGCTCATGGTCGAGACGCTGATAAGAATGAACAGTAGTGATTTCTTCATAACCTTCTCATCCATCTTGTGGTTAAACACTCTATCGTTGGTGATGACATTGGGCACAAATGGGATCGCCGCGATCATCGCTATGGCAACTCAAACATTGCTCCAGATCCGCTTCGGCAGCGCGTTTATGGGCTCCTCCGCCCTTTTTCATCGCCCAACCAGCGCTGGCATGTGACCGTGGATACACCATTTGCGCGCGGTGACAATCGATGCAGAAAGCCCGATCCTCGTGGCACGAGTAGCAATGCTCTTTATCGCCACGAGCGTAAATGCCATGAGTATGGATATAATTGAGCGGATGCGCTTGACGATTGAGATTATCTTTTTTATGGCATTGGATGCATTGGTTCTCGGTATGGCAGAGATGGCAATGATCTTGTGGAGACTGTTTGTGAATGGCATGCGCCTTGCGCCAATTCAGCCGATGATCCTGCGGAAGCAGTGATTCGCCGCGGTCGTGACAATCGTAACAATAATGGGGTTTTTCAAGGTCATCGTGGCACCCCGAACAAACCGGCATCGCCGGAAGATGTTTATCCATTATATTTTCGCTGGCGGCAACCCCTGCATGGCAGCGCTCGCAAGCGACTTCTTTTTCGACATGTACTTTATGGGGAAATTTGGCGATATATTTCTCGACGCGCGGATAGGCGATGGCATTCTCCGGATCTTTATGACACATGGTACAGGCGGACTCGCGGTCATGACAATTATAGCAGGTCTCCATATCGGGCAAGAGGTTATCTCCAGCCGATAGACTCGTTTCGGCAGTCGCGTGACAATCACTGCAGCCGACTCCGGCCTCCTGGGCATGAAACTTGTGCGAAAAGATCAATTCTACTTTTGTTGATTGCGAATAAAGTATCGCACTCGAAATCAAAAAGATAAAAAGAAACCAACGAAATTGTTTCATCATCATACCCTCATTTTACCAGCGGAAAGCAATATGGTTCAACAAACGTGAATCGCTTTTTTTGATGCGGTTGGTCAGCCATTGATATTCCAACACCGCAGACCAATGTTTACCCAGACGATAGTCCAATCGCGCTGCATTGGCGAGCTGGTGCTCGAACTCATAGACTGTTTCGGTACGGTAGCGCGAATAATCGATCGCCAGGGAGGCGGTTAGATTATGAATCACCTCATAACCATAGTCGGCCTCGAGAGTCAGTTGATCACCCAGATCGCCGCGCTCATACCCTATGGCCAACCCTCCGCGAAGATCATGAACCCCTAATAACATGCGATGAGCAGTAAAGCCTTCGGCGAACAACCATTGATATTGTCCTTCCAGGGCAAATGATTTTTTGAACTGCCAATTAGCAACGGAGCGGATGCGTTGGAAAGGTTCGGTCTCAAAAATCGTAAAATAGGATTGGGCATATACTCTGGGGCGTTGCATTTTATATTCCAGTTCGGTGTCGAATGTTTCTGACCATTTATGGCGGCCATTCAACAACAGCCGATGGAGGTCACCGGACTTGAGGTTGAAATGCGCTTGGATGCGTAGCGGTGTGTCTTTGACAAATTTGCTGTTCAGGTTGATGCCAGCCAACTGCCAAAAGACCTGCTGCTGATCCGATTTTTGCTGATAAAACATTTGCACATCCGTGGCATGGAAACGAAGCATCTCCACCATGCCGCCGGCAACAAAACGATCCCTTGGATTCTGGACGTCGAAGGCACGACTGGGCAAGGTCTCTCCTCCAGCGTAAATTTGCAGGCGCCAGCGCGGTGAAAATCTTGCCGTTGCCTGAATGCCATCCAGGGCGCCCAGGGTAGTACCCGGATGCAAGAACTGTCGGCCGAGCACAATGTGCAATCGTTCGTTCCATAACTTTTTCAGCATGATATTCAGCGCATAGGCTTTGAAGCGTTGATCGGATGTAAGTTTTGCCTCCGAATCGGTAAGCGCACGAAGATTCAAGTTCAAAGCAATAGCCTTATTCGGAGTGGATGCCGAACATTGTAAATATTGATAGGCGCGAATGTGTCTCTGTTGCTCCTCATAGGCATAGATCGAATTTTGTACCTTACCGTGAATACTGAACCCCTGAGCTGATAACGAAGAAGAAAAAAAGGCTTGAAGGACGAATAATAGTAAAAGAGTCCGTTCTTTCATGATACCTCACTAATAAAAGATGAATTTGCGCCGATCTCTTTGTTCTAATTTAACATAAACAACCAAAAATAAAAATGCAAGCATTTTATAACAAATCATTTGCTTTTTTGCATAGAAATACCATAATTATTATATTTAGTGGTAGAGAGTAGGTGACTCGGATTCTGAATCAAATATGATTCTGATCTTTTCTACCCGCACGGAGGGTGTGAAGGGAAATGGGTTCAAAAAGACTATTAACACGGCAACCGAGGAATAAAATCGTTGCCTTTAATCTACTTTTTCGCCATTTCCAAATAGATTGTGTGCAATGGGAAGAAAGAGATTTGATAAACTAATAGAATTAAAAACATAAAGCAAAAGGAGTGAACTATGAAGAAAATAGCAGTAAGCCTTTTTAGCGCCATCGCTCTTTGCTGGTTAATCGCCGGCTGTGGCGAAGATAATAAAAAATCTCCCACGGCTCCGCCCATCCGCGATGCCGTTGAAATAACCATCGCCAGCGCCGACCTGACGATCGCCACTAACCCTGTACCTATAAGCGTTTTGCGGGAATCCGACATATCGATCCCCACAGAGGGCGCTAACCAGGTGTGGAATTATTTTCGCGTCGGCATCAAATCTTCAAGTAACGAAGAATGGGCATCGCTGCCAGCCAATCCGGCCTTTAATGGCGCTAACACCACTTATATCGACAATTACAACATCCTCGGATTCAATGTCAAAGTGGTGGAATATTTCCAAAAAGATGCCGAATGGCAGCAAATCGTCGGTTCCCATATCGAGAATACTCGCATCAATCTAGACGTATCCGGTTCTTCTTTTCTGGAGGTGCCAACGCAGAGCGTGCCATACACCCCGGAGAGAAAGCTGCTCAGATTCCCCATGGCTTACGGCGATGCCTCGGTGACTTTTCCCACCTGCACTCGTTTGGTGACTGCTAATATAACCTTTGCCATATTAGGATTCAACAATACCCCCATCGGTTATAAGGTAACCTTCGATCGCACCAACACCGTCGTCGGTTGGGGATTGCTGCTGCTGCCCGGATATTCTATGGCTTTCGACGTTCTTTTGGTCAGGTCAGACATTATCGAAACCGACACTTTTTATCTCAACAACGAATTGGCGTCGCAGGAGACATTGAATCTCTTTGGTTTGACGCAAAACAAAGTTACACCAATAACAGAATATAGTTTTTACGCCAGAAATAATCCTCAACCTATCCTACTGATACAAGTGAAGGGAGGCGTAGTCTCGTATGCACAGATGTTAAGACAGGCGAATAATGAATAAAAAAGTTCCCTAGGTTTATCGGTTAGTAAAAATCATCTCGACTGGACGCCATTCTATATTCATAGAACAAATGAACTTTGGTCATTAGGCATAGGTTAAGGGTATGAGGCCACTACCATTTTTTCGATGAGCTATAAACAAATAGCGATTCAGATTTAATCTAAATTGCTTTAGCAGCTCATTCGTTCTACCTGCTCGCAGTAGAGTGGTGGCGAAATTTGTTATCTGAAATACCTATAAACGAGTGGTTCAGGCAAGGTTGTGAGAAGCAAATAGCCTCTGTCACAACCCTGCAACACACTCGCAGAACATATAACTAAAATTACACATAAAAATCATTTGCAGAATTTAGAAACACCCAAATAATAGGCATCAAGAATTAGAGCGCAACCGTTCCTATTTGGCACTGGAAAACGCGGTTGGATTTTTTCCCTCCGTACTCAATACTGCTTTTAGCATTTTTATTTCATTTTGTAAATCCGCAAGCTCCCCCAACTTGGCGGTTAGACGCGCATTTTCTGCTTTTAAAGTCTCAATTTGTGCCTGCTGTTCTTTGATGGCATTAACCATGGCCACATGAATCGGATGCATGTCTAGATTCAGGTAACCATCTGCACCAGCAGAAACTGCTTCGGGCAAAACTTTTTGCACTTCTTGAGCGATAAATCCGACATATTCTTTGTCGGTGGGATAATTTCTTACATTGCCCATCTTGTAATTATATTTCACCGGCCGTAACTGCAGGATTTGCTCTAGTCCGTGTTGGTAGCTTCCCTTGATCTCCTTCAAGCGAACATCGGAAGAGGATGCCCATGAACCACCGCCAGGCTTGTACCCTTGTCCCTGAATAGTCAAATCGCCATTTGTCAGATTAAAGTTGAATCTATTGGGCCCATCCTGATAATCATTTGGAGCAACGTGTGGTTGATAATAGTTGATTGCATAATCATTAACTGCAATAACTTTATATTTTGGCATGACTACAGAGGAATGTAAAAACCAACCTACCTCACTGGTCGGTGCTGGTCGCGAAATTTGAGCGCGGTTATAAACAATGATAAGATGTCCTGGAGAGAGAATGCCACTCCAATACATGTTTGAATTTTGATCCCAACCGCTGCCGTTGACTTGTAAATAATGATGAATATTGCTGGCATCGGCTTCACTCCTTAAAATATCACCTAAGCGTAAATTTCCTCCATCTAAATAAATGCGCTTGAGGTTTGTTTCGCGAACTTCTAATTTTCCAAGAGGTTCTACACCTTCAGAGGTACCGAAACCAACCTTTCCACTCTGGGTTATTACTGCTACTTGTGTTCCGGCGCTGTTTTTCACAGTAAGCTGACCATGAGTAGACATGGTGAATAGGATCAGTAAAAAGAACAAACATAACAAGAAATTTTTCATAAAACCTCCTGATCTGATACACCATATGTGGGTTGTAGGTATTTACTGAAAAGCTTCATCTTAAATAGTTCTCCTAAAAAATGAGATAACTTGATGCAAACGATGCTTGAAAATCACCTCCTTTAATTTTCAATTAATATAGATTTTTATTGTAGCCATCCGCCTTGACATTTAACCCTTGCATATAAAAACAAATGGTATAAAATAGCACCTTACAAAATCTCGACACCCCATTTTCACAGCACCATATCAATTTAAATTTTAATTGAATAATTTAGCAAAAAATTTAGACATTGTCAAGTAATTCTGTTGAAATTTAGCTTTAAAATTGAAAGAGGTTTCTCCTGAGAATAAAAGT
>FWPV01004970.1_pt1 | contig 19158 bp, 16 predicted proteins | sample 2228371 | NCBI WGS metagenome assembly FWPV01 (sample SAMEA103939776, study PRJEB20133) | metagenome
TTTCAACATGCAGCCGTCGGGAATGATGATGCGGATGGGTCTCAGACAGCCTGCGTTCATCGGGATCGGCGCCTCGACCATCACGCGGAAGCAGTAGAGGACCGCGGCCCGCGTCACCGGTTCTGGGGCGTTGAAGTTGTTGTCCATCGCCTCGGACGTGCCGGTGAAGTCGACCGTCGCCTCGCGCGCCGCGCGATCGACGGTGATGCGCACGCGGATCACCTGACCGGTGTCGGTCGGGTAGTCGTAGGCGCAATCCTCCAGCCGGCCGATCAGGCGGCGCACCTCCTCGGCGGCGTTGTCCTGGACATGGCCCATGTAGGCGCGCACCACGTCCAGCCCGAAGTCCGCGACCATGCGCCGAAGCTCGGCCGCGCCGCGTTCGTTGGCCGCGACCTGGGCCTTCAGGTCCGCAACGTTCTGATCGACGTTCCGGCAGGGATAGGGGTGATCGGTCAGAAGCTCGCGCAGCGCGGCCTCGCGCAGGCGGCCGCCTTCGACCAGCAGGAAGTTGTCGATCAGCACGCCTTCCTCGTCCACCGTGGTGGCAAGCGGCGTCATCGACCCCGGCGCGGTGCCGCCCACGTCGGCGTGGTGCCCGCGGCTCGCGACCCAGAACAGCACCTCGGTCCCGGCGTCGTCGAAGACGGGCGAGACCACGGTGATGTCCGGCAGGTGCGTGCCGCCGTTGTAGGGCGCGTTCAGCGCGAAGACGTCGCCCGGCCGGATGCGGCCCGCGTTCAGGCGGATCACCGTCTCCACGCTGCGGTCCATCGAACCCAGATGCACCGGCATGTGCGGCGCGTTTGCCACCAGCGCGCCCGAGGCGTCGAACACCGCGCAGGAGAAATCGAGCCGTTCCTTGATGTTGACCGAATGGGCGGTGTTCTGAAGCGCCACGCCCATCTGTTCGGCGATGTTCATGAAGAGGTTGTTGAAGACCTCCAGCAGGATCGGGTCGGCCTCGGTCGTGCCGCTGGCCATCTGGCGCGCGATCCTCTCGTGCCGCCGCATCAGGATGTCGTCGCGCGCGGTCAGCTCGGCCATCCAGCCGGGTTCGACCACGACGGTCTGGTTGGGCTCGATGATCAGCGCCGGTCCCCGGACCTGGCTGCCCACGGCAAGCGCCTCGCGGCGATAGACCCCGGCCTCCAGCCAGGCCCCGCCCGAGAAGAAGGGCGCGGTGCGGTCGGCGGCGGCCTCGGCAGCGGCAGCGTCGTGCGACACGGCCGATATGCCCTCCGCGCGACGCTCGACCCCCTCGACCTCGACCGTCTCGACGGTGATGGGCTTGTCGTCCGACACGAAACCGAACTGCGCCCTGTGGGCGGCCTCGAAGGCCGCGCGGGCGGCGGCGAGGTCGCCCGACCACGCCACCTCCAGCGTCGTGTCGGTGCCCGCGTAGCGCAGGTGCAGCCGCGGATACAGGTCCGCGCCGGTCACGCCCTGGGCGGACAGCGCCTGTTCCACCTCGGCCGACAAGCCGTCGACCATCGCGGCGATGGCGGGCAGGGTCTCGGCGGTCAGTTCCTGCACCAGCGCCCGCTGCCGGCTGGCCGAAACGCGCGCCAGCCCGATGCCGTAGGCCGACAGAAGGCCCGACAGCGGGTGGATCAGCACCGCCTCCATCCCCAGCGCGTCGGCGACGAGGCAGGCATGCTGGCCCGCCGCGCCCCCGAAGGCGTTGAGAAGATAACGCGTCACGTCGTAGCCGCGCTGCACGCTGATCTTCTTGATGGCATTCGCCATGTTCTCGACCGCGATGCGCAGGAAGCCCTCGGCCACCTCCTCGGGCGACTTGCCCTCGCGTTCGGCGATTTCGGCGAACCTCGCGGCAACGGTGTCGCGGTCGAGCGGCTGGTCCTGGCCGGGGCCGAATATCGCCGGGAAATAGTCGGGGTTGAGCTTGCCCAGCATGACGTTCGCATCCGTCACGGTCAGCGGCCCGCCCCGCCGGTAGCAGGCCGGGCCCGGATCGGCCCCCGCCGAATCGGGGCCGACGCGGAAGCGCCCGGTGTCGGCGTGCAGGATCGACCCGCCGCCGGCCGCGACGGTGTGAATGCGCATCATCGGCGCGCGGATGCGCACGCCCGCGACCTCGGTATCGAAGGCGCGTTCGTAGTCGCCGGCGCAATGGGCGACGTCCGTGGACGTTCCGCCCATGTCGAAACCGATCACCCGGTCGAACCCCGCCGCACGGGCGGTTTCCACCATGCCCACGACGCCACCGGCCGGACCGGACAGGACGGCGTCCTTGCCCTGGAACGATTCGGCCGCCGTCATCCCGCCCGAGGACATCATGAACTGAAGCGTCGGCCCGGGCTCGCCCGAGGGCGTGGCCCCGAGCGCCGCCGCGACCCGCGAGACGTAGCGGCGCAGGATCGGCGACAGGTAGGCGTCCACCACGGTCGTATCCCCCCGCCCGACCAGCTTGATCAGCGGGCTGACCTCGTGGCTGACCGAAACCTGCGCGAAGCCTTCGCCGCGCACGACCTCGGCCAGCGCGGCCTCGTGCGCGGGGTTCTTCCAGGCGTGCATCAGGACGATGGCCACCGCGTCGATGCCGTCCGCGCGGGCCTGGCGGAGAAGCGGAACGACCGCCCCCGCGTCGAGCGCGCGTTCCACGCTGCCGTCCGCGCGCAGGCGCTCGTCAACCTCGATCACGCGGTCGTAGAGCTGCTCGGGCAGCAGGATTTCCTTGGCGAAGATGTCCGGCCGCGCCTGATAGGCGATGCGCAGCGCGTCGCGGAAGCCTTTGGTGATCAGCAGGAGGGTGCGGTCGCCCTTGCGTTCCAGCAGCGCGTTCGTTGCGACGGTGGTGCCCATCTTGACCGTGCCGATCCGGGCGGGCTCGATCTGCCCCCCCAGCAGGCGGCGGATCCCCTCGATGGCCGCGTCCTCATAGACGCCGGGGTTCTCGGACAGGAGTTTCAGGGCATGCAGGCCGCCGGAGGGGTCGCGCCCGACCACGTCGGTGAAGGTGCCGCCCCGGTCGATCCAGAAGTCCCATTTCCCGTGGGTCGCTGCGTCGGACATCGTCCTCTCCTGTCGGTCCTGCGCCCGGTTTCCGGGCGGTCGGGCGGCCCGTTCCGGGCTTCGATTACATTTTGTTGACAAATTGCCGTTGAATGGTCAACCTCGAAGTTACGCGGGGTCAATCGACCAAAAAACCCCGGACCAAGACCGACCAACAGGAGAGATGACCATGACCTTCAGACTCCACGCACTTGCCGGCGCGCTTGCCTTGGGGCTGGCGGCACCCGCCTCGGCGCAGACCGCCTGGGACATGCCCACGCCCTATGGCGACACGGTGTTCCACACGCAGAACATCATCGCCTTTGCAGACGACGTGCGCGACCGCACCGGCGGGCAGATCGACATCACCGTGCATTCGGCCGGGTCGCTGTTCGGCCATGCCGAGATCAAGGATTCCGTCCGCCGCGGCCTCGCGCCCATCGGCGAGATCCTCCTGTCGCGGCTGGCCAACGAGAACCCGGTGTTCGAGGTCGATTCGATTCCCTTCCTCGCGGCCTCCTACGAAGACGCCGAGGCGCTCTGGGCCGCGTCGCGCCCGCAGGTCGAGGCGCTGCTGGCCGAACAGGGGCTGACACTTCTCTATGCCGTTCCGTGGCCCGGCCAGTCGCTCTATCTGCGTGAGGAGGTGACCGACCCCGCCCAGCTTCAGGGCGTGGCCTTCCGTGCCTACAACACCGCGACCGAGCGGCTGGCCCAGCTTCTGGGCATGGTGCCCACGCAGGTCGAGGCGGGCGACATCCCCACCGCCTTCGCCACCGGCCGCGTGGCGGCCATGATGACCTCGCCCTCGACCGGGGTCAGCTCGCAGGCCTGGGACTACACCAGCGTCTACATCGACGTGAACGCCTGGCTGCCGAAGAACGTGGTCTTCGTGAACACCGAGGCGTTCCAGGCGCTGGATGAGGCCCAGCGCACGGCGATCCTCGAGGCTGCCGCCGCGGCCGAGGCGCGCGGCTGGCAGATGAGCCGGGACGAAACCGCGACGCAGATCGCCAAGCTGTCCGAAAACGGGATGACCGTCGTCCAGCCGTCCGAAGCGCTGGCGGCGACGCTGGCGGCCGCGGGCAAGACGATGACCGACGAATGGCTGGCCAGGGCAGGCGATGCCGGCGCGGCCATCATCGCGGCCTATCGCGGCCAGTGATCCGTGCCTGGCCGGGCTTCGGCCCGGCCCCTTCCTTCCATCGGCGCAACGGAGGCTGGCCATGCGGCGCGCGCTTGACGGACTCTACAAGGCTGCCCTGATCGCGTCGGCGCTGTCCATGCTGGCCATCGCGCTCCTGGTGCTTCTTCAGGTCGCAGGGCGGATCGTCGACCGCGTTCTGTCGGCTACGGGCGGGCAGCCGTTGGGGCTGGCGGTCCCCTCGCTGGCCGAAATCGGCGGGTTCCTGTTCGTCGCGGCGGCGTTCCTCGCACTGCCATCGACCCTGCGGGCGGGCGTGCACGTCCGGGTGACGATGCTGACCCAGGCGCTGCCCCGAGGGCTGGCGCGCTGGCTGATGGCCGCAACCCTTCTCGCCGCAACGGCGCTTGCCCTTTTCGCGGCATGGCATTCCGGCGTGCAGGCTCTGGACAGCTGGACCTTCTCGTCCGTGTCCTACGGCATGGTGCGCATCCCGCTCTGGCTGCCGCAGGGGGCGATGACGCTGGGGCTGGCGGTCTTCGCGCTTGCCCTGATCGACGAGACACTGGCCGCCCTGCGCGGCGCGACCCCGGCCTTCGCCGCGGGCGAGGCGGCGCGGACCGCCGACAGCGTGGAAGGCCACTGAGATGGAGCTGGGCCTGCTCTCCGCGATCCTGGTCTGCGTCCTGTTCCTGTGCCTTGCGCTTGGCCTATGGGTGGGCTTCGCGCTGATGGCCGTGGGGCTGGTCGCGATGGAGCTCGCGACCTCTGCCCCTGCCGGCGCGGTCTTCGCGACCAAGGTCTGGGGCGCGCTGAACATCTGGGACCTGACCGCGCTGCCGATGTTCATCTGGATGGGCGAGGTGCTGTTCCGCTCGCGCCTTGCCTCGGACATGTTCACCGGGCTTGCGCCCTTCACGCGGCGGCTGCCGGGCGGGCTTCTGCACGTCAACATCCTGGGCTGCGCGCTCTTCGCCGCGGTGTCGGGGTCGTCGGCCGCCACCACCGCGACGGTCGGGCGGATGTCCCTGCCGGAACTCCGCGCGCGCGGCTACGACGACCGCATGGCGATCGGCACGCTGGCCGGGTCCGGGACCTTCGGCTTCCTGATCCCGCCCTCGATCATCCTGATCGTCTATGGCGCCGCGACCGAACAGAGCATCGCGCGGCTGTTCCTGGCCGGCGTCGTGCCCGGGCTGATGCTGGCGGCGATGTTCGCGGGCTACACGATGCTCTGGGCGTGGTTCAACCGCGACCGCCTGCCCGCGCCCGAGCCGCGCGCACCCTGGCGCGACAAGCTGCGCGCCGCGGCGCTTCTGCTGCCGACCATCGGGCTGATCGTGGCGGTGATCGGGTCGATCTACGCGGGCCTCGCCTCGCCGACGGAAGCCGCCGTGATCGGCGTTCTCGGCGCGCTGGTCATCTCCTGGACCTCGGGCGGGCTGTCGCGCGAGGGGCTCTGGACCAGCCTCACGGGCGCCGCGCAGACGACCTGCATGATCGCCTTCATCCTGGCGGGCGCGGCCTTCCTGACGGCGGCGATGGGCTATACCGGCATCCCGCGCAGCCTTGCGGCGTGGATCGGCGAACAGGGCTTCTCGCAATACGCGCTTCTGTCCGCGCTGCTGGTGTTCTTCATCGTGCTGGGCTTCTTCCTCGACGGCATCTCCATCGTCGTGCTGACGACCAGCGTCATCCTGCCCATGGTCCTCGCCGCCGGGGTCGACCCGATCTGGTTCGGCATCTTCCTGGTCCTGGTGGTCGAGATGAGCCAGATCACCCCGCCCGTGGGCTTCAACCTGTTCGTGCTTCAGTCGATCACCGGGCGCGACATCTTCTGGATCGCGCGCGCCGCGCTGCCGTTCTTCCTGCTGCTCGTGCTTGCCACCGCGATCCTGATGGTGTTTCCGCAGGTGGCGCTCTGGCTGCCCTCGACGATGCTGTCCCGATGACCGACAAGCTCCCTCCCCCCAACCGCAGGGACATCGGCCCCGTCGTGTCGTCGGCGCATCTGGCGCAGTCGGAGCTGCCCGCGCTGTCCGAGCTGGAATTCGCGCTGACGATGCTGAACAACGCCTACCAGCGCTGGATGGTGCGCTGCATGGCCGCCGCCGGCGGGCCGGCGATGTCACCGCTGGAGGTGCTGATCCTGCACCTTGTCCACCATCGCGGGCGGGCGAAGACGCTGGCCGAGGTCTGCCTGATCCTGAACATCGAGGACACGCACCTGGCAAACTACGCGATCCGCAAGCTGACCGGCGCGGGGCTGGTCAGGCCCGGGCGGCTGGGCAAGGAAAAGACGGTCGAGATCACCGAGACCGGGGCGAGGCTCTGCGCCCGCTACGCCGAGGTGCGCGAGGCGCTGCTGGTTGGCGCGGCGCGGCAGCTGGGGCATGATCCCGCGGACATGAGCCGCCTTGCCGCGCTGATGCGGGCCCTGTCGGGCAGCTACGATCAGGCGGCGCGGGGCGCGGCGGCGTTGTAACGGGCGCGGGGAGGAAGGGCGTATGACCGTTCTGATCGCGGGCGGCGGCATCGCGGGCCTCGTCATGGGGCTGACGCTGCATCAGCTCGGCCTGCCCTTCCGCATCTACGAGCGCGTGGCCGAGCCGAAGCCCCTGGGCGTCGGGATCAACCTGCAACCCAACGCGGTGCGCGAGCTGATGGACCTCGGGCTCGAGGCCAGGCTGGACCGGATCGGGGTCCGCACCCGGCAATACGGGTTCTACACCAAGTCGGGCCGGGAGATCTGGGTCGAGCCGCGCGGGCTGGCCGCGGGATACCGCTGGCCGCAGTTCTCGGTCCATCGCGGCAAGCTGCAGATGATGCTGCTGGAGGAGGTCCGCGCCCGCGCCGGGGCCGAGGCGATCGTCACGGGCGCCGAGGTCGCGGGGTTCGAGACGACGGACACCGGCGCCACGCTCCTCCTGTCGGACGGGCGGCGCGTCGAGGGAGCGGTCGCCATCGCCGCCGACGGCATCCATTCGGCCATCCGCCGCCAGATGGTCCCCGACGAGGGCGAGCCCATCTGGAACGGCGCGATCATGTGGCGCGGCACCAGCCCGGGGCGGCATTTCCTGGGCGGCAACGCGATGTTCCTGGCCGGTCACGACAGCCAGCGCTTCGTGGCCTACCCGCTGACGCCCGAGAACCCCGAAACGGGCCTGGCCGAGATCAACTGGATCGCCGAGATCCGCGTGGACCCGGGCCGCGCGCTGGCCAGGGGCGACTGGAACCGCCCCGCCGACAAGGCCGATTTCCTGCCCGCCTTCGAGGGCTGGGACTTCGGCTGGGTCGATTGCCCCGGTCTGATCCGCGCCTCAGGTCCCGTCTACGAATATCCGATGGTCGACCGAGAGCCGCTGGCCGCCTGGACGGTCGGCGCGGTCACCCTGATGGGCGATGCCGCGCATGCGACCTATCCGGTCGGCTCGAACGGCGCCTCGCAGGCCATCGTCGATGCGCGCAAGCTGGGCGCGGCGTTCCGCGACCACGGGGTGACGCGCGATGCGCTTCTGGCCTACGAGGCCGAGATGCGCCCGCGCGCCGAAGCCATCCTGCGCGCCAACCGCGGCAAGGGGCCGGACGCGGTGATGCAGATGGTCGAGGACCGTTGCGGCGGCGTCTTCGACGACATCGAAACCGTCATCCCCCGCGCCGAACTCGCGGCCCATGCCGAGCACTACAAGCGCATTTCCGGCTTTTCGGTCGAAGCGCTGAACGCGCAGCCCTCGATCCTGGGGCCTGTCGGCGAAGCGCCGCGCTAGGCCGCCCGGCGGATGCACGCAAGTCCGCCTGCCCGACACTGCCGGCTCGAATTGCCGGTGACACGGGGGACCACGGTTGATATCCACCGTCCCGGCCGAGGAAAATTGAACGGGGAACTTATGAAGGTAACGGAAACGGCCATTCCGGACGTCAGGCTGATCGAGCCGCGCCGCTTCGGCGACGAGCGTGGATTCTTCGCCGAAACCTGGAGCGCGCGCGCCTTCGCCGAGGTCGGCATCGCGACCCGATTCGTGCAGGACAACCATTCGCTGTCGCGCCGCAAGGGCACGGTCCGCGGCCTGCATTTCCAGTCGCCGCCGCACGCGCAGGCGAAGCTGGTGCGCTGCGGGCGGGGCCGGCTTTTCGACGTGGCCGTCGACATTCGCGCCGGGTCGCCCACCTACGGCAAGTGGGTCGGCGTCGAGCTGAGCGCCGAGAACGGCCTGCAACTCTACATCCCCGAGGGCTTCCTTCACGGCTTCGCCACGCTCGAGGACGATACCGAGATCGTCTACAAGTGCAGCGATTTCTACGCCCCCGACTGCGACGGCACCGTGCGCTTCGACGACCCCGCCATCGGGATCGACTGGGGCATCGACCTGTCGGACGCCGTCCTGTCGCCCAAGGACGCGGCCGCGCCGCTGCTTGCGGACCTCGACAACCCCTTTGTCCACGGGGGCGGCGCATGAAGATCCTCGTGACCGGCGGAGCCGGCTTCATCGGCTCGGCAGTGGTGCGGCTGGCGATCCGGCAGGGCCACAGCGTCGTCAACGTCGATGCGCTGACCTATGCGGCCTGCCTCGAGAACGTGGCGCCGGTGTCGAACAGCCCGGCCTATGCGTTCGAGCGGGCCGACATCCGCGACCGCGCCGCGCTGGACCGCATCTTCGCCGCCCACGACCCCGACGCGGTGATGCACCTGGCCGCCGAAAGCCACGTCGACCGGTCGATCGACGGGCCCGGCGACTTCATCGCCACCAACCTCACCGGCACGTTCAACATGCTGGAGGCCGCGCGCGCCCACTGGACCGCCAGGGGCAAGCCGCAGGGCTTCCGCTTCCACCACATCTCGACCGACGAGGTCTTCGGCACGCTGGGCGAGACCGGCAGGTTCACCGAGGACACGCCCTACGCCCCGAACAGCCCCTATTCCGCGTCGAAGGCGGGCTCCGACCACCTTGTGCGCGCCTGGCACGAGACCTACGGGCTGCCCACGGTGATGACGAACTGTTCCAACAACTACGGGCCCTACCACTTCCCCGAGAAGCTGATTCCCGTCGTGATCCTGAACGCGCTGCACGGCCGTCCGATCCCGGTCTACGGACAGGGGCTGAACGTGCGCGACTGGCTGTTCGTGGAAGACCACGCCGAGGCGCTTCTGACCGTGGTCGAGAAGGGGCAGGTGGGGCGCAGCTACAACGTCGGCGGCAATGCCGAGGCGCGCAACATCGACATCGTCCGCACGATCTGCGCCATCCTCGACCGCAGGCGCCCCGACGCCGCGCCGCACGACCGGCTGATCACCTTCGTCGAGGACCGGCCCGGCCACGACCTGCGCTACGCGATCGACGCCAGCCGCATCCGCGACGAACTGGGCTGGCAGCCCACCGTCACGCTGGAGGAGGGACTGGAGCGCACCGTGGACTGGTATCTCGCGAACGAGGACTGGTGGCGCCCGCTTCTGGACCGCCAGGGCGTGGGCCAGCGGCTGGGGACGAAGGCATGAGGCTTCTGGTCTTCGGTTCGACCGGCCAGGTGGCGCGCGAACTGGCGCGCCGCGCGCCCGACGCCCGGTTCCTGTCGCGTGAGGAGGCGGACCTGACCGACCCCGCCGCCTGCGCCGCCGCGATCGCCGCCGGCGACGCGCAGGCGGTGATCAACGCCGCCGCCTACACCGCCGTGGACAAGGCCGAAAGCGAACCCGACCTCGCCCGGACAATCAACGCCGAAGCCCCGGCCGCCATGGCCCGCGCGGCGGCGGCCAAGGGCATCCCCCTGGTCCATGTCTCGACCGACTATGTCTTCGACGGCTCCGGCACCCGGCCCTGGCGGCCGGACGACCCGACCGGGCCGCTGGGCGCCTACGGGCGGACCAAGCTCGCGGGCGAGGAGGGCGTGCGCGCCGCGGGCGGCGCTCATGCGATCCTGCGCACCTCGTGGGTCTTTTCGGCCCACGGGGCGAACTTCGTGAAGACGATGCTGCGCCTGTCCGACACCCGCGACCGCCTGACCGTGGTGGCAGACCAGGTGGGCGGACCCACGCCCGCCGCCGCCATCGCGGAGGCCTGCCTGACCATCGCGGCCGCGCTGGCCCGGGACCCCGCGAAATCGGGCATCCACCACTTCTCGGGCGCGCCCGACGTCAGCTGGGCCGGTTTCGCGCGCGAGGTCTTCCGGCAGGCGGGCCGCGCCACCGTGGTCGAGGACATCCCCACCTCGGCCTATCCCACGCCCGCGCGGCGGCCGGCCAACTCGCGCCTCGACTGCGCGACCACCGAAGCCGCCTTCGGCATCCCGCGGCCCGACTGGCGCCGTCACCTGACCGACGTCCTCACAGACCTGGGAGCCCTGGCATGACCCAGCGCAAAGGCATCATTCTGGCCGGCGGCACCGGCTCGCGGCTCTGGCCGATCACGCAGGGCGTGTCGAAGCAGCTTCTGCCGGTCTACGACAAGCCGATGATCTACTATCCGCTCTCGGCGCTGATGCTGACCGGCATCCGCGACATCGCGATCATCACCACGCCCGAGGATCAGGCGCAGTTCCGGCGCCTGATGGGCGACGGGTCGCAATGGGGGCTGTCGTTCACCTGGATCACGCAGCCTTCGCCGGACGGGCTTGCGCAGGCCTACCTGCTTGCGGAAGACTTCCTGTCCGGCGCGCCTTCGGCGATGGTGCTGGGCGACAACGTCTTCTTCGGCCACGGCCTGCCCGAGCTTCTGACCGCCGCCGACGCGAAGCCCTCCGGCGGAACCGTCTTCGGCTACCGCGTCGCCGACCCCGAACGCTATGGCGTCGTGGCCTTCGACAGCGAGGGGCGCGCCAGTTCCATCGTCGAGAAGCCCGAGAAACCGGCCTCGAACTACGCGGTGACCGGACTCTACTTCCTCGACGGGACCGCGCCCGAGCGGGCCAGGTCGATCAAGCCTTCGCCGCGGGGCGAACTCGAGATCGTCTCGCTTCTGGAAAGCTACCTGGCCGAGGGGACGTTGAGCGTGCAGAAGATGGGCCGCGGCTTCGCCTGGCTCGACACCGGCACCCATGCCTCGCTGCTGGACGCGTCGAACTTCGTCCGCACGCTCGAGGAACGCCAGGGCCTTCAGGTCGGCTCGCCCGAGGAAATCGCGTTCTCCAGGGGCTGGATCGACCGCGCGGCGCTGGCCGAACGGGCGAAGGCCTATGAAAAGAACGGCTACGGGCGCTACCTCAAGGGCCTTCTCTGAACAGGGGGGCGGGCGCCTGCGCCTTGACGCCTCCGGTGCCCTCCGCTACCCGGACGCCGATCCCCTGACCAGCGAGGCGCGCGATGTCGAACCCCACCCTTCTGATCCTGCCCGGCGACGGCATCGGCCCCGAAGTCATGGCCGAGGTCCGCAAGATCATCGACTGGTTCGGCGCGAAGCGCGGGCTGGCGTTCGACGTGAGCGAAGACCTGGTCGGCGGCGCGGCCTACGACGCGCATGGCACGCCCCTGACGGACGCGACGATGGCCAAGGCGCAGGAGGTCGATGCCGTCCTGCTGGGCGCTGTCGGCGGGCCGAAATACGACAAGCTGGACTTCAGCGTGAAGCCGGAACGCGGCCTGCTGCGCCTGCGCAAGGAAATGGACCTTTACGCCAACCTGCGCCCCGCACAGTGCTTCGACGCGCTGGCCGACTTCTCGTCGCTGAAGAAGGAAGTCGTGGCCGGGCTCGACATCATGATCGTGCGCGAGCTGACCAGCGGCGTCTACTTCGGCGAACCGCGCGGGATCTTCAGGGAAGGCAACGAGCGCGTGGGCATCAACACCCAGCGCTACACCGAAAGCGAAATCGCCCGCGTGGCCCGGTCGGCCTTTGAACTCGCCCGCCGCCGCAACAACAAGGTCTGCTCGATGGAGAAGGCCAACGTCATGGAATCGGGCATCCTGTGGCGCGATGTCGTGCAGGAAGTGCACGACGCCGAATACCCGGATGTCGAACTGTCGCACATGTATGCGGATGCCGGCGCAATGCAGCTGACGCGCTGGCCCAAGCAGTTCGACGTGATCGTGACCGACAACCTGTTCGGCGACCTGCTGTCGGACCTCGCCGCGATGCTGACGGGCTCGCTCGGCATGCTGCCCTCCGCCAGCCTCGGCGCGCCGATGGAAAACGGCCGCCCCAAGGCGCTCTACGAACCCGTCCACGGCTCGGCCCCCGACATCGCCGGTCAGGGCAAGGCGAACCCGATCGCCTGCATCCTGAGCTTTGCCATGGCGCTGCGCTACAGCTTCGACCAGGGGGCCGAGGCCGACCGGCTGGAAGCCGCGATCCAGTCCGTTCTGGACCAGGGCATCCGCACCGCCGATCTGATGCAGAAGGACGGCGGCCAGCCCGTCAGCACCTCGCAGATGGGCGACGCGGTCATCCGGGCGCTCGACGCCAGCCTCTGACGCGCGTCCGCGCCCGGGTTCCATGCCGGGCGCATTCGTGGCATGACGAATCCTGTTCGCGCTAACATCTGCGGCGAAGGATCAGCCATGCCCGGAAAATCCAATCTGCACGGTGCGCTTCTGGCGCTGCTGGCCTTCGGGATCTTCGCGACCCACGACGTGATCGTGAAGTTCCTGGGCGGCCTCTACACGCCGTTCCAGATCGTCTTCTTCTCGACACTGATGGGCTTTCCGCTGGTCACGCTGATGCTGATCGGCGACCGGACCGACGGCAACCTCAGGCCCCGCCATCCGTGGTGGACCGCCCTGCGCACGGGGGCGGCGGTCGTCACGGGCGTTTCGGCCTTCTACGCCTTTTCGACGCTGCCGCTCGCGCAGGTCTACGCGATCCTCTTCGCGGCGCCTCTGCTGATCACGATCCTCGCCATCCCGATCCTGGGCGAGACCGTGCGCCTGAGGCGCGGGATCGCCGTGGTGGTCGGGTTGATCGGGGTCCTGGTGGTCCTGCGGCCCGGACATGTGGAATTCCAGCTTGGCCACCTGGCGGCGATCACCTCGGCGGTGACGGGGGCGCTGGCCTCGATCGTCGTGCGCAAGATCGGCGGCGAGGAACGCAGCGCGGTCCTTCTCCTCTATCCGATGCTGGCGAACTTCGTCTGCATGGGCATCGCGCTGCCCTTCGTCTATGAACCCATGCCGCTTCTGCACTTCCTCGGGCTGGGGCTGATCGCGCTGATGGCCTTCGTGGCGATGCTCTGCGTCATCGCGGCCTATCGCCGGGCCGAGGCGGTGATCGTCGCGCCGATGCAGTATTCCCAGATCCTCTGGGCCACGGCATACGGCTATCTGATCTTCGGCGAGACGCCCGACCTCTACACCGCCATCGGCGCCGCCATCATCATCGCCAGCGGAATCTACATCGTGCTCAGGGAATCGCGCGTCGGCGCCTCCAGCACGACACCCGTCCTGCGCACACGCTCGCGCCCCGAGACCGGGACCGTGCCCCGCGTCAGCCAGATGATGGACGAATCCGAACGCCCCGAATGAGGCCGGTTACCCCCTTGCCAAACGGACGCCGAGGGGGTAACCCGCCCGCCACGGTCGGAGTGTAGCGCAGCCTGGTAGCGCACCTGCTTCGGGAGCAGGGGGCCGGAGGTTCGAATCCTCTCACTCCGACCAGATTGCCCTCGGGATGAGCTTCGGCACGCGCCGCGCGGCGGCAGGTATGCGTTGCGCCCCTGTGTCGCGCCGTGGCAAGCCTTGGGCAGACAGCTCAGGGAGGTGCCGGGGTGGCGACCACAGTTCTGTTGACCGGGGGGGCCGGCTACATCGGCTCGCACACCTTCGTCGCGTTGCGCGAAGCCGGACACGAGCCGGTGATCCTCGACAACTTCTCGAACGCGCAGGACGACGTGCCCGACCGGCTGGAGGTCATCACAGGCGCCCCGGTCAGCGTCTATCGCGGCGATGTGCGCGACCGCGACCTTCTGGACCGCATCTTCCGCGACCACGCCCCACGGGCGGTCGTCCACTTCGCCGCGCTGAAGGCGGTGGGCGAATCCGTCGAAAAGCCGCTGGACTACATCGACGTGAACGTGACGGGGCTGGTGTCGCTGCTCAAGGCGATGCGCGCGGCGGACTGCCGGCGCCTGGTCTTTTCGTCCTCGGCCACCGTCTACGGCACGCCCGAGACCTGGCCCATCACCGAGGACATGCCGCGCAGCCACACCAACCCCTACGCCTACACCAAGCTCGCGTGCGAGGAGATCCTCGAACAGGTCGCGGCCTCGGACCCGGCCTGGGCCTTCGCGATCCTGCGCTACTTCAACCCCGTCGGCGCCCACCGCTCCGCCCTGATCGGAGAGGAGCCGCAGGGCATCCCCAACAACCTCGTGCCCTACATCGCCGAAGTCGCGATGGGAAAGCGCGAGGCGCTGCGCGTCTTCGGCGACGACTACGACACGCCCGACGGCACGGGCGTGCGCGACTACATCCATGTCGAGGATCTGGCCCGCGGCCATGTCCTGTCTCTTGAAAGCCTTCTGGAGACGGGGCGCGGCCACACCGTCAACCTGGGCACCGGCAGGGGCACCTCGGTGCGCGAGATGCTGGATGCCTATTCCCGCGCCGTGGGCCGCGAACTTCCCTTTGTCGTGACGCCGCGCAGGCCGGGCGACGTGGCCGTGTCGGTCGCCGATCCGTCCCGCGCCGCGGCGCTGCTGGGCTTCCGGGCCGAACGGACGGTGGACGACATGTGCGCGTCCTCCTGGGCCTTCGTCTCGCGGCGGCGGAACGGCTGAGACTCAAGCCGCCTTGAGGTGCGCGACCAGCGCGGCCAGGTCGCGGCGGCGGCCCAGCGCATTGGGCCAGACCGCGACATGCGGCCTTTGCAGCGGCAGGGCGACCGGCGACGGCTGGAGAAGCCGGCCTGCCCGAAGCGCAGGCCCCGCGACCGACAGGGGCACCAGCGCCACGCCCAGCCCTGCCTCGGCCGCAGCGGCGGCATGGGCCGACCACGACACCTGCACGCCCGCGCCGGGGTCGACCGTGCGCGGCAACCCGGCGCGGGCCATCCAGGCGGCCCAGGTCGGGTGGCTCGCATAGTCGCGGCCCCAGTCGGTGTGGACGAACATCGCGTCCGGCAGCGACGACAGCGGGCCATCGCGGTCGTCCCCGGCACGCCAGACCGCGGGCGATACCACCGGCACGGCGGCGTCGCGGAACAGCTCCTCGACCCGGAACTCGCCGTAATGCGCGCCGTCGTAGGTCAGCCGCAGGTCCGCCCCCTCGCGGCCGAAGGCTATGGGGTCGTCCTCGGCGCGAAGCTCGATCCGGCCCGGGTTGGCGGCGCGGAAGGCGGCCAGCCGGGGCAGCAGCCAGACCATCATCGACGGCACGACGCTGACCACGAGGCCGCGCCGCGCGGGCCCAAGGCTGACCGAGGCCGCGATCTCGGACAGCAGCGCGAAGGCCTCGCCCAGCCGCGGGTAGAGCGACAGGCCCGCGTCGGTCAGGGTCAGCCTGTTGCCCCGCCGGACGAACAGCTTCTTGCCCAGCTGCGTCTCCAGCGCGCGGACCTGCTGGCTGACGGCGGCCGAGGTCACGCCCAGCTCGCGCCCCGCGGTCGCGAAGCCGCCCGTCCGGGCGGCGGCCTCGAAGGCGCGAAGCGCGTTGAGCGGCGGGAGGGCGTGCATGGCTCTTCCGAAAGTTTTCCTCAATGTCCGAAAAAAGAAACTCTATTGCAAGAACTGCCACCCGGGGAGGATGATGACCGAAGGAGGATCCCCGCCATGACGCTGCCGATCGACACGTCCCGCTATCCGCTCGACCGGCCCGGTGCGGCCCGCGACGCCCTCGTCGCGCAGGCGCGGGCCGATCTGGAGGCGCGGGGCATGTTCGACCTGCACGGCTTCCTTGCCCCCGGCGCGGCCGAGGCCATCGCCGCCGAGCTGACCCCGCGCGTCGATGCCGAGGCCTTTACCCACGCCCGCCGCCACAACATCTATTTCCGCAGGGACGTCCCCGGCCTCGACCCCGGCCACCCTGCCCTGGCCGAGGTCGAAACGACGAGCCGCACGCTCTGCGGCGACCAGGTCGGCGGGGCGCTGATGGCGCTCTACCGCTGGCCGGCCTTCGCGGCCTTCCTGGCCGAGGCGATGGGCAAGCCCGCGCTCTACACGATGGACGACCCGCTGGCCTGCGTGAACGTCATGTCCTACCGCGCGGGCGAGGCGCTGAACTGGCACTTCGACCGGTCGGAGTTCACCACCACCCTGCTGCTGCAGGCCCCCCTCGCCGGTGGCCTGTTCGAGTATCGCCGCGACCTCAGGACACCCGAGGACCCCAATTACGACGGCGTCGCGCGGCTTCTGCGCGGCGAGGACCCCGAGCTGCGGCGCCTGATCCTGTCGCCCGGCACGCTGAACGTGTTCCGGGGCCGCGACACCGCCCACCGGGTGACGCCGGTCGAAGGGCCGGTCGCACGGATGATCGCGGTCTTCTCGTTCTACGACCGTCCCGGCGTCCGCTTCACCGAGGCGGAGCAGCGCGGCTTCTACGGGCGCGCGGCGTGAGCGGGCCCACGCACGACACCTTCGCGGCGCGCCTCGACCCCGCCACCCGCAAGGCCCTGCTGGCCAAGGCGGACGGTCCGGCGGCGTTGCGTCTTGCGTTCCACGGCGGGGCGGTGGCGGGCCTTGGCTTCGCAATCGCCAGCGGCGTGCCGGCTTGGCCGCTTCTGCTGCTGCCGCAGGGCGTGCTGATCGTCTTCCTGTTCACCGCGATGCACGAATGCGTGCACCGCACCGCCTTTGCCACGGCGCGGGCGAACGACGTCGTGGCGGCGGGTCTGGGCCTCCTGCTGCTTCTGCCGCCGGAATGGTTCCGCCTGTTCCACTTCGCGCACCACCGCCACACCCAGGACCCCGCGCGCGACCCCGAGCTTGCCACGCCCAAGCCCGAGACCCCTGGGCATTACGCGCTCCACGTCTCGGGCCTGCCACTCTGGGTCGGGGCCGTCCGCGTTCTGCTCCGCAACGCCGCGGGCCGGAACGCGGACGCCTTCGTGCCGGCCGCCGCGCGGGGCAAGGTCACGCGCGAGGCGCGGGTGATGCTGGCGCTCTACGCTGTCCTCGCCGCCGCCTCGGGGGTGGCCGGATCGACGCTGCTGCTCTGGGTCTGGGTTGGCCCGGCCCTTCTGGGCCAACCCTTCCTGCGCCTCTACCTGCTGGCCGAACACGGCCGCTGCCCGCTCGTCGCCGACATGTTCGTCAACTCCCGCACCACCTTCACCACGGCGGCCGTCCGGTGGCTGGCCTGGAACATGCCCTACCACGCCGAACACCACGCCTTTCCGGCGGTGCCCTTTCACCGCCTTCCCGACCTCCACCGCCTGACCGCCCCGCACCTCGGGACGACCGAGGCCGGCTACGCGCGTTTCACCGCCCGCTACGCCCGGTCGCTGGGACGGGACGCGCGCCCGCCCGCTCCGGCGCCCCGGTCAGCCAGGGCGGCTTCGGGTCGAACCTCCACATGAAGTCCGGCGCGCCGGCCGAGGCGCCGCCCGGCGGGCATTTCTTCGCCGCCGCCCAAATGATGTCCCGCTGAATGTCCCGCTACACGGGCGCGTTCCGCGGTCCGGAAACGGCGGCTGACCGAAACGCCGCGCCTCGCGCGGGCGGCGCCTCGCCGGCGACTGACGCTGCCTGTTTTTGTCACAGGCCCGCACCCGACTGCCGGCTTGCCCTTCCCTCGCAGCCCGCCTTGCGCTAAGGGGCCGCGTCCTTCGAGACGATGGAGAGAAACATGGGCTATCGAGTCGTCGTCGCCGGCGCCACGGGCAACGTGGGCCGCGAGATGCTGAACATCCTCGCCGAGCGCGAGTTTCCGGTGGACGAGATCGCGGCGCTGGCGTCGCGCAAGTCGCTCGGCACCGAGGTCAGCTTCGGTGACAGGACGCTCAAGACCAGGGACCTCGACACCTTCGACTTCGAAGGCTGGGACATCGCACTCTTCGCCGTGGGCTCCGAGGCGACCAGGACCTACGCCCCGCGCGCGGCCGGCGCGGGCTGCGTCGTCATCGACAACTCCTCGCTCTACCGCTACGACCCCGCGATCCCGCTGATCGTGCCCGAGGTCAACGCCGACGCGATCGAGGGCTATCGCAACAAGATGATCATCGCCAACCCCAACTGCTCGACCGCGCAGATGGTGGTGGCGCTGAAGCCGCTGCACGACCGCGCGCGGATCAAGCGGGTCGTCGTCTCAACCTACCAGTCCGTGTCGGGCGCCGGGAAGGACGGGATGGACGAACTCTGGGACCAGACGAAATCCGTCTACAACCCCGTGGACGACGTGCCGCCGAGGAAGTTCCAGAAGCAGATCGCCTTCAACGTCATTCCCCAGATCGACGTCTTCATGGACGACGGCACGACAAAGGAGGAATGGAAGATGATGGCCGAGACCAAGAAGATCCTCGACCCGTCGATCAAGGTCACCGCGACCTGCGTCCGCGTGCCGGTCTTCGTCGGCCATTCGGAGGCGATCAACATCGAGTTCGAGGAATTCCTGGACGAGGACGAGGCCCGCGACATCCTGCGCGAGGCACCGGGCGTCATGGTGATCGACAAGCGCGAACCGGGCGGCTACATCACGCCGATCGAATGCGTGGGCGACTACGCCACCTTCGTCAGCCGCATCCGCCAGGATTCGACCATCGACAACGGCCTGAACCTGTGGTGCGTCTCCGACAACCTGCGCAAGGGCGCGGCCCTGAACGCGGTGCAGATCGCCGAGGTTCTGGGGAACCGGTGCCTGAAGAAGGGCTGAGGCAAGGCGCGCCGAGGGTCTGCTGCCTCCGTCCGCCGAGGCGCCGGGCCGCGCCATCGACGGGCCGCGGCTCGGCGAAATCGCGGCCGTTCGGCCAGGCTTCATGGTGGCAGATCGCACGACCTGCGCGCTCGGCGCGGGTGGAACCCCAACGCCCCGGCGCCGACACCCCGGCCTTGCGAATCCCCGCCGTGCGGCCTATCTGACAATTCGAGAGGTTGGCGCGGGCAGGCGCCTCGCCAACCCGGTCAGGTCCGGAAGGAAGCAGCCG
>FWPV01007801.1_pt1 | contig 19154 bp, 15 predicted proteins | sample 2228371 | NCBI WGS metagenome assembly FWPV01 (sample SAMEA103939776, study PRJEB20133) | metagenome
CACCCCCGAGGCGCTCGAATACCTGCGCCCCTGGCTGAGCGGCTACAAGATCGACCTGAAGACCATGTCGGACAAGCGCTACCGCCAGCTCGGCGGCGTGCTGCAGAACGTGCTGGACACCATCCAGAACGCTCACAGGCTCGGTCTTTGGGTCGAGGTGGTCACCCTGGTTATCCCCGGCTTCAACGACAGCCCGGAAGAATTATGGGACGCGGCCCGCTTCATCCGCTCAGTATCGGCCGACATCCCCTGGCACGTGACCGCCTTCCACCCCGACTATAAGATGACCGACGCCTCGCCCACACCGCCGCGCTCGCTGCAGCAGGCGGCCGAGATCGGCCAGGAGGCCGGTCTGCACTACGTCTACGCAGGCAACCTGCCCGGACGGGTCGGCCCGCTGGAGAACACCTACTGCCCGAGCTGCAGCGCCCTGCTGATTGAGCGGCGCGGCTACGTGGTGCTCGATTACCGTATCACCGCCCAGGGAACCTGTCTGGAATGCGGGACAAAAATCGCCGGCGTCTGGACCGAAGACCCCGCCAGCGTGCAGCTGGGCGGTTTCGGCTTTCCGCGCCGGGTGAGGTAGGGTCCGCCGTGCCGCCGCAGGCGAGGGAACCCATCCCGCCGGCGGCCGTCTTACAGGTGTGCAGCAGATGAACTTTTCGCCCTACCGCCGGCAGACAGCGTTGCGTTATGTGAAGGAGGCCGTTCCAGAGCGGCAGCCCTGGTGGATCTACGGGCTGGCCGCGGCCGGTCTCGTTCTGCTGATCGGCTGGCTGCTGGCCGGCTTATACCTCTACTACCGCTTCGCCGGGCCGATCGCTCCCGGCGTCCGCGTCGGGGAGATCGAGGTCGGCGGGTTGAGCCTCGAGCAGGCCGCGGCGGTCATCGACAGCGCCTGGAACCGCGAGCGGGTGCTGCTGGTCAGCGACGGCCGGAATTACTGGGAAGCGAAGCCGCTCGAGTTCGGCCTCTGGGTGGATCCCGAAGCCAGCGCCCGGCGCGCCTACGCCTACGGGCGCGGCGAGCGCCGCTTCAGCCAGCTGCTCGGGATGCTGACCGGCGCGCAGCCGGAGCAGATCCAGCCGGCGGTGGTCTTCAGCCCGCAGGCTGCCGCCAAGCAGCTGGCGGTCTGGGGGCCGCTGGTCGAGCGCCCGCCCGAAACGGCCTCGCTGCAGTTTATCAACGGGCAGTGGACCGCGGTGCCCGGCGCGCCCGGGGCGCGCTTCGACCTGGAAGCCACCCTGGAGAACCTGAACGAAAACGCCGCGCTGATCGCCCTGAGCGGCTACCTGCCGCTGGCGACCCGGCCGGTGCCCTCGCCGGTCGAGGACCTCACCGCGCAGATCGCCGAGCTGGAATCGCAGCTCAACCGACCGCTGCGGGTGCACGGCTATGATCCCATCGAGGACGAGATGCTCGAATGGGTGGTACCGCGCGAAACGCTGGGCGGATGGATGCGGGCCGAAATTGCCGGCGGCGAGCCGGTCATCCACATCGACGAGAATGGTTTTCTGGCGTATCTGAACCAGCTCGAAACGAGCCTGGGCGGCGGTCGCACGTTCGACCTGGCCGACCCGCCTTACGCGGTCACCGAGCGCTGGCAGAGCGATCAACCCTTCCGGGTAGTCGTCCACCACCCGGCGACGACCTACACTGTCCAGGAGGGCGACACCCTGCTCAAAATCAGCTACCGGATGGGTATCCCGCTCTGGATGATCTACGAAGCCAATCCCGGCATCGACGTCGAGAACATCCTTGTCGGGCAGACGCTCAACATCCCCTCCAAAAGCGACCTGCTGCCGCTGCCGGTCGTCTGGGGCAAGCGGATTGTCCTCTCGATCAGCCGGCAGCGCATGTGGGTGTACGAAAACGGCGAACAAATCCGCGAGTTCGTCATCAGCACCGGGGTTGACCGCTCGCCGACCCAGCCGGGCGTCTTCCAGGTGCAGACTCACGAGCTCTCCGCCTACGCCTCGGTCTGGGAGCTGACTATGCCGCATTTCCTCGGCATCTACGAGGCCTGGCCGGGATTCATGAACGGCATCCACGGGCTGCCAACCCTGAAAAGCGGGGTGCGGCTGTGGGAAAGCATCCTCGGCAAGCCCGCCTCTTACGGCTGCATCATCCTCAAGCTGGACGCGGCCGAGTGGCTGTACGACTGGGCCGAGGACGGCGTGGTGGTGGAGATCCAAGCCTGATAAAATTACAACAAATTCCATGAAAACCGCACAAGATAAACTTTTTCATCTAAAATAAAAGCAGGATGCCTGACCGCCTTCAATTGAGAACCGCCTCCGCCGCCAGATGACCCTGCCCGAAATCTTCCTGCTCCTGGTTATAGCCGCCGCCTTTTATCTCATCCTGACCGGCCGCCTGCGGATGGATGTGGCGGCGATGTGCATGGCGATCCTCCTCGGGGCGGCCCAGTTCTTCGGGATGGGCATCCTCGGCCCGCCCGCCTCGCCAGACAAGGCGGTGATGTCCCTTTCCGGGTTCGGGCAGCCGATCATCTTTGCTCTGATCAGCCTGTTCATCATCACCCGCGCATTGGAAAAGAGCGGGGTTTCGCGCTGGATCGTCCGCCGCCTGCTGCGCATCGGCGGCGCCTCTGAACGGCGCCTGATCGTACTGTTCGCCGGCGCCACCTCGATGTTATCGCTGGTGATGAACAACCTGGCCGCCGGAGCACTGCTGCTGCCCAGCGCCATGGAAGTCTGCCGGCGTACCGGCATCCGCCCGAGCAAGCTGCTCATCCCGGTGGCTTATGGCAGTCTGCTCGGCGGCAGCGCCACGTACTTTACCACCGCCAATATTATCGTCAGCGGTCTGCTGCCCATCGCCGATCCACCGCAGCCCAGCCTGAGCGTCCTGGCCTTCACCCCGACCGGCGGATTGATCCTCGTCGCCGGGCTGCTCTTCTTCTGGCTGTTCGCCAGCCGGCTGCTGCCTGATCGCGACCCGCCGCCAGAGATGATGATCGCCCGGCCGACCCCCGCGGAGCTGGAACGATTTTACAACCTGGACGAGCGCATGTGGGAGGCGCGCATCCTACCGGACTCCGACCTGGTCGGGCAAAGCCTGGCCCAATCGGCCATCGGGCGCGACCTGGGATTAAGCGTGATGGCCATCTGGCACGGCGAGCACGCCATTTTCTCCCCGCCGCCCAACACCAGCCTGCAGGCCGACGACATCCTCCTAGTGATCGGCCGCGAGGACCGCATCCGCCACCTGCGGACGCACGGGGTGGTCGTCGGGAGGAACGGCGCCGCCAACCACATCAGCAGCCCGGGGGTGACCATGGCTGAGGTCATGCCCGCGCCGCACTCGCGGATCCTCGGGCAAACCTTGAAGGATATCGGTTTTCGAGGCCGCTACGGCTTTACCGCCGTGGCGCTCCAGCGCAGAGGCCAGAGCTTCCGTACCAACGTGGGCGACTTCAAACTGGAGCTAGGGGACACATTGCTGGTTGTCGGACCGGTCAAATGTCTGCGAGCCCTGCAGCGCAGCCCGGAATTCATCGTCCTCGAAGCCAGCCAAAGCGACCTGCCGATCGACCGCCGCCAGGCAACCCTCTCGATCAGCGTGATTCTGCTGGCAATCCTCGCCTCCGTCCTCGGCTTTCCGGTTTACCTCTCGCTGTTAGTCGGTGCGTTCTATCTGCTGCTCACCCGGGTGATGTCGGTCGAGGAAGCCTACCGCAGCGTCGAATGGCAGGCGGTCTTTCTGATCGGCGGGATGTATGCGGTCAGCCTGGCGATGGTCCAAAGCGGGCTGGCGGAGCGCTTTGGCGCGTGGATGACCGCAGCGGTCGCACCCCTTGGACCGCTCGGGCTGGCCGCCGGGGCGTTTCTACTGACCGGGCTGCTGACCCAGGTGATGGGCGGGCAGGTCGCCGCGCTGGTCACCGGGCCGATCGCGATCAGCGCCGCAATCTCCATGGGAACGAACGCCCAGGCGATCGCCGTAGCGACCGCCATCGGCTGCTCGACGACCTTCTTCACCCCCATGGCTCATCCGGTCAATATCCTGGTGATCGCTCCGGCCAACTACCAGTTCGGCGACTTCTTCCGCATCGGCTGGCGGCTGACGATCGTCAGTTTCATCATGCTGCTCGCGGGGATGGCCCTCTTTTGGAGGTTGTGAGAACGGGTGAACGTTCACGCGCCAAGCGCCGCGAGCTGAGTCCGTTCAGCCTTTGGCGCTCTTCCCACCCCCTGACCATCTCCCTCTGGACAAGCAGGTACCCCGTTAAGAAAAGCCCCCGGTCCGCATCGCCGGGGGGAATGTTATAATTTGAGTGCCGAAGGTGGGAATCGAACCCACATACCCGGAGGGTACACGATTTTGAGTCGTGCGCGTCTGCCTGTTCCGCCACTTCGGCCAGTAAACTGAGTATATCGAATCTCACCGGAAGGGTCAAGGTATTCACGCCCCATGCGCTTAGGGATCATCGGCCTGCCCCAATCGGGCAAAACCACCCTGTTCAACGCCCTCACCCGCGGAAGTCAGCCGACCGGCATCGCCGCCGGGCGGATTGAAGTCCACACCGCCGTCGTAGACGTGCCCGACCCGCGCGTCGACGTGCTCTCGAAAATGTTCAATCCCAAAAAGACGACCTACGCCAAGGTCACCTACGCCGACATCGCCGGTCTGGACGGCTCGGCCGGCAAGACCGGCATCTCCGGCCAGCTGCTCAATCAGCTGACCCAGATGGACGGCTTCATTCATGTGGTGCGCTGCTTCGAGGACGACAACGTCCCTCACCCCCAGGGCAGCCTCGATCCAGCCCGCGACATCGCCGTCATGGACGGCGAGTTCGTCCTCAACGATCTGATCGCCGTCGAGCGCAAGCTGGAGCGGCTGGCCGACGAGCGGCGCAAGGGCGGCGGACGCGACCGGGCGGTGATCGACCGCGACATCGAGCTGTTTGAGCGCATGCGCGCCCAGCTCGAGAAGGAAGCGCCGCTGCGCGACTTGGAGATGACCCACGAAGAGGAAAAATCGCTCTCCGGTTTTGGCTTTCTCAGCCGCAAGCCGGTGCTGGTGCTGCTCAACCTCGGCGAGGGCCAGCCGGAGCCGCAGATCAACTACCCGCACCAGCGCTCCCAGGTGGCGGCCCTGCAGGGCCGGCTGGAGATGGAGATCGCCCAGCTGCCGCCCGAGGACGCCGAGGTGTTCATGCAGGAGTACGGCATCCGCGAGTTGGGGTTGAACCGGGTCATCCGCCTCTCCTACGACCTGCTGGGGATGATGTCGTTCTTCACCGTCGGCCCCGATGAGGTCCGCGCCTGGACGGTCCGGCGCGGGGCAACCGCTCCCGAGGCTGCCGGCGAGATTCACAGCGACATGCAGAAAGGCTTCATCCGCGCCGAGGTGGTGACTTACGAGGATCTGGTCGCGCTGGGGGGGTTGAGCGAGGCGCGCGCCAAGGGGAAGCTGCGCGTGGAGGGCAAGGAGTACATCGTCCAGGAGGGCGAAGTGCTCAACATCCGCTTTGCGATCTAGGCGGGTCACGGGTCATGGATCGCGCCCCCGCTGTCAATGCAAGCCGCCGTTTTTTTGGCGGCGAAGCAATCTCCCGGCCGCGTTGTCGACAGTCAGGCGGCGTGGTAGAATCAAAAAAAGTCGAAAATCTCTTTATTATGGAAGCCGGAACGCCTCAGCGCGCCCGGTTGAGAGGCGCATGAAAATCGGTGTGCTCGCCATGCAGGGCGACTTCAGCGAACATCAAAGTATCCTGGAACGGTCAGGCGCGGAGGTGGTCCAAGTCCGTCTGCCCGAGCATCTCCAGCCGCTGGACGGTCTGATCATCCCCGGAGGCGAGTCGACCACCATCGGTAAACTGGCCGGCGAATTCGGCCTGATTGAGTCGCTGCGCAGCTTTGCCGCCGCACACGCCGTGTGGGGCACCTGCGCCGGTGCGATCTTCCTCTCCAAGGATATTCACCGCGACCAGCCGCTGCTCGGCCTGATGGACATCACCATCCAGCGCAACGCCTTCGGCCGCCAGGTGGACAGCTTCGAGATCGATCTGGATGTTCCCTGTCTGAAACTGGTCGATCCTGATCCGCGCCCGTTTCACGCGGTATTTATTCGCGCCCCGCTGATTGAAGAAGTCCGTCCCCCGGCCGAAACCCTGGCCGCGCTGCCGGATGGGACGATCGTCGCCGCCCGGCAGGGCCGCTGGCTGGCGACCTCCTTCCACCCCGAACTGACCGAGGACGACCGCTTCCACCGCTACTTTATGGAGATGGCAAGATAGAAGCTCGAGCACTTGCCTGGCACGATCTGCCAATCATATACCGCTACCGCAAACAGGTGCAATGCATGGACACTGCCCTGGCGTTAACCCGCGGCAGCCCGGTGGGTCTGTGGGCTGCGCTGGGCAACATGCGCCTGGAACACGGCAGCTACACCGGCGTGCTGCGCCCGGGCGGCGGCAAAGCGCCCCTGATCGGGCAGATTCACTACAACGCCGGCGAGCGCGCCGCGCGAATCGCTTACGTCCTGCCCAACCGCGCGCTGGAATTTCCCGAACTGGCCAGGCTGCTGGAGCACCTGGCCTGGGCCGCGGGCGAGAGCGGCGCCCTCAGCCTGCTGGCTGAAGTCGAGGAGAGTAGCCCGATCCTGGAATCGCTGCGCCGGTGCGGCTTTGGCGTCTATGCCTGGCAGCGCATCTGGAAGATCGCCAGAACCCCCGAAGCCGGCAGCGACAGGCGCTGGGAGCAGGCCTCCGACCTTGACCGGCTGGCCATCCGCAGTCTGTTCCAGTCCCTCGTCCCGCCGCTGGTGCAGAGCGCTGAACCTCTCTCCGAGCGGACCGAGGGATTCGTCTACGAACAGAACGGCGAGCTGCTCGGATACATCGAAGCGGTCTACGGGCCAAACGGCATTTACCTGCAGCCGCTGATCCACCCCGCCAGCGAGGATGTGCCCGGATTGCTCGGCTCGCTCCTGGCCAACCTGCCCTTCCACCTCGGCCGCCCGGCATACTTTTCCATCCGCTCCTACCAGGCCTGGCTGGAAAATCCGCTGACGGAACTGCAGGCCGAGGCCGGAGAACGCCAGGCGCTTCTCGTCAAGCATCTGGCGGCCGCCCAGCGCGCCCCGGCCTACGCGGTGCGCAACGGCGCGATGGAAAAGCATCAACCTGCGCTGATGGACACCCAGGGCGGCGAAACTCGCCTGCCGCTGCTGCCGCGCCGTCTGGCAGCCAGGGGACGGATCAAATCAAACCGCAAGACAGCCTCGGCTGATTCCGAGACTTGATCAAAATATTTGTATTGAGGAACGACAAAATCTGATATGACACAGAGAAAAATAACTGACGACCTGCAAGCCTTACTCGATGTCCTCCCGCCCAAAATCACCGCGGCGGTGGTCAAGGCCGACGACAGTGACAACCTGCTCGAGATCGTCCTGGACCTGGGCCGCCTGCCGGTGGCGCGTTTCGTTCACAAGGAGGTCGTGCTCAGCGAGCGCGAGATCACCCACGAGGACATCCAGGCGGTCGTTTCGAAAATCGGCGAGTTCGACGCAGACAACCGCGCCGGGCTCGAGCGCACCCTCCACCGCATCTCGGCCATCCGCAACCGCCATAACCACATCGTCGGGCTGACCTGCCGGGTCGGGCGGGCGGTCTACGGTACGATCGACATCATCCAGGACCTGGTCGAATCGGGGCAGAGCATCCTGCTCCTCGGCCGCCCGGGGATCGGTAAAACGACTATGCTGCGCGAATCGGCCCGCATCCTGGCCGAGAAACACCGGGTGATCATCGTTGACACTTCCAACGAGATCGGCGGCGACGGCGACGTACCCCACCCAGCAGTCGGCAAGGCGCGCCGGATGCAGGTCTCCAAGCCGTCCCTGCAGCACGAGGTGATGATCGAGGCGGTTGAAAACCACAACCCCGAGGTAATCATCATCGACGAGATCGGACGCGAACTGGAGGCTCTGGCGGCCCGCACCATCGCCGAACGCGGCGTGCAGCTGGTGGCCACCGCCCACGGACGCACCCTGGAAAATCTGCTGCTCAACCCGACCCTCTCCGACCTGGTCGGCGGGATCGAGTCGGTCACGCTGTCCGACGAAGAAGCCCGCCGGCGCGGCACCCAGAAGACCGTGCTCGAGCGGCGCTCGCCGCCAACTTTCGACGTCTTGATCGAGATTCAGGAGCGCGACCGGCTGCACGTCCACCCGGACGTGGCCGCCGCAGTGGACGCGCTGGTGCGCGGCTACCCCCTCCAGCCCGAAATCCGCTACCGGGATGAAAAAGGGGAGATTCACATCCAGAAGCCGGCGCCCCTGCCCGCCCCGCGGCCGGTACCTCAGACTTCGCGCCGGGCCTACGCCAACGGAGACACGCTCCCGCTCAACCGTCATGCCCGCGCAGGCAGCGGTCAAACGGAGGAGCGCGCGGCGGTCGCTGCCAGCGAGACCGGCGCCTTCTCCCAGCCCGCGGCGCCCCTCCAGCCGATCCGCATCTACCCTTACGGTGTGGCCCGCAACCGGCTGATCACCGCCGCCAAGCGGCTCGGCGTGCCGGCGCTGGTCGTCCAACATCTGGAAGAGGCCGATGTGCTGATGACCCTGCGAACCTACTACCGCTCGCGCCAGCATCCGATCGTGGTCGCCGAGGAGCGCAGCATGCCGATCTACGTCCTGCGCGCCAATACCATCAACCAGATGGAGCAGTCGCTGGCCGAGCTGTTCAACCTGAGCGTCGAAAGCGGTTCGACCGAATGGGACATCATCGCCGCCCAGACCCAGGTCGCCATACAAAACGTGCTCAACGGGCAGCGCTTCGCCGACCTGCCGCCAGCCTCGCCCCAAATCCGCCGGCTGCAGCATGAGATGGCCCGCGAAGCTCAGCTCATCTCCCATTCTTACGGGAAAGAGCCCAATCGCCGGGTGCGGATTTACCGCGAATAAGGTATATTCTCAGATCAAGGAGTCGCCCAGCCGTGTTCATTTCCCTGGAAGGCCCGGACGGCAGCGGCAAGACCAGCCAGGTTCCCCCGCTGGTGGAATATTTAAAAGGCGAGGGATTTCCCGTGCTGCCTTTACGCGAGCCCGGCGGCACAGAAATCAGCGAACAGGTGCGTCAGGTGATCATGACCCTGAAAAACACAGGCATGAATCCGCGGACGGAGATTCTGCTTTTCCTGGCGGCCCGGGCACAACTGGTCGCCGAGGTGATCCGCCCGGCTCTGGCCCAGGGCAAGGTGATCCTCTGCGACCGTTACGCCGATTCGACCCTGGCGTATCAGGGTTACGGCCATAAGGTTGACCTGGACATCCTGCGCAGCATGCTCGATTTTGCCACCGGACATCTCTACCCGGATCTGACCCTGCTGCTGGACGTCGAAACCGAGCTGGGACTGGCCCGTAAGCGCCGCGCGGGGGGAGAATGGAACCGGCTGGATGCCTACGACATCGATTTTCACCGGCGGGTGCGCCAGGGATACTTCGAGCTGGCCGCAAGCGAACCCCAGCGGTGGGTGATCATCGACGCCAGCCAGCCGCCGGAAGTGGTACAATCGGCGATGCGCCGGGCGATCATGGCCCGCCTGCGCCCCTGAACAGCTCACGACCATCTGGGATTTCGTTGAAAGGTAGAACCTCTGTTTATGCGTAAGCTCCTGCCCGCCGTTATCCTGCTAGCTGCAGTGTTCCTCTCCGCCTGCAACAGTGCCGCTCCAGCTTCCGCCCCGCTCGCCGAGCAGGCAGCGGCGATGGAGTGCACCCTGTTCAACATCATCCCTGAACCACGAGACCCGTCCTCGATCAACCTGCCGGTGATCAGCGGCGAGGACTGGTCGCGCGGCCCGGATAACGCCCTGCTGACCCTGCTTGTTTACAGCGATTTCCAGTGCCCCTACTGCTCGCTGACCGCCCGCTACCTGAAGGAATACGAGAACGCGCACCCCGAAGAAGTCCGCGTGGTTTTCCGCCATTTCCCGTTGAACATCCACGACAAATCCAAAATCAGCGCCCAGGCGGCTGAATCCGCCGGCCGGCAGGGAAAGTTCTGGGAGATGCACGATTTTCTCGTCGATGAGGAAAACTGGCAGGCATGGACTTCGATGAGACCGGCTGATTTCGAGACCTGGATCGTCGAACAGGCGGCTGGACTTGGATTGGATGCATCCCGCTTCCAGGAGGATATGACCTCCGCCGATACAGTCGATAAAATCAATCAGGCATACCAGTCCGCGCTGGACATCGGCCTGAACAGCACGCCCTCCGTGTTCTATTTCATTAACGGCGGGCTGACCTTCGTTCCCTCAGACGAAGTGCCGTCCGATCCGGCTACCCTGGACATCATTATCGACCTGACGAATATGAAGAACAAGCAATACAGCGAATGCCCGCCAGTCGTGATTGACCAAAACAAAGAGTACACCGCCATTCTCAATACCGAGAAGGGCGACATCAAGATCAGATTGTTCGCCGACAAAGCCCCGCTGGCGGTCAACAGCTTTGTCTTTCTCTCCCGCGAAGGCTACTACGACGGAGTCACCTTCCACCGCGTGCTGGAGGACTTCGTCGCCCAGACCGGCGATCCAAGCGGAACCGGCTCCGGCGGTCCGGGGTACGTCTTTGCCAACGAGATCTCCGCGGATTTAAAATACGACCGGCCCGGTCTGGTCGGGATGGCCAATTCTGGACCCGACACCAACGGCAGCCAGTTTTTCATCACCTACAAGGCTCTTCCAACCCTGGACGGGAGCTACACCCTCTTCGGCGAGGTGATTGACGGCATGGATGTGGTCAAGCAGCTGACCCTGCGCGACCCGGCCAAAGCCCTGGGTCAAACCCTGCCCCCCGGGGACAGGATTTTGACGATTTCCATCGAGGAAAAGTAAATGCAGGCTCGCCCGGTCGCCCGCTGGCTTTCCTGGCTGGTGCTGGCTGCCAGCGGTATCGGCGCGCTGAGCGCGCTGGGGTTCAGCCTGCTGCTGATCCTCAGCGGAGGCATCCAGCTGCTGGAACCGTCCCTGTCCAACGCGGGCGGTGTTTCGATCTTGAATCTCGGCTGGGCTTCAGCCCTGGTCGCCGGGCTGTGCGCGCCGGGCGCCGTCTTCTCCATCCTCGAGTTACGCGGCAAACCGCTGGCGGAGCGCACCCATCGGCGCGGCTGGATTTACGCCAGCCTGGCCATGCTGGGATGGATCGGGCTGGCTTTCCTGTTCAAGCCGCTGGAAACCTCTCAACTGGCCTGGCTGCTGCTGCCCCCGCTGGTGGTCCTCACCACGGTCATCCCCCTGTGGTTTTACCTGGAGCTGGGCCGGCGCGGCCTCTCCAGCGGATCTTCCCTCCGCACCTGGGGGTCGGTGACCATCAGCCTGGTGATCACCCTGCCGGTGCTGCTGATCCTGGAAATCCTGCTGATGGTCTTCGTGCTGGCGGCAGCGGGCGTCTATGTGAGTTTCAACCCCGAGCTGGCGGCCGAGCTGGAGCGGTACGCGCGCCTGTTCAGCAATTTCAACCTCAATCCGCAGGTCCTCCAGGATGTGGCCGGCGAGCTGTTGAACCGCCCAGGGGTCATCGCCGTCGTGCTGGCGCTCGTCGCTGGGTTGATTCCGCTTCTCGAAGAGCTGTTCAAGCCGCTGGCAGTCTGGCTGCTGGCAGGCGAGCGGCTGACGCCCGGGCAGGGGTTCGTCGCCGGAATGTGGAGCGGAGCCTGCTTCGCCCTCTATGAAAACCTGACCGCGCTGAGCGCCGCCGGAAACGGCAACGGCACGACGATTCTGCTGGCGCGGGTCGGCACCGGCCTGCTGCACATCGTGACAGCCGGGATGGTCGGCTGGGGTCTCGCCTCCGCCTGGCGCGACCGGAAGAACATCAAACTTACCGCGGGCGCGTTTCTGCTTGCGGTCTTTATGCACGCTGCCTGGAATGCTGCCGGGGTTTTAGCCGGCGTTTCGACTTTCCTGCCCCTGCCAGCCGGCCCGTCGCAGCTGGCGGCCGGTTTGGAGACCACCGCGACAATCATCGTGTTCACCCTTTTCGCGGTCAATTTGATCATCCTGTTCTATTTCAACTCCCGCCTGCGCCGGGAGGAATCCGCCCTGGCAGGGGTCGAAACCCCGGCAGTTGGCGCGCATAGTGCACCGCAATCCAGCGGCGAGATCCATTAACGATTGGAGCTTATTTATGGAATTTATCAAGACGGCCATAGACTTCGTCCTGCACATCGACAAGTATCTGGATTTGATCATCCGTTTCGCGGGGGTGTGGACTTACGCGGTTCTGTTCGTAATCATCTTCATCGAAACCGGGCTGGTGGTCACCCCCTTCCTGCCCGGCGACTCGCTCCTCTTCGCCGCCGGCGCCTTCGCCGCCAAAGGCTCGTTGAACGTTTACGCCATGTGGATTTCCTTGATGGTCGCGGCGGTGCTCGGCGATACCGTCAATTACTGGATCGGGCATTACATCGGTCCGCGGGCGGAGAACTTGCGCTGGGTGAAGAAAGAATACCTGGAGCGCACCCAGGCCTTCTACGCCAAACACGGCGGCAGGCCCATCTTCCTGGCCCGCTTCGTGCCCATAGTGCGCACCTTTGCCCCCTTCGTCGCAGGGATCGGCAAGATGCGTTACGGCTATTTTCTGACCTACAACGTCGTCGGCGGCGTGGTCTGGGTCTCGGCTTTCCTCTGGCTGGGCTATTTCTTCGGTAACCTGCCTTTCATCGAGCGCAATTTCTCGCTGGTGGTGATCGCCATCATCCTGATCTCGGTCATGCCGGCGGTGATCGAGGCGGTCAAAGCCCGCCGGGAAGGAAAAGAACACCCCCAAACACCCGCCAAAGTAGAGCTGAGTAAAGAATGACATCTGCGCACCGGCCAAACATTCTGCGGGTTAAAGATCAGGGAAGAACCAAACCGATGGACGACAAACGCGAACTGGAACGCAACAAGCTGCAGCGGCTGGTCGCTTACCTGATCAGGCATCTGACCCGCACAGAATACTACGGCATCGAAAACCTGCCCCCGACCGGCGGGGTCATCGTGGCGACCAACCACGTCAGCCGCCTGGACATCCCCGTCCTGTTCGTCAACCCGGTCAGGGCCGATATCACAGCCCTGGTAGCCGATAAATACCTGAAGAATCCGTTCATCCGCTGGTTCGCGGTCAAAGCCGGCGGCATCTGGCTCGACCGAACCAAGGCGGATTTCACCGCCTTCGGTCAGGCGCTGGCGACGCTGCAATCCGGCCGGGCGCTGGGCATCGCGCCGGAGGGAACCCGGAGTAAAACCCGCCAGCTTCTAGAGGGCAAGCCGGGGGTGGTGCTGCTGGCTCACCGCGGGCGGGTGCCGGTCGTGCCGGTCGGCGTCGCCGGCACGGAGACCGCCCTGGCGAAGATCTTCACCTTCCGCACCGCGCGCATCCAGGTGCGCTTCGGTAAGTCGATTCGCCTGCCGCCCTTCTCCCGCGAAAACCGCGATGAGGATTTGAAGCGGCAAACCGAAGAGATCATGTGCCAGATCGCCGCGCTGCTGCCGGCGGAGTACCGCGGTTTCTACGCCGATCACCCGCGGTTGAAGGAAATCCTGGCGGAGCAAGGGGAGGAATAGGAAAGTTCCGCCCGGTCGGCGGGCTCAGCGCCTGCCGAGGGAGGATTTGCGCGCCTGCTTGTCCTGGGGCAGATCGGCGGCCCGCCTGGAGAGGACTCGAGGGCTGTTCCCCAGCACGTAGGCCGGTGGGCGATTTTCAGCGCCGCCAGGGTGGCGAGGAATGTGGTGTTATAGGGGGAAATGAACGCGGGAATTGCGGTTTGCGCAGTTACCCGGTGAACATAAAATCAGATTGAATCGGAGGAAATGCCCCCTTGATACGCGTGCGATTTGCCCCAAAGCCGGGGGGACTGCCTAGAATAAAAAAAATAGCACATGTTTTTCTGTCACATTTTTTTTCGTTTTGATATAAAATCATCTCTATTACTGGTGTCTTATGGGGAATTTACAGCCAGAGGCAGATTGTCCAATCTAACATTCAACTGAATTGTCGTGGCACCCTTAAATCGGGAATTAAAATTTGGACCGCGTATTCAAGTTTCTTGTCCACTCGATTGTCATCATATCCTTCGTCTTCTCAGTTGTCGCGCCTGGTGAGACTGCCTCCGCCGACCGCCAGATCGACCTCAGCGGGCCGGGCGCGAGCTTTACCTACGGCCTGGAGCAGCTGGCGCAGCAGGCGAACACCGGCGAGTACGAATTCTTCCTGCCGGACCGCCTCGGCAGCGTGAGGCAGGTCGCCGGGGCGAGCGGCTTCCCGGTTTTCGCCCAGGAGCTCGACCCGTACGGCAGCCTGAGCGGCTACGCCGGAGCGGGCGGCAGCGCCTTTGGTTACGCGGGAGAGTTCAGCGATCCCTCAGGGCTAGTCTACTTGCGCGCGCGGTACTATTCGCCAGCCCAGGGGCGGTTCATTACCCGCGATCCCTTCCCAGGGCTGATTTCTCAGCCATCCTCGCTGAACCCCTACGCTTACGCCCTCAACAACCCGGTTTTATACACCGACCCGAGCGGCGAATTCGTTCTGCCGTTCGTCGCCGCCGCGGCGATTGGCGGGGTGATCAGCGCTGGCGCGAATGTGATTGGGCAGATGCTGGCGATGGGCCCGGGCGACTTTGGCGCGAAATTGCGCTGCGTGGATTGGGAACAGGTGGGCATTTCGTTTGCCGCCGGCGCAGTGGCAGGATTGGCCGGGGTCACCGTGTTTGGCGGCGTCACGGCGCTGTTGGGCACCGGTTTTTTGGCGAACGTGGCGGCGGGGGCGCTCTCGGGCGTCGTCGCCGGGCAGTACGGCAATCTGACCTACCTGACGCTCTCGGGGCAGATCGATCAGTCGCGCGGCAGCCTGTTCCGCTGGCAGGATGTGGTGCGCGACGCGGCGCTGGGAGGAATAATATCTGGTGTTATGTATAGTGTTTCTACTGCCATAAGCCATTCAAAATTAGCCGGGAAGATTGTCGATCCATTAGCAGAATTACCTATCAGAACCAATCCTTCCGATAAAACTTCTGGAATATTAATCTCAGATGGTCAAAAAATATTATTGGAGAGTGGTTTGGAAGGTCCGGCTGCTCAAATGCCAAGGGGGTCACGAGGATTCGATATCGTTACTAGAACACACGTCGAAGGACATGCGGCCGCATTAATGCATCAAAATGAATGGAGATCGGGCACTTTGTTCATAAATAACCAGCCATGCTCTTCTTGTGTAAATTTACTTCCGCGTATGTTACCGCCTTCATCGGCTTTAAGATAATTGGACCAAATGGATATGTTATGATATTCAAAGGAATCCCACGGTAGGTGTACTATGGACAAGGTTATCTTAATAGAATCCAACAAGAATGAAATTCTCTTAAAGGATGTTGAATCATTAACATTGGAAATTAATAAACTGAAAGATCGTGAGCCCCAAATCGTCCTCGTTAAAGCAACTGGGCTAGGTATATTTACAATAGGTATTGGATCTTCTTATGGATTTTTAGAATTTATGGATAATTCATATGCTCCTCCATATTTATTGGCTAAACCAATGGAGCAGCAAATAGTAAGCCAAGAATCACTCATTTTCGATGCTTCAGGAACACCGACACCAATTCCATCAAGATATTGTATGCGCACGGATTTTGTCATAAAGATATTAGTTGATGCATTAAGATCGAATAAACTACCCGACTATGTAGAATGGGAAGAAGTATGATCGATTGTAATAAACCGGATAATGTGGAAAAAAGCTTTAACCTGACATCGCATAAATTATGAAAATCACATAATTGAAAAATGGTCTTCCGGTTAACAAATACAGTAAACGCGAAATTGGCGGCCAACCCGGGATTGGCAAGGTCGGTGCTATCGCTGGCGGAATATAAAGCTGGCCAAAATTACCCGTCGGTTGCGCGATTGGAATATGGGAATGCGGTTGAGAGGATGGTTGGAAATCAAATTGGTAAATCATTCATATTTAGTAAGGTTTTTCGCTATGTTGGGGGAGCTAATAACCCAGATATCGTTGGCAAGAGCATTTTCAATGGATTACAATTCGATATAACTACACCCGGGTCTATCCCTTCTCACTTATCAAGACCTTATGGTTCGAATTTAATTTTTATCTTATACAGTCGCCCTAATGCATTTACGTTATTCCCATGAATAAGATTTTTGATCGCCAGAACTTTATTGATATTGTCGACCGTAACTCTGGTCGGATATATTCTGATATAGAATTCATACATTGCTACTTCGAAAGTTGTAACATTTCGATAACTCTAAAACCGAAAAAACGCTCGCAAATCCGTAACATAGAATTACTGGATTGTGCAATTCGAGGGTGTACGATATATGCTGCGATTATTGAAAATGTATTGGTTAGCAGTTTAAAGACCCATACTTTGTTGCAAACATGGGGAGCGGTGTATAAACATGTGAAGTTGGAAGGAAATATCGGACGGATTATGATCAGCCCTTTAATTGATTTGGGATTGGCCAAACCCAAACAACAGGCGGCCTTCGACCAGGCCAACGCCGAATACTACAAGACCGTGGATTGGGCGCTGGATATCTCAGAGGCCCGTTTCTATGAATGTGATATTCGCGGTGTTCCAGCTAGCCTGATCATCAGGGATCCAGAGACTCAGGTTGTGGTAACCAGAGAAAAGGCGCTCCAGGGGAAATGGAAAGAGCTTGATTTATCCAAAACATATTGGGCTGGTTGGATCGATTTGTTTTTGCAGAGTGGAGAGCCGGATGTTGTTTTAGTCGCTCCAAAGCGTTATCCCAAATATCAAGATTGGTTGGATGGATTGAAAATGCTTCGAGACGCGGGAGTAGCTGAACCGGATTAGCCTCATGCAAGCGCCTGGGTTACTCATCCTGATCCTCGCCCTTTGCTGCCAGGCGGTATTTCCGGCAGCGCCTCGGGGCAGCCCGAGCGTTTACGCCCTCGACCTGAACGGCGAGCTCTCGCAGGCGCCGCATGACGGGACGGCGGCATATTACTCCGGCCTGGACCGGCTGGCGCAGCAGGCGAACACCGGCGAGTACGAATACTTCCTGCCGGACCGCCTCGGCAGCGTAAGGCAGGTCGCCGGGGCGGGCGGCTTCCCGTCCTTCGCCCAGGAGTTCGACCCGTACGGCAACAACACCGGCTTTGCCGGTCGCGGAAGCAGCCATTACGGGTTTGCCGGGGAATGGATCGATTCGACTGGCCTGCAATATCTGCGAGCCAGGTATTATTCCCCCGCACAAGGAAGATTTATTTCGCGCGACCCCTTCCCGGGGATCATTTCACAGCCCGCCTCGCTGAACCCCTACGCTTACGCCCTGAACAACCCGGTTTTATACACCGACCCGAGCGGTGAGTTCGTCGAGACGATCTTCGACGCCGCCATGCTGGGTTACGACCTGTTCACCATCATCGACAAGGCCGGCCGGGGCTGCTCCATCGGACTGGCCGACTGGGGCGCGCTGGGCCTGGACGCCCTCAGCCTGGCGGTGCCCTTCCTGCCGGCGTTGGGATTGGCAGCTCGTCTTGGCAACCGCAGTAGTGATTTACTACATGTAATTAGAAAGATGGACAACGTCCATACCACTGGTCAATTGGGTGAGAAGTTAGCCAATATTACAAAAAACACTAAAAGAATCGATTCTCTTACGGGAAAAGTTACATATAGAATACCGGATCAACTTATTCCGGAACGAGGCCTCCTTTCAGAGGTCAAAAATGTATCACAATTAAGTTACACTAATCAGCTCAAAGATTATGTACTATACTCAAAACTACATGAACTTACTTTTGAATTGTATATCAGAAAATCTACAAAATTATCACGGCCTTTAGAACATCTGATTGATGAAGGAATAATTGTCCGAAAATTTCTCGCTGATTAATAATTTCGGAGGAGTTGGTAATGAGTAACGACAATCCAGTTGATAATGATGCTTTGCAGGCGCGAATTTTCAAAAACATAGAAGATTAAAAACCTATCGTTAATGAATTAAATCGTGCTGGTTTTGAGGTTCAGTGGATATCTGAACTTTATAATAAATCTCTAAATTATAAAACTGCGATCCCAATATTGATTAATTGGTTACCAAAGGTTGATAACCAAGATGTAAAAGAGGCCATCATTCGAGCATTGTCTGTTCCCTGGGCTAAAGGAACAAAAGCTGTTGGATTATTACTAGATGAATTTGGAAAGGGCGATCCTTTACTCCGATGGGCGGTTGGCAATGCGCTTTCGGTGGTGGCGGACGACAGCGTGTTCGAAGATATCGTTCACCTGGTAACAGACCGGCGTCACGGTAAAGCCAGAGAAATGCTGGCGGTCGCATTAGGCAACATGAAGGATCCGCGCGCCGTGGATGTTCTTATCGAACTGCTAGAAGATGACGAAGTTGCCGGGCATGCGCTGATTGCCCTCCGGAAGTTGAAAGCTGAGAAAGCCCGGCCGCACATCGAGCGTTTTCTCAATCATCCTAAAACCTGGGTGCGAAATGAAGCCAAGAAAGCGCTCGAAAAATTGAACAGATAATTGGTCCTGATCTTTGACCTGTCTGGAAGTTTCCTCTTTCCAGCGGCAGCACCTTAACAATTGATGGCTATACCGAAAAGCAGCATGACGCCTGCCGAGATTTTTTCTGCCGGACCGCCTCGGCAGCGTGAGGCAGGTCGTCGGGACGAGCGGCTTCCCGTCCTTCGCCCAGGAGTTCGACCCGTACGGCAGCCTGAGCGGCTACGCCGGAGCGGGCGGCAGCGCCTTTGGTTACGCGGGAGAGCTCAGCGATCCTTCAGGTCTGGTCTACCTGCGGGCGCGATACTACTCGCCGGCCCAGGGAAGGTTCATCACCAGAGATCCCTTCCCAGGTATGATTGATCAACCCGCGTCTCTCAACCCATATTCATACGCGCTGAACAACCCGGTTTTATACACCGACCCGAGCGGCGAGTTTGTTCTGCCGTTAGTCGCCGCCGCGGCGATTGGCGGGGTGATCAGCGCTGGCGCAGATGTGGTTGGCCAGATGCTGGCGATGGGCCCGGGCGACTTCGGCGCGAAATTGCGCTGCGTGGATTGGGAACAGGTGGGCATTTCGTTTGCCGCCGGCGCAGTGGCAGGATTGGCCGGGGTCACCGTG
>FWPV01007803.1_pt1 | contig 19152 bp, 17 predicted proteins | sample 2228371 | NCBI WGS metagenome assembly FWPV01 (sample SAMEA103939776, study PRJEB20133) | metagenome
CGGGCACACAAACGGAGGTGTGACGGGCGGCTGCAGTTTGAAAAGCCGGGCATGTTCGGCTATGATTGGCTTCAACCAAAGGATGGAGGTCAAGGGAGATGGACTTTCAGTTGAACGAGGAACAAAAGATGCTGAAGAAAATGGTGCACGATTTTGCCGAGCGGGAGTTCCGTGGCAAGGTGGCTGGCTGGGAGGCCAGGGGCGAACGGCTGCCGCGTGAGTATGTCAAAATGATGGCTGATATGGGGCTGCTGGGACTGTGTCTGCCGGTGGAGTACGGCGGGCAGGGGCGGCCGGCATTTGAGGCTATACTGGCTATCGAGGAACTGGCACGGGTCTCGCACCTGTGCGCTTCTCCGGTGTTTGAGGCAAATGTGGGGCCGGTCAAGGTGATAGAACAGTTCGGCACCGAGGAGCAAAAGCGAAAGTACATACCGCGGGTATGCCGCGGCGACTCCATGATTTCTGTGGCTATGACTGAACCTGAGGCAGGTTCGGCTTTAACCGACCTTGCCACCAGGGCGGTGCTCGATGGCGATTACTATATCGTCAACGGGCAGAAGCGCTTTATCAGCGGGGGAGGGGAATCGGATGTCTATGTGGTATATGTGCGGCTCAGCGAGCAGAAAGGTGCCAGGGGTATCGGCGGGTTGATCGTGGAAAAGGGGACGCCCGGTTTCTCTTTTGGTAAGCAGGAGCAGTTCATGGGCTTGAGAGGCATGGCTTCCTGCGACCTTTTCTTCGATAACTGCCGCGTGCCCAGAGAGAACCTGGTGGTCAGGGAAGGTGAGTTCAGAAAACTGATGCTGGCTTTTGACCTGGAGCGCTGTGGCAATGCCACCATGTGTCTGGGCATAGCACAGGGAGCCCTGGAGGCAGCTATGGAATATTCCCAGCAGAGAAAGCAATGGGGCAAGGAGATCTGCGAATTTCAGGCAATACAATTCATGCTGGCTGAGATGGCGATGAGGGTAGAGGCTGCCCGGCTGCTCATCTACCGGGCGGTGGTGAATGCGGGGGCCGGGCTCCCCTCACCGCTTGAAGCCAGTCTGGCGAAATGCTTTGCCAACCAGATGGTGAGGGAGGTCACGGCGATGGCGGTGCAGATACACGGTGGCTATGGTTATTCCAAAGAATATCCGGTGGAGCGGATGATGCGCGATGGCTGGGCGTGGGGCATTGCCGGCGGGACGATAGAAATCCAGAGGATTACCATAGCCTCCCAGTTACTGGGGCGCAGGTTTGACCAGAGGAGGTGAAAAGGGCGCTCGGTGACTGCCTTGCAGATGAGCCCGTTTGGATAGATGGGTGCCACCGCTGCTAATGTTTTTCACCCTCACCCCAACCCTCTCCCACCAGGGAGAGGGTAGCATATAGTCCTCCCGCTTAGAGAGAGATAACATAAGCGGGGATAGATGCCGGCCCTTGCGGTCTCAGAAATTTAACACTGAGGTGTCACTAATCTACCGGGCGGGTACAATAAAGGGCGGTGTCTTGATTTTTGTGCTAGAATTAGGCAGCTCCGGTCTGGAGGTCACAATATGGTGGTGAACACGGTCACGGGCCAGATTTCGCCGCAGGAGCTCGGCTGGACGCTGGTGCATGAGCACTTCTATTTTGCCTACCCCGGCTGGCAGGCAGATGCGACCATGGCCCCATTCGACCGGGAAGAAGCGCTTAAAGTGGGGCTAGAGGTCTGCCGGACGCTGAAGTCGGCCGGTATTCAGACCATTGTCGATGCCACCCCCAACGACACCGGTGGACGGGAGCCGCTGCTTTACAAGGAACTTTCCCAGATGACCGGGATAAACATCATCTGCGTCACCGGGCTTTTCACCGAGTCCAGAGGGGGGTCTGCGTACTGGAAGGTGAAGATGGCATATGGCGCCGATATAGCACAGATGATAGCCGAATTATTTATTGCCGAGCTTACACAGGGGATCGGTAACACGGGTATCAAAGCCGGGCTTATTAAGGTGGCATCGAGTGCCCAGATGACGCAGTACGAGGAGGAAACGCATAAGGCGGCGGTGATGGCACAAAAAGCCACCGGCGCAGCTATCATCACCCACACCGACGAGCTCAGCGGCATAGAGCAGGCCGACTTTCTGCTCAGCCACGGTGCAGTCCCCGGAAAGGTGCTCATCGGGCATGTGACCAACTCCGCGGACGTGGACTATCACCGGGCGATACTCAAGAGGGGCGTTTATATCTGTTTTGACCGTATGGGCAGCGTTTCCCCGTTCAGCGCCTCCGATGAGGTAAACGTCCGGAACATCGCCACCCTGGTCAGGGAAGGTTATGCCGGGCAGATTATGCTGTCCCACGATACTGTGAACCTTTCGCTGGGTCGGGTTGCTGCAGGTCCGGTTTCAGCAGCAAGGTCTCAGCCGGCACGCACCATAGACCATATAAGTCGAAACATCATCCCGCAGCTTAAAGCCGAGGGCGTGAGCGACGAGCAGATATGGACGATGATGGTGGAGAACCCGAGGCGGTTGCTTTCAGGCGATTGAACCGGAGGCATCGGAATTGCTGGTGTGGTGGATAGTCGCTATTGTGGCCGCGGTGGCGGCCGGGGGTGTCATCGGGTATTTCTCTGTAGGACCGCTGCTCAATCTGATGACCCGGCTGAGCACGGTAAGGAACGGCCCCTGGGGTACCAGCCTTGCTGCCGGCAGCACCTCTGCCAACCCTTATCTCCGCGCCTGGATAGCAAGACATGCGTTGCTGGCGCTGAGAAAGGAGGAGACCATATATTTTTCAGCTTATACGGACGATGATGGTCAGCCGCTGCGGGGTGAGTGCGACTATCGGATCGAGGGCAGGGCGCCTGACGCCAGATGGTGGTCGATAACGGCCTATGGTGAGGACGATTTCCTGATACCGAATGAGCAAGGGCGCTATTCCTGGGGCTCCACTGAGATAGCGCTGGATGAAGACGGGCGCTTTACCATTTACCTCTCAAGAACCCCGAAACCGGGAAACTGGCTGCCCTCGGGTGAGGCAAAGAGGCTGTGCCTCAGCCTCAGGCTGTATAATCCCGGGCCAGCATACTACGACCGCCAGTCGTTGAAGGCGATGGAGCTGCCCCGCATCATCAGGGAGGGCTGAGATGGGCATTCTTATAGGAAGTGCGGTTGCTATCGGTCTGGTTACGGCGGTGGTGGTCAATCTGGTGCTTGTCCTCAGGATACCTGTGCGGGTGATGCGGCGCACCATGAGGCTATACCCGGTGAACCAGTGGGTGTTCGCCCGACCGCCGACGGCGAAAGACAGAGCGATAGTGAGGCCATCCCCGGATTTGCACTATTCCATCCTGTGTTATGACGTCGGCCGCGGGCCTTTGTGCCTCAGGGCATCTATTCCCGAGGGGCAGTACTGGTCCATTTCGGGCTATTCGGACAGGACGGACAACTTCTTTATCATCAATGACCTGCAGGCGAAGTCCAATCCCATCGAGGTGGTGCTGGTGCCCAGGGGCGCCAGATACCTCAACGCTACAGGCAGGGCGCATATGGTAACAGCGCCAAGCAGGAGGGGGATCGTGCTCATCCGTACGGTGATCCCTTCCAGGGCCGATTTACCCCGGCTCAGGGAAATACAGAGGCAGTCCACGGTGGAGCCGCTTCAGCTCAGAAGCTAGTGCTCCGGGCCTGCCCTGCCGGAAGGGGCCGGCGTCTAGCGGATGCCGATCTCTCTGGAGATGACCAGGAGCTGCACCTCTGAGGTACCTTCGGTGATGGTGCCCATGCGGCAATCGCGGAAATAGCGCTGGGCGACCGATTCCTCGGTTAGACCGTAGCCGCCGTGTATTTGCAGGGCTTCGGTGGTGACCCTCTCCGCCACCTGGCTGGCGAACAGTTTTGCCATCGCCGCCTCTTTGACATGGGGCCTGTTCATGTCGTAAAGCCAGGCGGCATATAAGATGAGCCATCTGGCGGCCTCGATCTCCATCGCCATCTGGGCCAGCTTGAAGGAGTTGAACTGGAATTTGGCGATGGGTTGCCCGAATTGCACCCTTTCCTGTGCGTATTTGAGAGAAGCGTCAAAGGCAGCACGGGCGAGCCCCAGGCTGCGTGAGGCATGGGATATCCTGCCGCCGATGAGCGTCTCCATGACGTAGCGGAAGCCGTTGCCCTCCTCGCCGATGAGGTTTTCAGCGGGGATGGTGCAGTCTTCGAAAATCAGTTCAGCCACTTCGCTGGAGCGGGCACAGAACTTGTGAATCTTGGAGCGGCTGAAGCCGGGAGAGTCCTTCTCCACGATGAACAGACTGATGCCGCGGGTGCCTTTAGTCTTGTCGGTCACTGCAGCGGTGACCACGTAGTCGCAGAAGGTGCCGTTGGTGATGAACATCTTGGTGCCATTGAGGACATACTTGCCGTTTTTCCTCACCGCCGTGGTCTGAATGGAAGCGGCATCCGAGCCGGCGTTGGGTTCGGTGAGGCCGAAGGCAGCGATCTTCCGTCCCTTGATCGCCGGGACGAGAAACTTCTGTTTCTGTTCCTCGGTGCCGCGGTTGTAGATAGCCCCGGTGCCGATGCCGCTCTGCACCATGATGCCGGCGGCTATGCCCACGCTGTGGTAGGCGATCTCCTCCACGCAGATGCAGTCGCCTATTTTTCCCAGGCCCGAGCCGCCGTATTCTTCCGGGTACCGGGCACAAAGATATCCCAGCTCACCCATCTTGGGGAATAGATGAACGGGAAACGAGGCCGTTTTCTCTGCCTCTTCGACCAGCGGGGCGACCTCTCTCTGGGCGAAATCTCTTATGGCATCGCGGAACATCTTTTGTGCTTCGGTAAGCTCAAAGTCCATAAAACGCCTCCTTACTTAGCCAATTCAAGAAATAAAGCTAAAGCCTTAATATTGTATCGCAAACGCACAAAAAGTTAAAATAGGGCACAGGGATGTTCTTCCTCGTGCCCCGGTTGTGCCCGGTGGTCTGGATGCTATTCTCGGTGGCACGGGTGCAGTCCATCCTCCCGGGGTGAAATCTTATTTCCCTCCTCGGGGTGATGGTGGTGGATGATGGACATAATACCGGCGATAGACATACGCGGCGGAAGATGCGTCCGCCTCTATCAGGGCGACTACTCAAGGGAGACGGTGTTCTCTGAAGACCCGGTGGCGGTGGCGCTGGAGTGGCAGGCACAGGGCACCCGCTGGCTGCATTTGGTGGACCTCGATGGTGCCGCCAGGGGCGAGCCGGTCAATTTCCCGACCATCGAGGCGATAGTCAAGCAGGTCCACGTTGCGGTTGAGGTTGGTGGTGGTATCAGGGATGAGCACACTGTGAGGCGGCTGCTTGACCTGGGGGTAAAGCGTGTCATCGTGGGGACGGTGGCGGTGGAGCAGCCGGAGATGGTGGCGGAGCTGTGTCGGAAGTTCGGCGAGGCGGTGGTTGTGGGCATAGACGCGCGTGACGGCTATGTGGCCACCCGCGGCTGGCTCGAGGGCACCGGCATCACTGCCCTGGAGCTGGCTAGGAAGATGGCGGGCATTGGTGTGAGGCGGATCATCTACACCGATATAAAACGGGACGGCACACTGACCCAGCCCGATTTCGAAGCCATCGGGCGGATGGTCAGGGGTGCCGGTCTGCCCGTCATCGCCGCCGGCGGTATCTCCAGGCTGGAAGACCTGGAGAGGTTGAAGGTGCTGGGAGTGGAGGGGGCGATCATAGGCAAGGCCCTTTACACCGGGGATATAGACCTGAGACAAGCCCTGAAATTGCAGGGCTGACCGGTGGACATTTTCCGACAAGGGGTGAGCGATGATAAAGTTTGATGAACGCGGGCTGGTGCCGGTGATAGTGCAGGACTGCGACACCGGCGAAGTGCTGATGCTGGCTTATGCCAACAATGAGGCGCTCAAGCGCACCCTGGAGAGCGGTGAGGTCTGGTTCTACAGCCGCAGCCGGCAGGAGCTCTGGCACAAGGGAGAGACCTCGGGCAGTACACTCAGGGTGCGCTCCATAACCAAGGACTGCGACAGCGATGCCATTCTCATCAAAGCCCGTCCCGCCGGTCCGGTATGTCACACCGGCAACCGGAGCTGCTTCTTCCAGGGGTTTGATAGCACCGATTTAGAGTAAGGTTAGGGTGGGGAGGCTGAATCGGCCTGAATGACTGTTTTCAGTGCCACCACGGCTGCTTCTAGCTGGGCATCGTTGGGTTCCCGGGTGGTCAGGGACTGCAACCACAGTCCCGGCACTATCAGGGCACGCATTATGGGGCTGTGGTGGTGGGCGGCGCTGAAGCGGATGAACTCGTAGCCGAGGGCGGCGATGACCGGGATGAGGAGGATGCGGGAAAGGATGCTGACCACCAGTGAGGGGCGGCCGAGGAGGGCAAAGACGATTATGGCGATTACCAGCACCGCAAGCAGAAAGCTGGTACCGCAGCGGGTATGTGCCGTCGAGTAGTCCTTGACGCTCTCCAGCTCCAGAGGCGCACCGTTTTCGTAGGCATTCACCACCTTGTGTTCGGCACCGTGGTAGGAAAACAGCCTTCTTATATCGGGCATCAGGGCGATTATCTTCAGGTAGGCGATGAAGATGCCGATGCGCAATATGCCTTCAATGATATTGCTCAGCAGCGCCGAGTTGATATAGGGGTCGATGAGATAGCGGGTGACCAGCAGGGGCAGCACGAAGAACAGGGCGACGCCAAAGCCGATACCGAGGACGGCTGTGCCCCAGAGCATAGCTGGCGAGACAGTCTGCCCCTCCTCTGAGGCGGCTATCTGGGCGGAGTGGAGGAGCGTCTGGATGCCGAGCACCAGCGTCTCGAGGAGGATGATAATGCCTCTGATAAAAGGCAGTTCCCTGAGCCTGCCCTTGTACAGATTGGGGATGGGCTGGCTGGTGATGGACAGGCTGCCATCGGGGCGGCGTACCACCACTGCCAGATTCTCCCGTCCCCGCATCATCACCCCCTCGATCACCGCCTGTCCCCCGTAATATATTGGTCTGGAAGCTGACATCAGTCGCCTCCCGGGGAATACCTGTGATACGGTATAAAAAGAGGCGTATCCGGGTGGGCCGTAGCAGATGGTGCACAAAAGCGGGCTGTAGGTCCCGCTGGATAAGGCTGGTGAGTTTGCATAGTCCCGCCGTGTTGCGGGCTATTCCTTCATCTTGTAGCGCCGCTTGAAGCGTTCCACCCTGCCGGCGGTGTCCACGATGCGTTGCTCGCCGGTAAAGAAGGGGTGGCACTTATGACACAGTTCCACCTTGAGCAACTTTTTGGTGGACCCGGTGGTAAAGGTATTGCCACAGGAGCAGACCACCTGGGCGTCATCGTGGTACTGGGGGTGTATTTTGGCTTTCATTGTGCTGTCTCCGGGTAGACGCTGACCCTGCGCCGGTTATTGGTTGCCGGCTCGTATTTCACGATGCCGTCGACCAGGGCGAACAGGGTGTAGTCCTTACCCATGCCCACGTTGTTGCCGGGGTAGATCTTCGTCCCCCGCTGTCTTACCAGTATGGTGCCGGCGTGGACAAGCTGTCCGGCGTAGCGTTTAACTCCCAGCCGTTTGGCCTGGCTGTCACGTCCGCAGCGTGTGCTGCCGCCGCCCTTCTTGTGTGCCATTAGTCCTCACCTCCGCTGGTCTGTTTCTTCTTGCTGGCTGGTGCCCTTTTCGCCGCCTTCTTCGGTTGCTCCACCGCACCACCGGGCTTGACTATGTTGTCTATACGCAACACGGTATAGAGCTGGCGGTGCCCCTTCTTGCGGCGATAGCGCGTCTTCGGCTTATATTTGAACACTATTATCTTATTGCCCTTTTTCTCGCCGAGACAGGTGGCTAACACCTTTGCCCCATCAACGGTGGGCGTGCCGATAACGGTGTCCCTGCCATCGGCAACCAGCAACACCTGTGACAGTTCCACCGTATCGCCTTCGGCTGCGGACAGCCGGTCTACTACTACGGTCTGTCCCGGCGATACCCAGTACTGCTTACCACCGCTCTTGACTATGGCATATGTGCCTGTCATGTCGAAACAAAGTGATAATTTACCAGAATGACTGTTGAATGTCAAACGCCCACCATATAGTAGCCCTGTGCCAGAATGTGGCTGGAGCCAGAGAAACCAGAGTCCCAGCATGCGTGAATGTTTATCAGGGGCACCGGGTTCCTGATAGCCCCGATCGTTATGCTCCCTACGCTGGTGATGGCCCTCTACTGCCGCAGGAGCGTATAGAATTTCGATTTAAGCGGCAAGCCCCACTGCAATATCGTAATGGCGCATGATCTGGCGTTCTGCCCCTATGGCTGGTAGATTGGCAGTAAAACTGACCGCAAAGTTTGCCGAAGAGGAGGTGGTAAATGTTGCACGCACCGCCAGCTTATCCCCCTTAGGTGAAGGACGAACTCACTGGGTCTCTAGTTACTATTGACCTATCCGTAGCAGTAGTCTACTATTATTAGGCTTGATAGAAAGCTTAAACGATTATCCGATAGGTCTTTGCTATGAAGGATAAAGGTAGCAAGTTGATTATCAAAGCGTCAGAAATAGGACAATTCATTTACTGCCCCGTTGCCTGGCATCTGCAAAGGCAGGGGTATAAAGGGAAATCACCGGCGTTGGATAGAGGGCTTAAAGAGCACTATGACATGGGCAAGGAACTGGATACCATGATGAAGGAGGAGAAAAAAGAGAGGAGGTTCCTTTTCGCAGGTCTCGCGTTGATGGGTATTTCAATTTTGATCCTTATTGCTTGGCTGGTGGTTTACCTCCCCGATGTGGCCGGCATGGTTGTCTGGCTTATTATTTTACTATGCAGTCTTATCTTGACCGTTCGGTCACGCCGAAGATATACATATTTGCGAAGGATGAGAAAGGAATATGTTATATCTATACAGACTTAGACAAACCGGCGGAACCGCTCTTTTCTGAATCGCTCCGATTGACGGGGAAACCTGATTTCATAGTCAAATTTAAGGGACAATATGTACCAGTCGAGGTCAAGACAGGTGTGACCGATAGTCCGTACAGGAACCATGTGCTGCAACTTGCCGCTTACTGCCTCTTAGTGGAAGAAAAATACAATCGGGTTGTTCCTTTTGGCGTTCTGGTGTATGCGGGAGATAGGCAATTCAGAATACCACTCGGACCTTATCTAAGAAGGCAGGTGACGACAGTACTGAAGGAAATGAGAACGAAGCTCGCCGCAGGAAGGCTCCGAAGGAACCACAATTTGATTGTGAAATGCCAGCATTGCTCCATGAGGGTCCACTGTAATCAGAAAATCTCTTAATCGGGCGCAGCCCCCACCTTTTTGAACGGCCCAGCGATAAGTCAATCCTATTACTCTGGTAACGGCGTTCTGTGCCATCAGACAGTTAACTTTTGCCCGGTTTCTGCGTTTACCATTGTAGAACGGAAGGGAGGCAAAGTATGGGACGCAGCGGGTTAGTCATGCTGCTCAGCTTTTTGATGGTTTCCACCGGGTGCGTGACGGAGGCACCTGTTTTTCAGGCAGCACCGTCGAGTCCTGTGGAGGTGAAACAGGCTGGCGGAGCAGGTCTGCTCATTGTTGAGTGTCAGGACAATAAATACATCGCCGATATCGCCGACTACATTATTGAAGGCACAGTGACCAGGGTTGAAAGCAGATGGAATGAAGATAAGTCCGCCATTTTTACATATACCTACCTGTTAATCGAAAAGTATTTGAAAGGGACTCCGTTTGCCGGGAAGGAGCTTCTGATTGTAACGCCCGGTGGTACAGCCAGTGGTATCACTCAGGCGGTAGAGGACCAGCCCCTCTTTCATGAGGGGAGAAAGGTTCGCATACACTTTCAGGAAATTGATGGCGAGTTCCACATCGTCTGTGCTCAATTTGGTGTTGAGGAACTGGGACTACTGATTTTTCCCTCTCCTCACTGAAGGACTACTCACGGCCCCATTTAGCGAGGCTGGAGTTCTACCTAGTGGCTGCACCTAAAGTAGGGTGAGATAATGATGCCCACTATGGTCTTCCACCAAGGCAGTTGAGCAGAGCCGATTGTGAACAGCCATCGGCAGTTTACCATCTCCGAAAATAACGTACCAGCGGTGATTTTTTACCTCGGGGGCTCCCGTGGTATAATCTGGCTTTGAGCAAAGCGTATTTTTCAGGGCACACTAGGCGCCTGCGGCAAATTTAGCTCTAAATACTAACGCGATTAGCTCATTTAACTTATTTGCGTGACAAGGAGGCACAACTTTGTTGGACCATATTCTGGAAGAGATTTTGCATCCCCGTTCTATTGCGGTGGTCGGTGCCTCGGTCAATGGGCCGGGCTGGCGGTTTCTCACGCCGCTGCTTCAGCTTGGCTTCCAGGGGAAGATATACCCGGTAAACCCGAAGTACCAGGAAATCGGCGGCCTGAAGTGCTACGGTTCTGTAAGCGAGATACCGGACACGGTGGACTATATTATTTCGGTAGTCCCGGCCCGTCTGGTGCCTGACATGATGAGGGAGGCTGCCGGCAAGGGCACCAAAGCCATCCACATGTTTACCGCCCGTTTTAGCGAGACCGGTCGCCCCGAGGCAATAAAGTTGGAGCAGGAGATCCGGGAGCTGGCCAGACAGCTTGGCATCCGGATCATCGGTCCCAACTGCATGGGGGTCTACTACCCTGCCCAGGGCATCTCTTTTGAAGCTGACTTCCCCAAAGAGTCGGGCAAGGTGGCGCTCATCTCCCAGAGCGGCAACCTGGCGGGCGATATAGTCAGGACGGGCTCACTGAGGGGCATCCGCTTCAGCAAGGTGATCAGCTATGGCAACGCCATCGACCTTAACGAGTGCGATTATCTGGAGTATTTTGCCCGGGACCCGGAGACGGCGACGGTACTGGTGTACATCGAAGGCGCCAAGGACGGCAATCGGCTTGTCAATACATTACGGCGGGTGACGAAGACGAAGCCGGTTATCATCATCAAAGGGGGCAGAGGCGAAGCCGGGGCGAGGGCGACCTCGTCGCATACCGCCTCGTTAGCCGGCTCTGTGGAGATCTGGAAAGCCATACCGCGTCAGACCGATGCAATTGCGGTTGATAGTATGGAGGAGCTGATCGATATGGCGGTGAGCTTCAGTTTCCTGCCGCCTTTTAAGGGTAAGCGGGTGGGGGTGACCGGTGGGGCGGGAGGAGCCAGCGTGCTCGCTGCCGACCAGTGCGAGATGGCCGGGCTCGACGTCATCCCGTTGCCACAGGAGTTCCGCGAGGAACTTAAGAGCCGGGGGATATCGGTCTGGGACTGGCTGAGCAACCCGGCTGACCTGTCCATCAGGGAGGACGACCGCCTCACTGTGGGGGAGATCATCGAGTTGATGGCTAAGGACCCTCACTTTGACCTGCTTATTGTGATGATCAACATCCACCGTCACCATGACCAGCCCTTGATCACATTGGACGATTTTATGAAGCAACACAATTTTGGCTTCGATGTAATCCTGAACACCGTCCGTACCAAGCCTGTTCTTGCCGTCGTCCCTGAAAGGGGCTTCGGCATCGATGAGTGGGACAACGCGGAATGGAGGCTTTCCTGTGAATTGAGATCTAAGCTGATCGACAGCGGCATACCGTTCTATCCCACCGTCTACCGCGCTGCCCTGGCGGCGAGGAGGATGGCGGACTATTATGCCAGGATCGATGGAGGATGAGCCTGCCTGGACCCGTTCACCCTCACCCTAGCCCTCTCCCACCAGGGAGAGGGTGAGAAGCTATGGAATGGAATTGCAGATGATTTCCCCTAGCCCTCTCCCACCGGGGAGAGGGTGAGAGTGTGGTCCTCCCGTCCAGAGAGAGGATTCAGCTATGAAATCGGTAACTTTGCAGCCCGCCATACAGTCCTTCCGTCCTGGGGAGAGGGTATAAGTGGGGACGGAAGCCAGCCCTTGCGGTCTCAGAAATTTAACGCTGAGTTGTCAGCAATCTGCCGGACGAGCATGCCGTCTTGACCTGCAATTGTGGGGCGTGATAGTATCTGAAAAACCTCGGCAGTGAACGGTGTCCGGGACCAAGCTGGCAGCCACGCTCGCTTTTGTTTTGGCGCTCCTGACGGTCTCACCGGCGGTGTCAGCCTCCGTGCTTGAAAACGCCGTGCTGAGGTGGGCAGTCCTCGAGACGCCGGGGTACGTGCCACAGAAAAACGACATCCGCTCCCCTTCGGAAGTAAACGTTCTGGCAATAGCGTCCGATGGCACCCTGTATGCCGTGGACATCGCCAATGCCTCGTCAGGTCCGGTGGTGTCGCCGGGTCTGTGGCTGAGCGAAGACGGCGGCTTCACCTGGAGCAGCAGGGCGGCGAGGGAGCTCGCCCTGCTGACATCGGGGAAGGTCACCGCTGTCGCCGTAGCGCCGGACCAGCCGGGGCTTCTGGCGGTGGTGTGTACGGACGGCTCAGGTCTGCGTCGCCAGGTCTATATCTCCAGCGACGCCGGCCACAACTGGCAGCCGGGCGGTGCCGTGCCCTGGCGGCACGGCGGCACGGAGCAGATCGGCGCCATCTCCATTTCTCCCGGCTATGCCGTTTCCGGTGAGAGCCGCCACGATATCATCATCGGCAGCCGCGACCCATCGCTGGCAGGTGCCGCCGGTGAAATCTACATCCTTACCTACCCGGGCTTTGCTGGCTGGCAGGGGCAGGGCTTTCCCCACGGGGATGTGATCGCCCTGCAGGCTTCGCCGAGCTACCACTCGGATGCCACCGTTGTGGTCATGTCCAGCACCACCGGGGCGACCCATATCAGCCTGGGGAGGCGCGACCCGGCGGGCAGCGCTGTTTTCTGGGAAACATACGATGGCTTCCCTGTGGAACTCTGCGAAGCAGGGCAGACCGGTGCAGGCTCAAGCGGGAAGAACCGCATAGTTACCGGCAGCCTTTCGTTGCCCGCCGATTTCGACGGCACGCTAAGGGAGAAGCGAGTCGTCTTCGCCAGCTACGATTCAAATAATACTGCCTATGGCAGGACGGCGGCGCTGGACGATGTCTACCGGCTCGATGGTAATGGGGTAGTCAGGCTGAACCTCCCCGGCGCTGGCAGGGGTGTCAGGATAAGCAGCATCGCCTACTATGGCGACTCGAAAGCAGGCAGGCTCCTTGCCGGGGGTGTGGCGGCGGACGGTGACAGGGCGCGGGCAAGGATGTGGTGCTGCGGCGCCCCCTTTTCTGCCTGTCCGGTATGGGAGCTTGCTTTGAAACCGCCGACCGGAGGCGGTGTTGATGGTTATGCCAACGTGCAGATAGTCTGGTCGGCCGATGGCAGCACCGCCTACTGCGGCACGGGGTCAGGAGACCGGCAGACCCCGCTCGACTGGCGGGATGTTTCCCTTCCTGCCTGGGCAAGTTTTGCCCTTGATGAGTCGGCGGTATCCCTTTCTCGGGATGGCGGGCTGTCCTGGGACCAGGTGGGGCTGATAGATACCGCTATCGACTGCCTGGAGGCCGTTGCCCCCAGCGAGGACGAAAAGACGCTGTACCTGGCGACTACCAGTCAGCTCGGCTTCGATAGCCTCTGGCGCAGTCAACCCCCGGGCAAGAAGTGGCACCGGGTGCTTTGCCGTCATGGCGATTCCCCGCTGCTCCGTCTGGCACCGGAAAACGATGATGGCAGCTATGTCTTCTGGGCGGACCAGGGCACAAAGAACGCCTCTTCTTCTGCCGATGCTGGTGCCACCTGGCAGGAAATGTTGCCCGACCTGGTGGTGCAGGACATGGCGGCTGCCGATGCCCATTCTGTCTATGTCCTTCAGGCTGACGGCAGAGTGCGCAATGGCAAATACCGCAGCGGCTGGATGTGGGGAGAGCCCAGAAGCACGGGGCTGGAGGCAAACCATGCCATAGCGGTAAACGGCGACTACGTGCTGGTGACCGCGGCGGCCTACCAGGACTTTCCGCTGGCCTATTCTGCCGATGGCGGTAGCTCCTGGCATCCGGTCACCGTCAGGACGCCCACGCAGGGGAACCGGCATGTCGCCTTTGACGACCGCTTCCAGGACAACCGCCTTATCTACCTTGCCGATGATGCCGGCGGCATCTATCGGCTGCGTCTGGGTGAAAGTGACTGGCAGGATATGGCGCCGCCGCACCACAGCTTCTACGGCGTGGTCATCGGCAGGTACGGCGCCCTGTACGCTGCTTACAGCTATGACAGGAGCGGTGCCGACCGTGCCCTCTATCCCCGCAGCGGCACCCCCAAGCCCGGCGTCTACTGGGACTCGCTCGATGCCGGACTGGACGACTCTGTGCGCTTCAGCGCCGAGCCCGGGGCGCTGATGATATCTCGGAACACGATATGGGCGCTCGATGCCCGGGAATACAGGCCGCAAGTGAACGAGGGCTGCCTCTGGCTGTTCATCGACGCGCTGGCAGCGCGAGGGCCGAGGCTTATCCACCCCAAGGATGGGGCGGTGCAGGACTGCGATGCGGTCAGCGGCAGGAACCGCGATATAGCCTTCGGCTGGGAGCAGCTATCGCTGGCGGACTGCTACGAGTTCGAGCTTGCTGCCGACGAGGACTTCACGCTGCGGATAGCTGAGGTGGAACCGGCGACCAACCCCTTCTACCTGCCGCCGATGACCGGTGACCCTGCCTACCACATCCCGCCGGGGACGGTGCTGGAGGCGGGTAAGGAGTACTTCTGGAGGGTGAGGGTACGCCGGGCAGCCACCGGTCAGGTCATTCGCAGCCCATGGTCGCGGACAAACAGCTTCAAGATCAGCCCCGGCGTGCCGGTGGAGGGGCGTTATCCCCCTCCGGAAGCGCTGGCACCGGCACACGGTGCGGTGGGCTCTTCTGCGCCGCTGGCCTTTTCCTGGACGCCGCTTCCGGATGTTACGGAATACCTGTTCGTGCTGGCAAAGGACTCCGCCCTGAGGCAGGTGATGGTCCGGGAGCAGGTGTCTGCCACCGCCTACCGCTATGAGGGCAGACTGGAGAGCGGACACACCTATTTCTGGCAGGTGACACCGCTGGGGCCGCCGGGCGCCCCCAGCGCTGTATTCATGTTCACCATCGGCACCGAGCCACCGACACCGGCACCACCACCCGCCCCCGCACAGGCACTGCTCGCCGTCAGCCTGACCAACCTGCTTGCCAGCCTGATTGTGCTCACCGGCATCTTCCTGCTCCTCCACCATACCGAGGACCGGCCGGCCAGCTAGCCCCGAGAGGCCTACCCCGTCCCCCGGCATGCCCCGCAACCAGTAGTCTTATACGATATTGTCATAGATGACCTTCTGATATATAATAGCTTGGCTGTACTTTTAAGGTCCAAGTGAAGGGGGGTGAGAACCTTGCGGGCTCTTGGTGTCTGAGGGATTCCTCTGTCTGTACCCGATTCTTGTAAGCATTCGCGTTACTTTTTGTCGTCCCGACTTTTAATTATTCTGGGAGGTGTGAAAAAGAATGGACGGTTCTAAGCGTTACCTGTGGATAATGGTCGGGGTTGCCCTGTTCCTGATGCTGGCGGGCAATGTGCTTGCCTGGGCTATCCAGACGGATGGTGGCAAGGTGAAGGTGAAGGACGTGCGGTTTGTGGGCAATGATGGCTTGGTGATCAGCGCCCTGCTGTACATGCCCAAGACCGCCACCGGCAAGACGCCGGCCCCGGGCATACTGGCTGTCCACGGGTATATAAACAGTCGCGAGACGCAGGACGGCTTTGCCATTGAGTTTGCCCGGCGGGGCTATGTGGTGCTGGCCATTGACCAGACCGGGCATGGCTATTCCAGCCCGCCGCTGGGCGCTGATGTCTTCGGTGCCGTGAGCGGCCTTCGTTACCTGCACAGCCTGAACATAGTGGACAGGAAGAACATCGGCCTCGAGGGGCACTCCATGGGCGGCTATGCCATTATAGGTGCTGCGATGTTCATGCCCGATGGCTACAGGTCCATGGTGCTGGAGGCGTCTGCTCCAGGGGTATTCGTCCCCGAGGCCACTGCCAAGTTCCCCAGGAATGTGGCTGTGGTCCAGTCCAAGTGGGAGGAGTTTTCGGCGTTGCACTGGGGTGTGCTCAATTCCAATGACATGGTGCGCAGTAAGAGGATGCAGGCACTGTTCGGCACGGAGAGCGATATTGTGCCCGGCAGGCTGTATGGCTCCATCGCGGAGGGCAACGCCCGCAAGCTCTACCTGCCGGAGACTATACACCCCGGTGCCCATCTCTGCACCAAGGCCATCGGCGCTGCCATAGAGTGGTTCCAGGCGACCCTAGAAGGTGGTAAAAACATACCGCCGTCTGACCAGATATGGTACTGGAAAGAGATCTGCAACCTGATCGCCCTTATCGGCATGGTGCTGCTCTTCTTCCCCGTAGGCGGGCTGCTGTTGCGCTGCGGCTTTTTCAAAGAGCTGGCGGAAGAGGCGCCGGCGCGGCCGAAGTCGGCCAGAGGCGTTGCCTGGTGGGTGTCTGCGGCGATCTTTGTGATCGTGCCCGTTGCCACCTGGTTCCCGTTTGTCAACATTTTCAACAAGGCTGGCTGGAAGGAGACCGCCGTCTTTCCGCAGAACATCACCACCCAGGTGATGATCTGGGCGCTTCTGGTGGCGGTGATTGCGGTGGTACTGTTCCTGATATGGCACTTCGCCGTTAACCGCAGGACCGGTGCCGGCTCCGGCGATTACGGGCTTACCTGGGGTAAGAAGATAGACTGGGTGAAGATAGGCAAGTCGTTCCTGCTTGCCCTGGCGGTTGCTTTCGCCGGCTATCTGGCGCTGGTATTCTCGGCGTGGCTGTTCAACGTTGACTTCCGCTTCTGGGTGTTTGCCGTAAAGCCGATGTCGCCGCTGCATTTCCGCATCTTTCTCAGCTATCTCATCCCCTTCCTGCTGTTCTTCATCGCCATAGCCACGGTGTTCCACGGGCAGCTCCGCCCCACCAGGCGTGACGGCGAAGCGCTGGGGGCGGGGAAGGAGATGGCGGTGAACTGGGCGCTGCTTGTCGTGGGCTTCATCGGGCTGCTGGCGGTGCAGTACATCGCCCTGGTGACCACCGGCAAGCTTGCCTTCACCAGCCCGCCCGGTCCCCTTGTCTACGTCATCCCGCTGTTCACCATAATAGCCTTCCAGTTTGTGGCGCTGATGACCATTGTGGCGCTGCTGTACACCTATTTCTACCGCAAGACCGGGCACATCTATACCGGTGCCTTCCTGAACACGCTGCTGGTGGTGTGGATCATCGTCGCCTCGCAGGCGATACATTTCGCCCTGTAGGTGCGCAGCGAGAGACAACGGCAGGGGGCAGACACCTGTGTCTGCCCCCTGCTTCTTTTAGTGCCGTGGCGGTTGGCGGTCACTTCCAGATGGCTTTAGCCACATCGTCGAGGCCGAGCTCCAGCAGTTTTTCCTTGCCTGGCTTTCCGGTCTCGGGGTCCCAGCCCCTGGCGGCGAAGTAGTCGCGGCGTATAACGTCTATATCGAAGCTCCTGCCGGCGGTGGAGCCGGTGGCCAGAGGTGGGTTGCCGTAGACCCTGCCGGGGAACTTATGCATATCGGCGGTGATGCCCTCGCGGATGTTGAACGCCTGGCGGATGTTGGCGATGCGGTCTCCTGCCCTGAGGATGTCTTCCATGCTCATACCCCAGCCGGTGGCCAGGTTGGTGAAGTCCACGACGGCGCCGGCGGGCATGAAGCCGATGCCGAACATACAGAAGCCCAGGCTGCTGGTGGCGTGGGAGAGATCGCTGCCCATCTTGGCGGCGGGACCGCGCCCCTCCAGCGAGTCTTTGGGGTAGGGTGGGTATTCCAGCCCGGCGGTGGGCTTGAACCCGTAGCTGCCCTGGGTATGGCGGGCGGGGGTGGAGTCGAGGTAGGCGATGGCGTAGTGGAGGAAGCGCTTGGGGTCGTGCATGGGCACCTCCTGGCCCAGGATGTGAACGGCGAGAGCCTCGGCGCCCTTACCGATCCTTTCCGCCGCCTTTCTCTCGCCATCGGCGAGTACGGCGCCGAAGCCCTCTCGTCTTGCCAGCTTCTCGGTCATGGCGACGATAGCCTCATGATTGCCCCAGCGCAGCTCGATGCCGTCGGTGTCCTTACTGGTGATGATGCCGTTCTCGAAGCACTCGATGGCAAAGGCGATGGTGCAGCCTGCGGAGATGGTGTCCAGTCCGTAGCGGTTGCAGATCTCGTTGCACTTGATGATGGACTCAAGGTTGTCGTTGAGACACATGGAGCCGAAGGCGGCGAGGGTCTCGTATTCCGGCTTGTGCACGCCCTCGGGGTATTTGTATTGAGTGCCTGCTTGCATCAGCCCGCCGCAGGCGACGGGGCACTGCCAGCAGCCATATTTGCGCAGTTGCAAATTGATGACGCTCTTATCGCTGATGGCGGCGGCATTGGGGAAATCGGCTACCGAGCCTGTCCAGTTCTTCACCGGGGCATCGCCGATGCTCACCAGCAGCGCCATGCTGGCGCAGGTGCCGAAGTTCTTAAAGTTGTCCACATTGCCGCCAAGCTGCTGCAAATAGTTGGTCCGGGCAGACCTCAGCCCCGCCTCGTCGGCCACCATGACCTTTTTCTGCCCGCCCCTGACCGCAATTGCCTTCAACTTCTTTGAGCCCATCACCGCCGCCAGGCCGGAGCGGGCAGCCGCCCGCCCCTCGTTATTGATGATGGCGGCGATGAGGGACATCTTTTCCCCTGCGGGGCCGATGCAGGCAGTCCTGACCTCCTTGCCCATCTCGGCCTGGAGTGCTTTCTCCGTCTCGGTGGTGTCCTTACCCCAGAGGTGGTCAGCCTTTCTTATTTCCGCCTTACCGTTTTCGATGGCGAGGTAGACGGGCTTTTCGGCGGCGCCGCTGATGAACACGGCGTCGAAGCCGGCGAATTTCAGGTGGGGGCCGAAGTCGCCGCCGGAGTTGGCATCACCCCAGGTGCCGGTGAGCGGTGATTTTCCCACCACCATATAGCGGGAGGCGAACAGCGCCGGCGTCCCGGTGAGGCTACCGGTGACGAAGCCGAGCATGGCTTCGGGGACCAGCGGGTCTATCTTTGCTTTCTGGCGGCTGAATATTATCCTCGCCCCCAGACCGTAGCCGCCAAGGAAGTCGCGGTAGAGCCTGTCATCGGGTGTCTCCACAGTCGTCTTGCCTGCTGTTAAATCTACGAACAGAATTTTCCCCAGATAACCTCCGGGCATCTTTGACCTCCTTTTCAGT
>FWPV01007804.1_pt1 | contig 19149 bp, 13 predicted proteins | sample 2228371 | NCBI WGS metagenome assembly FWPV01 (sample SAMEA103939776, study PRJEB20133) | metagenome
CAAGACCCGACCGTTACTTTTGGAGGGCTTGGCTTAGTGCAGGCTCAAGCAAACAAGCCGAAATGCCAAGTTTTCGGGCAGCGGTGACCATTCAAGTTCAGCTCCCAATAAACTAGTCCAGTGCGACACAAGTAACCCACGCCGAGTTCACAAAACAACCCCCATCACAAATCAGTTTTGACTTACAAGCAAAACTGCTTCGGGCAAGCACCAATTACCATATCACCTCGAAAAAGGTATTCTTGAAAGCTGTCAAAGAGGTACCCCCTATGAATGCGCCCACCGAAGACTTTGTACTGAACGCCGCCCAGCGCGCAGAAGTAATCTCAGGACTGAACCAGATTCTGCCCGCACACGCAGTTTTGCATGAAGTTGAAGACACCAAGCCCTATGAATGCGATGGCCTGAGCCTGTTTCGCCAGTTGCCCATGGTTGTGGCACTGCCTGAAACCGAAGACCAAGTGATTCAAATCCTGAAACTGGCCAATCGCCTGAATGTGCCTGTGGTTGCCCGTGGCGCGGGCACAGGTTTGTCCGGCGGTGCTCAGCCCCACAAGCACGGCATTCTTCTGGGCATGGCCAAGTTCAACAAAATCCTGAAAGTGGATGTGCAATCGCGCAGCGCTGTGGTGCAGCCCGGTGTTCGAAACCTGGCCATTTCCGAAGCCGTCGCCCAACACCAGCTTTACTACGCACCCGACCCCTCCAGCCAAATTGCCTGCACCATAGGCGGCAATGTGGCCGAAAACAGTGGTGGCGTGCATTGCCTGAAGTACGGCCTGACCGTGCACAACGTGTTAAAGGTGCGAGCCATTACGATTGAAGGCGAAGTAGTTGAGTTCGGCTCTGAAGCACCCGATGCGCCTGGCCTTGAACTGATGAATTTGGTGATTGGCTCTGAAGGCATGCTGGCTGTGGTTACTGAGGTCACCGTAAAGCTGGTGCCCAAACCCGCACTGGCACAGGTCATCATGGCCAGCTTCGACGATGTCGCCAACGCAGGCAATGCCGTGGCTGCCGTGATTGCTGCCGGCATTATTCCCGCTGGCCTCGAAATGATGGACAAACGCGCCAGCCAAATGGTGGAGCCTTTCGTCAAAGCCGGTTACGACACCGAGGCCGAAGCCATTTTGCTGCTTGAAAGCGATGGCACCCCGGAAGAAGTGGCCGAGGAAATTGCAGAAATGACGCGCGTGCTGAATGGCTGTGGAGCAACAGCCATCAAGGTGTCGCAAAGCGAAGCTGAACGCCTGAAGTTTTGGGCTGGGCGCAAGAATGCATTTCCAGCAGCGGGCCGAGTATCGCCCGATTATTACTGCATGGACGGCACCATTCCCCGCCGCCGCTTGGCCGATGTACTCAATGCCATCACCGAGATGGAGAAAAAGTACGACATGCGATGCGCCAACGTATTTCATGCCGGTGACGGCAATTTGCACCCCCTGATTCTGTTCGATGCCAACAAGCCTGAGGAAATCAAACGCGCCGAGGATTTCGGTGCCGAAATTCTGGAACTGTGTGTGGAAGTGGGTGGCACAGTGACCGGTGAGCATGGCGTGGGCATCGAGAAAATCAACCAGATGTGTGTGCAGTTTTCACGTGCTGAACTGGATGCATTTTTCGCGGTGAAAAAAGCCTTCGATGAACCTGGTTTGCTCAACCCTGGCAAGGCCATTCCTACCCTGCACCGTTGCGCCGAATATGGCCGCATGCATGTGCACGGTGGCCAAGTGCCTTTTGCAGACCTGCCCCGTTTTTAAAAGACACAGACCATGAGCGATTTTATTGACGACCTGTGCAAACGGGTGGAACTGGCTGCACGCAACAACACGCAACTTCGCCCGGTGGGCGACGGCACCAAAAATTTTTATGGTGGCCCGCTGCAAGGCGAGGAAGTGGACATGCGCCAATGGGCAGGCATTGTGGAATACGAGCCGACCGAATTGGTGATTACGGTAAAACCAGGCACGCCGCTGGCTGAAGTGGAAGCGGCACTGGCTGCGCAAAAGCAGGAACTGGCATTTGAGCCACCGAGATTAAGCGCTGGAGGTACCATTGGCGGCGCCATCGCCAGTGGCTTGGCTGGCCCAGCCCGCTTAAGCCGGGGCGGCGTGAAAGATTATGTGCTGGGTTGCACCCTTTTGGATGGCAAAGGCCAACTGCTGCACTTTGGCGGCGTGGTGATGAAAAACGTGGCGGGTTACGACGTGGCGCGAGTGATTCCTGGCAGCATGGGCACACTTGGCATCGCGACCGAATTGTCGATCAAGGTCATGCCGGTTGCACCCGCTGAAGCCACCCTGCAGTTCGAGATAGATGTCAACAAAGCCATTTCGCAAAGTAATGAATGGCTGTCCAAACCCTTGCCCATTTCGGCCACATTCTTCGAGAATGGCAAGCTGACTGTACGCCTGCGTGGTGCTAGCGCTGCTGTGCAAGCCGCCATTAAAAACATGGGCGGGCAGGAAATGGACAAGCAGCAGGCACAAGCCTTCTGGACTAGCGTACGCGACCAGCAACATGAATTTTTCAGCCGCGAAGGTGATTTGTGGCGCTTGGCGGTGCCACCCACCACGGTGGACCTGGCCATGCATGGTCAAAGTGTGCATGAGTGGGGCAGTGGTTTGCGCTGGTTCCGTGCGGATGAATCCTCGTCTGCAAATGTCGAACAAATTCGCGCAATGGCCAAACGCGTAGGCGGCCATGCCACTTTGTACCGCACAGCCAATGAAGCTGCGCGAGTTCACGCATTCCAGCAACCCGATGCGGTGATGCTGAAATTACAGCGCCGCCTGAAAGAACAATTCGACCCGGCTGGTGTGTTCAGCATCAACCGCCTGTCACCTATTTTGTAAGCAGAGCCCATGGACACCCAACTCGCCGACTGGATCAAAGACACCCCTGATGGCAAAACAGCCGACGCTATTTTGCGAAAGTGCGTGCATTGCGGTTTTTGCACAGCCACCTGCCCCACCTACCAAATTTTGGGCGATGAACTGGACAGCCCACGCGGTCGTATTTACTTGATCAAGCAGGTACTGGAAGGCAAGCAGGTAACCCGCAAAACCCAGCAACACCTGGACCGTTGTCTCACCTGCCGCAACTGCGAAACCACCTGCCCATCGGGCGTGAAATATGGTCAGTTGATCGACATTGGTCGCAAAATCGTAGACGAGCGCGTAGAACGCCCCATGGCAGAAAAGCTGACTCGCGAGAGCCTGAAAATGCTGATGACCAACCGCCCCTTATTCAACGCGGGCATGGCCATGGGTAAGGCTGTACGCGGCATACTGCCCGAAAGCATCCAGAAAAAAGTACCTGCCAAGCGCGCCACCCTGCCATTTGCCAACACCGCACACGCACGCAAAGTCATTTTGCTGAAAGGCTGCGTGCAGCCTGCAATGATGCCGTCGATTGACTCTGCAACATCGGTAATCCTCAATGCGCTGGGCATTCAAAGCATGGTGGTACAGGAATCAGGCTGCTGTGGTGCCGTGAAGTTTCACCTGAACGACCATGCGGGTGGACTTGCGCAAATGAAAACCAATATTGATGCCTGGTATTCACTGCTACAAAGCGGCGAGGCTGAAGCCTTGGTGATGAATGCATCAGGCTGCGGCGTAACCGTGCGTGAATACGCTCACCACTTTGAGAACGACAAGGAATACGCCGCCAAAGCCAAACTGGTTAGCGACAAAACTCTGGACATTGGCGAGTTCATCACCCAACAAAACGCCGACGGGCTGGCACGCCTTGGCACGAAAGTGAAGTCGGCCATTGAGCAGCAACGCATTCCGGGCACCATTGCATTTCACCCGCCTTGCACCTTGCAACATGGGCAGCAAATCAAAGGTGTGATCGAAAACGTGTTGACCACCTTGGGCTTTAAGCTGACCCCGGTTGCCGATTCCCATTTGTGCTGTGGTTCGGCGGGTACCTATTCGGTGTTGCAACCCGAACTGTCCAAAGAGCTGAAGAAACGCAAACTGGCCAATTTGATGGCAGGCAAACCACAAGCAATCGCATCTGCCAACATTGGCTGTTTGGGTCATTTGGAAAGTGATGCCACGGTGGATGTTCGCCACTGGGTGGAGTGGGTAGCGCAAGCGGTTTAAATGGAACTGACATTCTCTCAATTTCACTAAGGTGTCCTTCCACCTTTTGAAAATGCAATTCAGTCACCATGAACCCAACTCAATTTACCAGTGCACCGCCAGTTCAACACATGAATTACAACGCGTCAGCTGGCTCTGATCCCCTGCAGAGCAGTGGCATGGTTGCAGCCGCCCGCCAGCAAGCCTCACAAATTTTCGAGTCTGAAGGGGTTAATGTCAGCAAAGAGATTGTGAGCAAATGCAATGCGATTGAAAACGAGATGTTTCGCGGTGTTCCGCTTGCAACTCGAATGGCCTTGGCAGACTTTCTGGTGAATCGCAGAATAACAAACCCCGGGGATTTGACAACACGTCAGGAAAACCTTTGCGCATGGGTGATGCTTGAACACACAGCTATAAATCCGAGTCAAAAACTGTCTTTCAATCAACTGCAAAGCTTCGCGAAAAAGCCAGCTCAATTAGACATTGCGACGAAGATTGCCAGTCAATTGTCATTGACACAAGAACGCTTTACCCGTTGATCACTTCCGGCAAATCACCTGCCTACGGCTGTAGTAGCCAGGGTGCGAGGGCACCACTGGCATCATCATGTCTGCACCGTCAATGCTGCGCAGCACGTCCTCAGTGCAAGCGGTAATACCCAAACTGGCCAGCCATTTGGTGGCGGCCTCGTCAGCATCCAGTTCAAACTGACGGTTCATGGCATGCAGTTTTTCCATGGTGGCTGGGTTGCGTTCAATCGCATCAAAAGCCATGTCGGGTGTAGGCTGGCCAGCCAGTTCCATGGCTTTAGAGCCTAATTTTTTCTGATGCTCCAGGTGCACATGGGCGTACTCATGAGCGATCACAAACAACACGCCATCGGGTGTTAAGCGGTTCAGAAAATCGGGATCCATAGTAAGCAGCGCGCCCTCGATGCGGTCAGACACGTAGGCCCTGCTCCATGTTTTTGTCAGCTCAACCTCAAGCTTCATATTAGGCACTGTCTTACCCAACTGAACAATTGCATGGTCGATGTCAGTGCGGGTTGCCGCCTGTGCGCTTGAGTAAAACAAGGCAAAGCCCAGACAGGTGATCCATACAAACCGCAAGACTTCGACCCATGCACGCCACATACTCCACTCCAACTTCGAGCAACATTACTGCTTAAGTGTAATCACGACATCGGCGCCATGCAATTGGCTAGAAACCGAATGGCTTCAGGCCGCTTGCAAACTGTATGGCGTCAAGGGGGCGCGAACTGGTCAAGGCATGGGTTTCAACCACCAGCGATTCAAACATGGGGCGCTGATCTTCGATCAACTCAGCGCCGTCAAACTGAATGAACGGATCGGTCCCACCCTTGATCGTCGCCAACAAAGCCATTTCAAGCACCGAGCCAGGCAAATTCACGTGATCCGACGTGGAGAGCCAAGCAGCGGCTTTTCTACGGTTTTCAGCCCCACCTTCAAGCCAGACACAGGCATGTCGAAGCGCTTTGCACAATCCGCTCAAGGCCTGGGGATTCTGATTGGCCCATGAGCGGGTACAGCCCAAAACCTTTTCAGGCGCTTTGGGCCACAAACTGTTCGAGGTGGCCACAATCGAGCCCAAGCCCTCATTCACCGCCAAAGAGTTGTAGGGCTCACCCACGCAAAAAGCGTCAATCAAACCCGCTTGAAGCGAGGCCACCATGCGAACCGGAGGAACCACTTCAAAGCGTACATCTTGATCCGGGTCCACATCATTCAAACGCAACCAACGACGAAGCTGCAAGGTGTGCATCGAAAACGGAAATACGGTACCAAACACCATGGCACGTTCGCCACGTGATTTCGAAGCCCGTAATTTTGAACCCAGGGTTTCACCCTCGACCAACCCGGAAATCAGGGCCGCCATGGATTTACTGACCGTAATTGCGTTGCCACTTCGATTCAACACCAACGGTGCCAACACCTCTTTTTTGGGAGAACCGCCCAGCCCCAACTGCAAGGCAATGGCCATGGGCGAAAGCATGTGTGCCGCATCAATTTCACCATAGGCGAGCTTGTCGCGCAGCGTAGCCCACGACGCCTGCTTGACCAGTTCTACGGTCAAATTCTCGGCCTCGAAGAAGCCCATGTTTTGGGCCACCACGAACGGCGCAGAATCAGTCAGGGCAATCACGCCGATGCGAATTTCCTGTTGCATTACAAGCCACCTCCACCCAACATTTCAAACACCTCGATCACGTTGCGTGCGGTGTCTACAAGGCGTTGATTGCGCTCCATGGCCAGCTTGCGCATGGCGTGGTAGGCCTCGTCTTCATTAAAATTGCGGTGCTTCATCAACAGGCCTTTGGCTTTGTCGATCAACTTGCGGTCTGCAAGCTGATCACGGGTTTTCTGCAACTCGTTTTTTAGCGCCTGAAACTCACGAAAACGGGCCACGGCCACTTGTACGATAGGCCGAACCCGATCCGGGTTCATGCCGTCGGCCACGTAGGCGCTCACGCCGGCCTTGATGGCACTGGCAATGGTGTCTTCATTGTCTTCATCTGAAAACATGATGACCGGCTTGGGATTGCTACGCGACAGCACCGCCATGTTTTCCAGGCAATCGCGATCGGGCGAGTCAATGTCCACAATCACGATGTCAGGCTGGGACACCGCCACATGCTCGACCAAACGATCAGCTGAACTGAGACGGGACACCAACACATAACCAGCATCAAGCAAGGCGCGTTCCAGTATGGCAGCCCGACCTGGTTCCTCGTCGACCAAAAGTACTTTCAGTGGAGGTGTGGCGGCTTTGCCGGTTTTGCTATTGACCATGAACAGGTTTACTCATTCCTCAAGGAGCAAGGCGGGACATTGCCCATGAATCACCTTGCAAGGTGTAGGCCAGACGATCATGAAGACGCGACGGACGGCCCTGCCAAAATTCAAAAAAATCGGGCACCAAACGGTAACCGCCCCAAAATGGTGGCCGTGTTTGCGGGTCACCTTGCTGTTCTTGCTGAGCGTCGCGCACTCGAGCTTCAAGCACAGCCCGGGAATCGATCACCTGGCTTTGCGGCGAAGCCCATGCACCCAGGCGGCTACCGGCCGGTCGCGACAGGTAGTACGCATCAGACTCCTCAGGGCTACACTTCTCTACCCGCCCCTCGATCCGCACCTGGCGCTCCAGTTCTGTCCAGTGGAACAGAATGGCTGCATGCGGATTCTGTGCCAACTCCTGACCCTTGCGGCTTTCATAATTGGTGAAAAACGTAATGCCGCGCGCGTCCAGCCCCTTGATCAACACAATACGGGCCGAGGGTCGTCCTTGGGCGTTTACCGTGGCCAGTGTCATGGCATTGGGTTCGGGTAAATCTGCACTCAAGGCCTGCTCAAACCAAAGCTTGAAGAAGTCGAATGGATCGGCCAGGGCGTCGGCTTCATCCAGTGTGGCTTGGGTGTAGTCTTTTCGAAGATCTGCGATCGACATAAAACAAAACTCCTTGATGCTGCTAAAGGTATGATGACCTTTATTTTCACATGCTGCCAGCACCACAATGAAGAGCAATGCCGATCTGATCGACGAATTCTGCACCACTTTGTGGCTTGAAGAGGGGTTGGCCAAAGCCACACTGCAGGCTTACCGCAGCGACTTGCAACAACTGGGAAACTGGCTGGAGAAGCAATTCGGTGAAAGCCTTTTGCAGGTCAGCAATGAGCACCTCCGAAACCACATTCATGATTTGCTGGAATTAAAACCCAGCAGCCTGAATCGAAAGCTAAGCAGTTACAAACGCTTCTACCTGTGGCTGAACACCACCAAGCAACGTGAAGACAACCCCTGCGCCCAACTGCAAAGTGCCAAACGCGGTTTGCGAATTCCCAAAACCCTGAGCGAGAAACAAGTGCTGGACCTGCTGGCCGCACCCGACCTGAGCAACGCTGCAGGGCAGCGTGACAAGGCCATGCTTGAATTCATGTATGCGAGCGGCCTGCGGGTCAGTGAACTGGTGAATATGCCTTTGCGCGCAGTGGACCTGAATGTTGGTGCCGTCAAAGTGCTGGGCAAAGGCAACAAAGAACGCTTGGTCCCCATGGGCGAGCCTGCAAGGCTGGCGATTCAGCTGTATTTGCAGCAGGCCCGCGGTGAGTTGTTGAAGGGGAAAACCAGCGACTTTTTATTCGTAACCCACTTTGGCACTCCAATGACCCGCCAAGGCTTCTGGAAAAACGTCAAACGCCTGGCGTTGATTGCTGGGATCAACACCACAGTCAGCCCCCATGTATTGCGGCATGCGTTTGCCACGCATTTGATCAACCATGGCGCCGACCTGCGCGTGGTGCAATTGCTCCTGGGGCACGCCGACATCGGCACCACCCAGATTTACACCCATGTGGCCAAAGAACACCTGCACACCCTGCTCAATCAAAGCCACCCACGATCAAAAAGTCGCTAAAATCGACGCCAAAGCCCAACAACAAGGAGACACCTTTGCTTAATTTCGCCGCTGGCCTGCTGATCGCCTATTTGATTGGTTCAATTTCATTCGCAGTGGTTGTTTCCAAATTCGTGGGTCTGGCCGATCCACGCACCTACGGCTCAAAAAACCCTGGTGCCACCAATGTGCTGCGAAGCGGCAACAAGAAAGCAGCCGTGCTCACGCTGTTGGGCGATGCCCTGAAAGGCACACTCGCCGTGGCACTGGCCTTCCATTTTCAAGACCAGCTAGGTTACAGCCGCACCGACATTGCCTGGATTGGACTGGCGGCCTTTATTGGTCACCTGTACCCAGTATTCTTCAAATTTGAAGGTGGCAAAGGTGTGGCTACCGCGCTGGGCGTACTGCTTGGCTTGAACTGGATACTGGGCCTGGCCACCGCGATTACCTGGATAGTAATTGCCTACTTCTTCAGATATTCCTCTCTGGCCGCGCTCATCGCAGCGCTGTTTGCCGTGTTTTACAACGTACTGCTTTTTGGTATCAACGGACAGGCTGCCGCCATCACAATCATGTCCGCCTTGCTCATCTATCGACACAAGCAAAACATTGCCAATTTGATCGCGGGCAAAGAAAGTAAAATTGGCGATAAAAAAACTTCATGATTCCAGTTGACTTGGATACAAGCTCAATCAATCAATTGTGCTTCGAGTAAAAGCGATAGTGTCCAGAGTGCACCGATGCTCCTGAATGTTTAAGCAGTACGGTGTCTCTGCTGGCCTGTTTGGAATCCAGGTCTTTGACTCGGTCCCTGTCGCTCACAAAATCAACCTTCGAACCCAGTGACTCAAAGAACGCGGTAATGATTTGTCGGTCACCTTGAACCTCGGCCATACCCGAGAGTTCTTTCAGGTTTTGTGCCAAGGCGTTGGCTTCGGTTGTGCCCTCATTTTTGATTGGACGGGAGGCGCGGACAATCTCCAGAACCTGATCTGTTAGCCGAGGAATGGCAAGTTGCAGCGTCATTTTTTGCAAGTTGGTTTCAACTTGCGCGTCGCCAACTCGATACCCCAGGTTTTTTGCTTCATCCAGTGCTTGATAAATATCCTTCACCTCATCAACATTTTCAGGCCAATACGGCTCATAGCCATCCGCCAGCATTCCGGCCTTTTTGGCGTCTCGCTGAATTTTAGTGGCCCAATCAGCTTTCACCTTTTCCAGCGCATCGAACACGCGCCGTGATACATCTTGAATATCCGAATAAGCAATTGCGCTGGCGTTCGCTGCACGCAACCAGCAGCGATTCCCCTGGCCAGATACCTCTTGAATTTTGCGCCCACTCGCTGACAGCAGCTTGTCGATGATGGCGATTTCAGACATAGGCTTGATCGGGCTGCTTGTTTTAGCTGAACTTGTGGAACGATTGACCTTGATCGGCTGATCATTGGCAGCCCCGATCAATAGTTTGGAGGGCGACTGATCGATTGAGGAGGACCACTCAATCACCTTCGGCAAGGGCTTTCCGTTGCCACAAGACTTCCAAAGCTTTTGCACAAAACTTTCCACCTCAACCAAGGTCCTCTTGAGTTGTGGGCTAAGTTGTCCTTGCAATTTGACAGTCAGGCTTTTTCCATCCAGATAGTCAGTCAAAGCCTGCGCATTACTTGCATCTTTTGAACCCAACAGCGGCTTTAACTGCCTTTTCAATTCAAAGACTATTGCGATGTTCTCTTTTTTTCCAAACTGCTGGCGCAAACGCTCCTTCTGATTAATGGTGGAGAAATAACTCTGAATCGATGCAAAACTCTCGCGAATTGCCTTGCCCCCAGCCAGGTTTACGAAATTACCCATGTTCACCGAAATGCGTCGCAAGACACCTCCGCGACGATTCGCTGCAATTTCCTTAGAAATTTCCCTTGCTGCGGTCACTGACTGTTCTGCGCCGAGAGTATCTCTTTCTGCAACCCACAAGGCGGCCTTTTTATGAAAATTACTTAACTCCTGCTTGAACGATTCCAGACCTTCAACGCCAAGCTTGCCATTCTTCTGCTGCCCGGCCAGCTCCACCTTGTTTTCAAAGTTTTTCAGCGTCTTCATGAATTGTGTGACCTCGAGGTGATGGGTGGTCAACAAGTCATTGGGCATGGCCGCCAGAATCAGCGAGGCCGCCTCCACAGCATGTTGGTCAGTAATCACGGCATGGGTGATATCAACCGGTTTTCCAGCTTTAAATACCTCCGCCTGCAAAGTTCCCGACAAACTGCCTAGTACCTTCAACCGGGCTCCCACATGCTCCTGAGATTTTCGCGAATAGCTGGACTCCACCTTGTAAGCCAGCGACGGTGCACTCAATGCCAAGGTTTTTGAATTGAAACCGGCTGCGCTCACATTTGCAGCTGCCAGTTTATGAATGAATATTCTGCCGTTCTTATCCAACCTTTTTGGTGAATCAAAATCTGCCGTGCCCAAAAACTCCAACACTTTTTCTGAGCGTTCACTGCCCGGGTTTTTCAGTGAACCGCCTAACCTGGCGAGAAAGGGCAGCTTTTCCCCACGCACTGTTGAATGCGTGGACTTACCCTGATTGTCAAAATTATTGAACCAGGACCCAAACTCGGACAAACAAATTTTCAACGTAGCTGATCGCGACGATGCGCCAGCACGTCCGTATTCCAATGCCTTGTTCAAGCTGAAACCGTCTTTGACAGACGGCGACTCAACGCCATTGGCCAGCAAGGGCAAACTTCAAGGCAGCGCCTTGGCTTCAGAAGCAGGCACTGCAGCGAACCTATTGGATAAGCCCTTGAGGGCTTTCAAATCTGTTTCTGCAGCACACACAGTGCGCAAAAACGTTTCGATTTTTTTCTTCTGGTCTTCAACACCTTTGATATTCTTTTCGCACGCATCGAATTGATTCATCAACTCAAATACTTTCGTACTGTCCCGCCCTTCACCTGTTTGCTCTAACTGTTTTTGAAGTCCAGACTTTTTCTCTTGCTCCTGAGCCTCAAGCTCATCAAGCTTTTTTGCAAGGGCATTCAGCTCGACCTGATTCAACTCAACCCTGTTCTTGTTGAGCTGCACAACATTCCGAATGGAAGATTCAAGTTTGGACTGAATCATTTTGTAACCTTGAGCAGCCTTCTGATGCATGATTTGCTGGGACTTGCTTGCTCGATACCATTTCTGCACAACCTTCGCTGCTGCATTTTGGGAAACGTCGGCTGGTTCAGCCGATGCTGATGAAGATCCGCCAGCCGAGTGCAAAGCCTCGATGACTGAACGCTGAACGCCAATCGTGTGGCCTTGCTGCCTGTTACTCAAGTCTGCTTTCCGGATAAGGTCTATGACCGACTTCTTTTCATTTGAAGTGACATGAGCCAGTTCCTTGACCCTGCGCTCAACATCAGTGAGCGTTTGTTCAAACGAACCCATATCTGACAGCTTGGCAATTCTCTCACTCGCCTCGTCCTTGGCTTTTTGGAGTAACTCAGCAGCCTTGTCCGATTCGAGCTGCTTTTGATACCGCGCGAGTTTCGCAGGCACACCGTCCCTGACAGCAGCCTGCTGCAAAGCATTCAATGCGGCAGCTTGATCGGGTGCAGCGCTGAAAAAACTACCAAGCCACCGCAACCATGAACTTGCCGGCTTGGTACTTGTTTCTGGTTTCGCCAACGGCACAGGGTTGGTGAGTGTGGAGGCGGCTGATGAAGGTTTGGCTGTGGAGATGGATGAGGCGACAGTTGTTGTATCAGGCGAAGAAGTTGAACTCACCGGGACTGGGTCGGTTTTCTTGAGCATATCGACAATCATGGACTTGAGTTCTTCTGCTTTTTGTCCACCACCTGATTCTACTTTCTTGACCAAACCATCAATCAAGGAATTGAGTGCATCACTGATTTCTTCAGTGCCATTTATCTTGTAACACGCTTTCATCATGTCAATAACATGGGGTTGTTCAAGGGGTGTTTTGCCAAAGTTGGCATTCAACTGAGTGGCAGCCAAACCAGGGGTGACTACCGCTTGAACACCTGAACCTGACTTGCCTGTTGCAGCGCTGGACGATCCTGTGCGCTGACTGATGGCACTGGGTACTGCGGTGGTGGTTGAAGTGGTCATGGCGAGGTACTCCGGATGATCGGTTCTGATTGGTTGGATGAATGGGTACTGAGACTGTGTAGTTTTCTGAGATCCTCAGCATTGGTCACAATGTTGAGTTGCAGAACCGCAAGCCTGGTTTTGATAAACGCGAGGGGATCGGGGAGCTCATCGCTTGGTGGAATTTTCAGTTCGCTCAAGGTGTGCTCGAGCAATTTGAAGTTACCCAGTAAATCAGCTTGCAAATCGGCAGCCAGGTTTTGACCGCAAACAGAGCGCGCGAGCTCATTTGCGTTGCTCAGCGCTTGTTTCCAGTGAGCGGAAGGATTGTCAGCAAGACTGGCACTGAATTTCTTCCACAAGGCCAAAGCAGCCTTGGACACGCCATCCGTATTCGCAGAAGCTTCGCTCTGGAATGATTTAGCGGCATTTGAAGCAACAATACTTTGAGGCGTCGGGGGGGGTGAATTCCCCACCCCGGAGGGACTGACCGACATTTATTCCCCTTGCTTGAAAATCAGCAAAACGACGGGGAATACATCCCCTTTCGATTAAGGAACAAGTGCGGCCAGAAAGTTCCTTGGGTCAATGATTGCGATTAGCCTCTACTGCTGTAAAACTGTGCCAACGCGGCTGCAGTGTGACCCGCCTTCTTGCCTTTGGCTTTCGCAATTTCCTGTGGGCTACCCTGTGCCACCAACTGCCCACCGCCAATGCCAGCCTCGGGACCCATGTCGATCACCCAATCGGCTTGGGCAATCAAGTCAAGGTCGTGTTCAATCACCACCACCGTGTGGCCTGCATCCACCAGCCTGTGCAGTACGGCAATCAGCTTTTCCACATCGTTCATGTGCAGGCCAACCGTGGGTTCGTCCAGCACATACAAGGTCGGGGGGCTCATTTGTACACCCGCCTTGTTTTCGCGTACTTTCACCAGCTCGGTCACCAGCTTGATCCGCTGCGCCTCGCCACCGCTCAGCGTGGGGCTGGGCTGGCCAATAGTCAGGTACCCCAAACCAACGTCGTTCAGCAGTTGCAGGGCTTGCGCGATCGCCGGATGCGCTTCAAAAAACGGCGCTGCCTCTGAACAACTCATGTTCAAAATTTCCGCAGCGGTTTTGTCGCGCCAGGTGACTTGCAAGGTTTCCGGGTTGAATCGTTTGCCGCGACAGGCTTCACACACCACTTTCACGTCAGGCAGGAAGTTCATCTCTATGGTTTGCATGCCTTGGCCGTCGCACACCGGGCAACGGCCGGGCCCCGCATTGAAACTGAAACGGTTGGCTGCAAAGCCTCGCATCCGGGCTTCGATGGTGTCAGCCAGCACATTGCGAATTCGGTTCCAAAAGCCAATGTAAGTGGCCGGGCAACTGCGCGGTGTTTTGCCAATCGGAGTTTGGTCCACCTCCAGTACACGGGCTACTTGATCAGCACCTTCAATCGCATCGCAGGCAAACCAGTTGTGCATGGGTTTGCCTTTCTTGTTTTGGTTCAGCACATACTGGCGCATATTGGCCAATAAAATATCGCGCGCCAAAGTCGATTTTCCGCTACCTGACACACCAGTAATGGCGACCAAACGTCCCAGCGGAATGTCCACATTTAAACCGTTGATGTTGTGCAGTTTTGCCCCTTTAATGCTCAATCGGGGGGTGAGTTTTTCCACCGGGCGCTTGGGCTGTAGCAAATGCGGAATCGGATTTTTCAAATAGCGGCCTGTCAGCGAGTTTTTGTCCGCTGTAACCTCGGCCACCGTGCCTTGAGAAATAATTTCGCCTCCCAGCTTGCCTGCACCAGGACCGATGTCGACCAACCGGTCAGCACGTTTCATGGTGTCAATATCGTGCTCGACCACCAACAGCGTATTGCCCTTGGCCCGAAGTTCTTCAAGCGCATCCAGCAGGCGGTGGTTGTCACGAGTGTGTAGGCCAATGGTGGGTTCGTCCAGCACGTAACACACACCGCGCAGGTTGGTGCCCAGCTGGCTGGCCAAGCGAATGCGCTGTGCTTCACCACCACTCAGAGTAGGCGCGCTGCGGTTCAGGTGCAGGTAATCAAGACCCACCTGTTTCAAAAACTTCAATCGCCCGGCCATTTCGATGCGAATGTCTTTGGCAATCGCTGTTTCGCGTTCGTCCAGTTCGAGCTGGTCCACCCACTGCAAAGCATCGCTGACGGTTTGATCAGCCAGTTCGGCGATATTGCTGTTCTTGAACTTCACAGCCAGCGCAGTGGGGTTTAGGCGTTGACCATTGCAGGAGCCACACACCATGCTTTCCCGCAAATAGCTTCCTTTTTCATTTTCAGCATTTTCGTCTGCACTTTTGTCTTGCTCAGAAAGCCACTTGCCTTCTTCGCCGGTGGTTTCCGCATCGAAGCCATCCACTTCCTCACCCACACCAAAGCAGTTTGCGCACCAACCATGTTTGCTGTTGTAGCTGAACAAGCGCGGGTCGAGTTCTGGGAAGCTGCGCGCGCAACTGGGGCAGGCACGTTTGGTGGAATAAAAACGAATGGCAGGTGATTCGCCTTTTTTTCCGGGCGCCTCGACCATGACTGTGCCTTTGCCATACTCCAGCGCAAGTGCCAGTACTTCGCGCAGTTCTTTCTCACCTTTGGCTTGAATGCTCAGGGTTTTAACTGGAAGTTCAATGTGGTGTTCCTGATAACGGGCCAATTTGGGCCAGGGGTTGGTGGGCACGTACTCACCATCCACGCGCAGGCGTTCATAACCGCGGTCCACGGCCCATTTTGCAATTTCGTTGTAAATGCCTTTGCGGCCCTGCACCAGTGGTGCCAGCAGGGTTATCTCCTGCCCTTTGTAATGCTGCATGATTTGCGCCAGCATGCTGTCCATGCTTTGCGGAGCAATGGGCACTTCGCACGTGGGGCAATGCTGAATACCCAGCTTCACGAACATCAGGCGCAGGAAGTGGTACACCTCGGTCACCGTGGCTACTGTACTTTTCCGGCCACCACGGCTGGTGCGCTGCTCGATCGCCACGGTGGGGGGAATACCAAAAATGGCATCCACATCCGGCTTGGCGGCAGGCTGCACAAACTGGCGTGCGTATGCATTCAAACTTTCAAGGTAACGGCGCTGGCCTTCGGAAAACAAAATATCAAATGCCAGCGTCGATTTTCCGCTGCCCGAAGGCCCGGTAATGACAGTCATTTTTTCCCGTGGAATGGTCAGGCTGACATTTTTCAGGTTGTGCTCACGCGCATGCAAAATTTCAATGCCGTCAGTCAGGCCGCGCTTGTTGTGTTTGGTCTCCAGTCCGTACAGGGCCGCCGCCTCGGCCACCAGGTGATCACTGCCTTTGTCACTGCCTTTGTTTAAATCGGCAGCATGCAACAGATTGGTTTGCGCAAGGTATTGTTTGATCGCAACGCCCGTGTGGCTCGCTTTGTTTTTTGCAAGCTGTTCGGGCGTGCCCTGGGCCACCAGTTCACCCCCGTATTCGCCCGCCTCGGGTCCAAGGTCGATAAGCCAATCTGCCGCGCAGATCACATCCAGATTGTGTTCAACAATCAACACACTGTGCCCTGCTTCCTGCAACAAACGCAGCGAACGCATCAACTTGGCCACATCGTCAAAGTGCAAACCAGTGGTCGGCTCGTCAAACACAAACAGGTCACCTCGCTTGGCCACTTTTTGACCGCTGGCGGTGAGTTTCAGGTTAGCCAGAAAACCCGCCAACTTGAGTCGTTGTGCTTCGCCACCGCTGAGCGTGGGTACAGGCTGCCCCAAACGCAAATAATTCAGCCCAACCTGTGCCAGCGGTTGCAGTGTTTTTAGTAGCGCAGAGTCTTTTTCAAACAAATCAAGCGCCTGGTCTACGGTCAGTTCAAGTACCTGCGCCATGTTCAACACTTGTCCTTTGCGCTCCAGGGTTACTTCCAACGCTTCCGGGCGATAGCGTGTGCCATTGCATTCGCCGCAGCGCAAATAAACATCACTCAAGAACTGCATTTCAACATGTTCAAAACCATTGCCACCACACATGGGGCAGCGGCCATCGCCACTGTTGAAACTGAAGAAGCCGGGTTTGTAATCCCGCTCTACAGCAATTTTTGTTTTGGAGAACAGTTTGCGCAGTTCATCAAACGCGCCGACATAGCTGGCGGGGTTGCTTCGCGTGGTTTTGCCGATCGGGCTTTGGTCAACAAAGGCCAGTTGTGAAATATGCTCTACACCCTCCAATGAATCAAAGTCACCCGGTGACTCTGTGGGCTCGCCTTTTATTTTTTTAATGGCGGGCACCAGCACATCTTGCACCAGCGTACTTTTGCCTGAGCCTGAGACACCGGTGAGCACCACCAGGCGGTTCAAAGGCAATTTGAAATCAATGTTTTTCAAGTTGTTGGCGCGCACACCGGTCAAGGTAATGTGCTCTGTGGAATCGCCCAACGGCTCGATGTATTCCACCACCTTCAGTTCACCCTTCAAGTAGCGGGCAGTCAGCGAGTTTGCCTGAGCGATTTTGGCGGGCGCGCCATCAAATACAATATTGCCCCCGGCTTCACCCGGGCCCGGGCCAATGTCTACGAGCCTGTCAGCCTGGTTCATCAATTGCGGGTCGTGCTCCACCACCACCAAGGTATTTCCTGCCTCTTTCAAACGCTGCATGGCCTGCGCCACGCGCGCAATATCGCGGGGATGCAAGCCAACGGAGGGTTCGTCCAATACAAACAAGGTATTCACCAGCGAACTACCCAATGCCGTGGTCAGATTGATTCGCTGTACTTCACCACCACTGAGGGTTCTGCTTTGCCTGTCCAGCGTCAAATAACCCAAACCCACTTGAATGAGGAAGCCCAGGCGGGTACGAATTTCCTGAAGCACCAGGTCACTGGCTTCATCGAGTGCACCGGGCAGTTGCAGGTTTTTGAACAGCTGCGCCACCTTCAACAGCGGCATTTGCATGATTTCATGAATGCTGTGCTTGCCCGAATCGCTGGGCAACTTCCAGAGCAGGGAATCGGGCTTCAGACGCGCGCCGTTGCAGTCACCACACGGGGTGTAACTGCGATATTTGGACAACATCACGCGCACGTGCATTTTGTAGGTACGGCTTTCGAGCCATTCAAAAAAACGGGCTACACCATAGAACAAGTGACCGTCCCAATTCCCATCAAAATTGGCATCGCCCTCAATCACCCACAGCTTGTGTTCTTCGGGCAAATGTTTGTAAGCGATGTCGGTGGCGATACCGCGTTTTTTGGCAAATTTCACCAAGTCTTTCTGGCAGCTTTTAAAACTTTCCGTGGTCCAGGGCTTCACCGCGCCCTCCTCCAGCGATTTGTTTTCGTCGGGAACCACCAATCCGTAATCAATACCGATGACACGTCCAAAGCCGCGGCAGGTGTCACACGCACCCAAGGGTGAATTGAAGCTGAAGTGGCTGGGCAAAGAGCTTGAATAATCCAGATCACAAGTGGCGCAATGCAGGCCCTCGGAAAAACGCCAAGGCTGTTGCTCGTCATCGCCCTCGTCAGGCAATGCAAACACATTCACCTTGCCCTTGCCCCTGTGCAAGGCGCTGGCCACAGCGTCACTAAAGCGGCTTTCCTCAACACCCGCGACGCGGAAACGGTCTTGCACCACATCCAGCAATTTCTCCACGATGCTGCGGCCTTTTTTAATCGGCGTTTCGCGGTGAATACGGGTGTAGCCTTGCGCGCTCAGGAAGTCTTCAATTTCCTGAGTCGTAAATTTTGCGGGTACACGCACCGGGAATGTAATCACCAAACGCGGGTCGTTCTGTGCGGCGGCCTTGTCCAGTATCGATTGTTTGATGGTGGCCACGGTGTCTTCACGTACCCACTGGCCACACTGTCGGCAATGCAAATGAGCCGCGCGGGCGTAAATCAACTTCAGGTGGTCGTTGATTTCGGTCATGGTGCCCACGGTGCTGCGGGAGGTGCGCACAGGGTTGGCTTGGTCAATTGCGATGGCAGGCAAGACACCTTCGATGCTATCTACATCGGGTTTGTCCATGCGGTCGAGAAACTGGCGCGCATAAGGCGAAAAGGTTTCGACATAGCGACGCTGACCCTCTGCATACAGGGTATCGAACACCAATGAGCTTTTACCACTGCCCGACACACCCGTGAACACGGTAATTTCACCGGTCTTGATGTCAATGTCGACGTTTTTGAGATTGTGCTGCCGCGCCCCCTTGATACGAATCACATTGCCAAGGTACTGGGAATTCTCGGTTTTCTTCGCTTTGGTGGTCATGGGGCGCCTGGGGTAAAACGGTTGCTACAGGCGGTTAATTGTACCTGTAGCAATCGCTTTTACCTGGCTTGGAGCGCTTTACTTAAGCAACCTGTGCAAGCCTGCGTTTGCGAACACCTTGTGCCAAGGTTTCCAGCACTTGCAGGCTGTCGTCCCAGCCCACGCAACCATCGGTGATGCTTTGGCCGTAAGTCAAAGGCTTGCCGGGTTCAAAGTCCTGGCGACCTTCCACCAAGTGGCTTTCAACCATGACACCCATGATGCGCGCATCGCCGGCGGCCAGTTGTTCAGCG
>FWPV01006577.1_pt1 | contig 19136 bp, 20 predicted proteins | sample 2228371 | NCBI WGS metagenome assembly FWPV01 (sample SAMEA103939776, study PRJEB20133) | metagenome
TAACCTATATAATGCTGGTGGTTATTCTATCAACGATCGCTGGTATAATCTCTGGCACAATTATCAGGGGGTGAATGTGAAGAGAAAAAGGGTGCTATTTGCCTGTGTGGGCAACTCCTGTCGGAGCCAGATGGCAGAGACGTTCTGCCGGCGGATGGGGAAAGATGTTGAGTGCGCCTCGGCGGGCTCGGCGCCGGAAAGAGAGGTTTCAGCGGAGGCGATTGCGGTAATGCGCGAGGTGGGGATTGACATCTCCGGTGCCCGACCCAAAGGGTTTAAGGACCTGCCGGACTTAAGGTTTGACTATCTGGTAACAATGGGCTGTGAGGTTGTCTGCCCGTTTCTGCCCGGCGCCAGACACATTCCCTGGGAGATTCCGGACCCGAAAGGTAAGGGGATTGAGGAGTTTCGCCGGGTGCGGGAGATGATAAGGGAGAAGGTAAGGGAACTGGTAGCAGATATTGAAAAGGAGGAGAAATGAAGGTGCAGATACTGGGTGTTGGCTGTGCCCGCTGTCAGGAACTGGAGCGCCGGGTGCGGGATGTCCTGTCCGAGTTAAATATCCCCGCAGATATTGAGGAGGTCAAGGACATCAAGCGGTTTGCCTCAATGGGCGTGTTTATGACCCCGGGTCTGGTGATTGATGGCAGGGTTGTTGTTCAGGGTAAGGTACTAGCAAAGGAGGAGTTGAGGAAGCTGTTCAGCAAAGAGGAGTAAGAACTTTTCCACTCTTTTCTTAACTTTTCAGTATTTTCGCACAGATGATTAGCCGGTCCAGGCGAAGGGTCGCCTTAATGCAAGACATTGAAGATTTAGCGAGTTTTTTTTCGGTTTTATCTGTATCTCCTCAGGTGAGGTTCGTGCAACCGCTTCCAAAGAAAGGCATTTGTGTCAATACACTCTCACAGCTAACCGGCTTTAGCCACCAGTGCTCTAACATCACCTTGCCAGACCCTGGTAAAGACCTCCTGGCGCACCCAAGAAATTATTGACCGATGCAACCAAAACCCGAAGATAAGGAGCGTATCAGAAAAACGGTCAGGGAAGGTTATCGCCAAATTGCTCGAGGGGAGGGTAGAAGAGTGTTCGCAGGAGCGGGTTTGGAGCATTGAGTAATATAGTTATGAAAATAAATGAGCAGGGAAGGGGAATAGTTCAGTTTCTCGGGGAGTGAGGAGAAAAGCATCAAGGTTGACCGGAAATTAATTATCCGGTAGGCTAAGGAAAGCGAAAGGGCGCTGTCCCGGAAAAGGTGGCGGTTTCTTTGTTGATTAATAAAAGGAACGAGTCAGGAACAAAATTAGGTATTACCCGCACAAGAATTGTGCGGGGGGTGCGGCTCTTTATTTTTATTGGGGCTTTGACCGCGGTCGGGGTAATCGCATTCACCGCCAGTAAAGAAACCATAGTTGGATTAAAAAGGATTAAACCATTATGGCTGGTTATTACCCTTTTATTATGGGCAACCGCAGGGTTATTTGATGGTTTGAGGCTGGCGGTGCTCTCCCGGGTTGGCGAACACCGACTTTCGGTGCTCAATTCAATTGAGGTGATTTACCTCGGTTATTTTATGGCGGCGATAACCCCTTTTCAGGTTGGTGGTTTACCAGTTCAACTCTATCTTATGAATGGCTGGGGAATTAGTCCGGGTAAGGCGTCTTCGCTTTTATTGATGCGCGGTTTTCTATTCTACGGAATTCTGTTAGCAACAGCACCATTAATTACCGCCAGAATGGGGGGTTGGACCACGCTCACTCAGGTGCTTTCCGGGTATATCTGGCTAGTGATTTTGGTGGCTGCCTTTTTAATTGTAGTAAGTGTGGTATTTCCCAACTTTCTGAGAGTCTGGCGTGAGCGGCTAACTCAAATCGCAAAACCAAACCTATTTCAGAAGGTTCTGGTGTGGGCGTTGACCGAGTTTGGCGAGTTTGTGAAAGGAGTAAAGTTTTATCTTAAACCCCGGTATTATGGCTGGCTAATTTTTGGGGTCTTCTTGACGGTATTTACCCTTTTTGCCCTTTTTGCGATGAGCGCTACCCTTCTTGCCGGGCTCGGTCTCAAGTTTCATTTTGGACGGGTGATGGGGTTAAGTATGCTGGCGACCTCGGTGCTTTTGTTTGTGCCGACCCCGGGGGCAAGCGGTGTGGCAGAGGCGGTTGGTGCCGGTCTCTATTCAATGGTTTGTCCGAAACACCTCCTTGGTGTCTATGTTGTGCTCTGGCGGTTCTTCAGTTTTTACTTAGGCGCTTTGGTTGGCGGGATAATTACCCTCCGGCGTGTTTCCCGGTGATTGATGAATCCTTTGCCTCCTTTTTGGCTAAAAGAGTTTGATAGAGGATAATAGCGGTAATTCCAATTACCGCGATGACCAGCCCCCAGAATCTAAGAAGGGAGAGGCTGGTAACAATTCCACCGGCAATAAGGACACCCAGAAGTATTGCCAGGAGCGCCCGGCCATAGGGCATCCCTAATAAGACCGCGGCGATAGAGCCGGTCCAGGCGCCGGTCATCGGTAAAGGGATACCAACAAAGATGACTACACCCCAAAACTCAAGGCGGGCGATTATCCCGCTCTTTTTTCTGGTGCGGGTAAATAGCCAATCAAAGAATCGGCGAAAGAAAGGAATCGGGCTCAACCATATTACCATCTTTTCTAAGAGGAGTAATATGAGAATTATTGGCAATATATTGCCGATAATGGAAAGAAGCAGGGTTTTGTAAAGGGGCAGGGTAAAGAGGTTGTTGCCAATGGGCACCGCGCCGCGGAGTTCAACTATCGGCAGCATTGCCACCAGCAAGACCACGATTTCCGGGCTTAAGCCTTTTTGCCTTAACCCTTCGGCGATTCGCTCACCGGCGGTGATTTGTTTGGGCATCGGTTCCTGATAGGCGGAGAAGCTAAGGGTAAAAAAGAGTAAGAAAAAAGCCAAGATGAGTAATAGTTTCTGGTTCACAGTAGCCCCTTCTTCCGCCTGAAGAGTAGTTCACAGCCAAAGAGGAGGGCAAAGATAATAAACCACCAGGGTGAACCTCTGGGGTTGAGGGTGAAGCCTGTTCGGTAACTTTTTAGTATCAAGCGGTTGAGATTGCCCCGCTCATTCTGTTCGCTCGCACTCACCGAGGGGGGTAGGCTTTCTACCGGGGTGAACCAGCCACCGGTTACTTGCGCAAGGCGGGTAAGGAGGCTCTGGTTCATCCCCAGCCTTATTAGTTCAACACTCTGGGGCAGGACTTCAAATGAGACCGAACGCCTTAAGCCGGAAGCGTTAAGGGTTGAGCCTGAAGCATAAGGTATGGCGGTGGCGGTATATTTGCCCGGGTTCAGTCCGGGTAGTTCACCAAAATATACCCCAACATCTCTTTCAATCATCGGCAGGGAGATCTGCCCCGGGGTGAGGGAGAGGTTGACATCAAGCCCTTGCCAGGGGGTGCCATCGGGATGTTTGGCGGTAAAGGTGAATCGGATTGGCTCACCAGCAAGGTAGGTTAGCGCAGCTGTTTCCAGGCGGGAGAGGGTGGTATCTTTGTCGGCAAGGTAGCGGATGATGCCGCTTAATAAAATCTCAAGGGGCGTTTTTTTCTCTTGAGGAAAATCCGGGAGAAAACCCCAGCGCCAGAGCGGACTACCACCAAAATAGGCGACCTTGCCTTTTTGGATTTTGCTTACCACCAGGACCGGAGCTCCTTCGTCTCTGGTCTTTAAGATGGTAGTTGAATGGGGGAGGGGGGTACCGGTAAAAAGTGTCCCAAGCGGCGGCAGGGTATTGATATCAATATTTTCGGTTTCAAACCAGGGGAAGAGTTTTGCCCCATCCGCCAAATCAAGATAAATCTCTTTGTTCTGAATGGGGTGGTGGGCATTGAAAGATGAGAATGGTAAGAGTTTATCCATTTCCGGGTTGGGCGGAGAGTCCTCTTTTGCGATGATGAATACCCCGGCACCGGTCTCAACCCGGTTACGAATTTCTTGTTCTAACCCCGAGCTTTGAATCCCATCCAAGATAAAAATATCCGCCCTGGTGAAGCTGGGGTCGTTAGGCAAGTTTGAGGGAAATCCGTTGGTGAAGGTAATTATCGGAACTACCGTTACCCTGGATTCTCCCTTTAATGCCCTTAAGATGAATTTGGTGTTTAAACTCGGGCAATTGGTAAGATAAACTACCTGGACCCGACTGGGTTTTACTTCTATGGTGGCGGTTCGGCTGTTGTCAAGATAAGTGAGTTCATTGGGGATGCTTTCGGTCTTTATTGTCAATCGGTGATAGCCGACAGAGGAGAATGTCGTTGGGAAGGTAACCTCCTGTTCACTTAGTTCGGTAGAGAGGGTGATTTCTTTGCTTGCTCCCAAAGGCTCTAAGTGGATAACCGCCCTGGCATCAGGGGGAAAGCCTTGAGATTGGAGGTGGACTTTGACCACTACCGTATCAAAAGCATAAACACTCGGGGGTAATAAGAGTTCTTTCACCGTTAGGTTGCGTTCCTTCTGGACTCCAAACCCGATAGTATAGACCGGCACTTTTATATTTTCTGCGACGGCAACGGGGTCAATTTCGCCGTTATCCTGACCATCGCTTAGAACTATAATCGCGCCAGGTTTTCTTTTGCCAACAATCTGTAATGCCTTGCCCAATTGGGTTCTGTGCTTTCCAAATGGGGCAGAGTCAGGTCGGTCAAAATCACTAATGGCGGTTGTTGAAAGAGCAACACTATCAGCGAAAACCCAGGCTTCTAAGGCGACCTTTGGTGGTAAAATCTCTTTTAGGTGGTTAATCGCTTTCTGGATATCCCTCCCCGCAGCAATCGCTTCCATACTTTCCGACCGGTCAATGAGGACGGCAACCCGCCGAGCCGGGCGAGTCCAAAAAACCTGAAACACCTCCCCAAAAAGAATGCCGGTTAAGATGAGTAGCACTAATATTCGCAAGATGAAGAGGAGGAGGTTGTTCTTGGGCTGGAGGTGGTGCCGATAGACTAGAAAGGTAAGAATCAGGAGGGCGATGCTAATAACAATAGTCATTGATGGGTTTGGGTAAAGTTTCCGGAATAAAGAATAGTGGCAAACTCTCTTTGTCAGTATTGAAACCAACCACATCCGTTCTCAAGTCAATCAGCCCATCACCGTCGGTATCGCTAACCGCGAGAACTAAATACTCCCCTTTACGAATGCACAGTTCAAATGAGCCGTCAGCCAAGATTGGGGCTAAAGCCACCGTCCGCATCCTATCCTCAGCCAGTTCTTGGTTAAAAAAGACAACCCCCTTGGTGACGGTTATCAGTCCCGAATTGGCGAGCGCCTTACCGCGGGACCTCGTTTGGGGAAAGACCGAGTCGGAAGTAAAGTAGGTCCACGCCGGGGTGAGGTTCTGGTTGCCTTCCAAGTCTTTTACCCCGGGTAGGAGAAGGAAGTAGATATCCTTTCCCTTTTCAACTGAATCCCGATAGAGAAACTGGATTTCCTGCCAGTTGGGGTGCCAAGACCGCTGAAATAAGGTTTCATACTCCTTTGGGGTAAATAAGTAGTGGCAAGGTAAAGTGGTATCAACCGGTTCGCTAAACTTTATGGTTACTCGGAGGTTGCGGGTCTGGTTGCCAGTCGCGGGAACGGGCGAAACCGAGACAACTCTTGGTGGAATTGTGTCAATGCGGGCTGAACCTTCAAACCGGGTTGAAAACTGGCGCCGGTTACCGGCTTCATCCCAGACCACGCCCCCAATCCGATAACCTTTCACCTCCTGCACCCCGGTCCAAATAATGACCCGCGAGCGGTCTCTTCCTTGGGAGATGCCTCGTAAGATAAGCCCATCAGCAGAGAAACTGTCTAAGACAAGGCGCCGCGGGTCAATGGCTTCATTGAATATTAGTTCCAATTGAACTCGGGTCCGAGGGTTAACTTCAATTAGTGAGGGTGGAAACCGGTCGGGGCTAGGGGGCAACATCTTCTTAGCACAGAAAGGGGAAAAGGTTAAAAGCCAAAAGGCGAGAAATAGTGAGTAGGGAATTGGAGGATGTCTTTGACAGGCGTAAAAAGAAATAAATCCCAATCTCAAAGCGCTAACCCCTTTTTGTCATTGCGAGCAACGGGAGCGAAGCAATCTCCTCCGGGCTATGAGTCCGCTCGGGAGGGAGTCTTTTATTTCCTTTAGTCGGCGGGTCAACTCTTTATAGAGAGCGACCAGTTCGGGCAGTTGAGCCTTCAAGGACCTAATATGCAAATTAACCGTTTGGCTGTCTCCCCTTATCACCGGACCGGTTAAAGAAACAACCGGTCCTGATTTTTTGATATTACGGAGGACGCCTTCGGCTAAAGGGATGAGCATTTCGCGCACAGTCCTTTCCGGAATTCCGAGCTTTTTGCCGATTCTCTCTGCGGACTCAAAGAGGGCGTTGAGGAAGTTTGAGGCGAAGATGCACATTGTATGATAAAGCGGGCGGTCCGGGCTACGAATAATTATATATTTACCTTTTAACTGGCGGACGATTCTTTTTCCGAAAGCCAAACCTTGTTTTGTGCCGTCTAAGACAAAGAAACTCCCCGGCAGGTCGGCAATCGCTTGTTTTGGGGTATAAAAACTTCTGATTGGATGAAGGGCAAGGGTTTCTAACTTTGCATTCTGAACCGGGAAGATTTCAATCCCATAGACACCGGAGCAGTGGATGACAATTGTCTTAAGAGATAAGTTTTCTTTAACTCTTTCAAACTCTTTCGCTATCTCCGAATCAGGGACGGTGAGGAATAAAACCTCCTTTTTCGGGGCTGGAGTTTGAGGTTTGGGATTTGAGCGTTTTAATAGTCGCCAGGCAGATTGGACCTTTTTAGGGTCGCGGTCGCGGATTTCGGATATCTCATAACCTAAGCGCTGGAGGTGCCAGGCAAACGCAGTCCCTACTTTACCAGCACCGACTATTTTTATGCGCACATTTTCCATTTCGTAATAATATCCAATTACATAACTTATGCAACTTCCATTTCGCCCCTTGAGGTGGAGTTGCGGTGAGTTTGACCTGCTTTCTATTCCGGGTATCATTTTTCTTTCAATGAGGAAAATCCATCCTTTAATTTACTTTCGGACGCCAATTTTATTTGAGGAAGAGGCGGTTCGTGAGTTGTGCAGGCTGGCCCGAAGAGGTTATGAGATTAAATTCAAAAGAGAGACTTTTGGCTTTCTATTTGGTACCCTTTCTAAGAGAAAGAGAATTGTAGTTCGGCGTTCATTTTACTATCGCGGCGGTGAGAAGCGCCGAACCGGGGTGGTATTTAAAAATTGGTCAGCAATCCGGCGGATAATTTACCGCCGGAAAGAACTTGCCCGACGGTTACGGATGAGGTTTCTTGGGAATTTTCATTCTCATGTAGAGATTGCCGGAGAGGTATTCAAAGGTTTATCATTGGAAGACCGGGAGTCCTTCTTTTTTGACCCGATGGCGATAATTGAGACGATTGTTTTTCTCTGGTCGGGACCTTTTAAACCCAACCGGAGCACTTCCGGCACCATTGTTGGGTTTGAACCCCGGACCGGCTACAATTACCGGATTAGAGTGTATGCTAAACGTCGAAATGGTATCCGTCAGGTTCGGGCAAAGGTAATCCCTTCAGATGTGGTAATTGTTTTCTGAACAAGACCAAACGAGTAGCTGCGTCCGCCGCCAGAAAACCGGGTATTAACGAAAGAAGCGAGGTTTTCTGCCGGAGGAGAGCTGTCGGGCAATGGTGCGAGCCTGTTCAAACTCTTTGAGGAGGCGGTTGACATCAGTAACCGTGGTTCCCGAACCTTGAGCGATGCGCCGGCGTCGGGAGCCGTCAATGATGTCCGGATTGCGTCTCTCCTCAGGGGTCATTGACTGAATTATCGCTTCAACTTTGACGAACTCTTTTTCATCTACTTCAACATTGCCGGCGCCCGGTATTAAGGAGATTAGCCGGGAGATAGAGCCCATTTTTTTTACCGCTCGCAACTGGTTAAGAAAATCTTCCAGGTCAAATTTACCCTTAAGAAACCTTTCGGCAATTTGGCGTTGGTCTTTTTCTTCTGTTACCGCCCGGACTTTTTCGGCGATAGATTTAATATCACCTAACCCTAAAATCCGGGAGGCGAGACGGTCGGGATGAAACTCTTCTAAGTCCTCAAGTTTCTCCCCGGTGGAGATGAAGTAAATCGGCAGACCGGTAACCTGGCGAACCGAAAGAACCGCACCACCCCGGGCATCACCATCAAGTTTAGTAAAACAGCAACCGGTAAGGGTCAAACGCTCTTTGAACTGAAGCGCCTGGTTGACCGCATCCTGACCGACCATCCCATCAAGGACCAGAATTGTGGTAGATGGTTTGACTTTCTCTTCAATGGTCTTGAGTTCGGCCATCATCTCATCGTCAATGTGGAGCCTGCCGGCGGTGTCCAAGATTAGAATTCCGTTGTTTTTCTGTTGAGCAAATTTTTGGGCGGTAAGGCAGGTGGTAAGGACATCATTTTGAACGGGGTGAAAGTCGCAGCCGACCCGCTGGGCAACCGCCTGGAGCTGTTGTGAGGCGGCAGGTCTTTTTGGGTCACAGGCAATGAGGAGCGGTTTCCGATTGCGATAACGCCAGGCAAGTTTGCCCGCAAGGGTGGTCTTCCCCGTCCCCTGGAGTCCAACCAGGCTGATAATGGCCGGGGTAGATTTTAGTTCTAATTTTGGGGTTGTTTTTCCTAATAAACTGAGCAGTTCCTGATAAACCGTATAGGTAATTAACTCCCCGGGTTTGAGGCTGGCGTCTAAGTTCTGCTCTTTGAGTCGGACCTCTAAACCGCGGATGAACTGTCCCACTACTTTGTAGTTTACATCCGCTTCCAAGAGGATGGTTCGGAGTTCATTTATCGCTCGGGAGATTTCCTGGGGTCCGAGTTTCCCGTGGCCCAGGAGTTTACGTTGGAGTTCGGTGAGGCGCTGGGTCAGGAGGTCAAACATTTCAACCGGTTCACAGTTTCGGTGTAGTTTGGACTTTTAAAGATGGCACTGCCGGCAATCAGGATGTCCGCACCGGCTTCAATAATCTGCTGGCAGTTATCAGGGTTCACACCGCCATCAACCGAGATGGTAAAAGAAAAGCCGCTCTCTTGGCGCAACCAGTGTAGCGCCCGGATACGTTCTAAGGTTTCTAAGATAAATTTCTGCCCACCAAATCCGGGGTAAACGCTCATTATCAGAACATCTTCTACCCCAATGAGATAAGGTTTCAAAACATCAATCGGGGTATCGGGATTAAGGGAGAGCCCCGCCTTTTTATTGGCGGTATGAATCTGATGAATACAATCATTTACCCTTTCGGTTGCCTCAATGTGAAAGATAATAAAGTCTGAATAAGGTAGAAACTTATCAATAAGTTTTTCCGGGTTGTTGACCATAAGATGGGAGTAGAGGGGGATAGTTTGATAGCCGATGGTTTGCATTCGAAACTCATTGACCGCCCGGGCGATAGGAAGACCAAAAGTTAGGTTTGGGACAAAGTGTCCGTCCATAACATCAAGGTGGATGGCATCAACCCCGGCTTGAAAGACCGCCTGCAGTTCATCCGCAAGTTTGAGAAAGTTGCAATCAAGGATGGAGGCGGAAACCTTTGCCATAAAACTTACCTGGTTGAGTTGCTGGTTTGAGCAACTATTAGACTTACGGTATCGCCAGCCGCAACCGCCATACCTTCTTCAGGATATTGAAAAAGGACCGTTCCCAAAGGCTCATTGCTGGTTGCCGATTTGACCTGGCCGAGTTTGAGCCCATAAGAGGCAATAACACCCCGGGCGGTCTCAATGTTTAATCCGACAAGGTTAGGCATAGGAAATGTGCCCACTTTGGTGGAGACCGAGATTTTAATTTCGCTCCCCTGCCGGGCTTCAGTCCCTGGCGGTGGCCAGATTGCCGCAACCCTCCCGTTGGGCACCAGTGGGGTGCGGATGGAGTCAATCTTAGCAATAGTAAACCCGGAGCGCTCCAGCGCGGTAATGGCATTATCAAGGGGTAAACCGATTAAGTCCGGGATTTTAATTTTACTGACACCAACACTAATATCAAGGTCTATCTCCCGTCCGATTTTCACCCTCCGGCCAGCGCGGGGATATTGGCTGATAACGCGCTCGGGAGGTATTTCTGGGTGAGGGATGGTCCGAACTTCGCCAATTTTTAGTCCCAGGCGGTGGAGGGTGCTTTCTGCTTTAGTTCGGGTCATTCCGGTAAGGTCGGGAAGCGCAATTTCCTTTCCCTTTTGAGTAATAAAGGGCATGAGAATGTTGTTAAAAAGAAGAAGGAGCAGGACAATTATGAGAACAATACCGATAAGAGCCCAGAATATTCGTAACGGATGTTTCTTCTTTCTCATTTACTCTGCAAACCTTTCTTTGGGCGATATGCGGTAACCATTTCGGAACTCCTTCCCGGTAATTAATTTTCCGCCGGCTGGTTTTACTTTTAGTAGTTCTAACAGCCCCTCACCAGTTGCTACCACTACCCCGGGTAGTTCAGTTATTATTTCTCCGGGCATCCGTCCCATCGGGGTGGGCAATGACTGGAGCAGTTTTGAGCGGAGGATGAGAATTTGTTTCCCCCGAAATGTGGTGAACGCCCCTGGTTGGGGTGATAATGCCCGGATGCGGTTGTGAATTTCCGCTGCGGGGTGTTGCCAGTTAATCACCCGGTCCTCAAAGGTTAACCTTGGTGCCTTGGTTGCCCGGGAATCGTCTTGTGGTTTTAAGTGAACCGAACCCGCTTCAATTTGAGTCAGGGTTGTTAGGACCAGTTGCGCACCCAATTGGGCCAATTTTGCCGAAAGTTCACCCGCGGTCTCATCCGGGTCAATCGGCACCGATAGTTGATTTAAGATAGCGCCGGCATCAACTTTCGTATCAACTGAGATTACCGTCACCCCACTTTCAGAGCAACCATCGATAATTTGTCGTGGTATTGGCGCAGCCCCCCGATACTTGGGAAGAAGCGAAGGGTGGAGATTAATAAAACCATAACGGGGAATTTTCAGGAGCGGTTCTTTCAGGATAAACCCGTAATCAACCAGGACACCACAATCGGGTGAATATTGCCTTAAGAGAGCAATGGCAGATTCGGAGTTTGGGTTTTCTGGAGTAAAAATCACCAGACCAAGTTCCCGAGCAACCTTTTCTACTGGTGAGGGGGTGATTTTTTGACCTCTCCCTTTTGGACGGGGTGGGGTGGTTACCACAACGACGATATCTTTTTCTAACCGCCGCAAGGTGGGAATGGCGAATTCACCGGTACCAAAAAAGGCTATTCGCATCCCTTCCGTTCCAGCTCCTCCAGTTCCTTTAGTCGGGGAGTTAGGAGACGACGCCGCAGTTCGCTGAGGTGGTCAATAAAGAGAACCCCTTGAAGATGTTCAATCTCATGGACTATCGCCCGAGCTAAAAGTCCGGTAGCGGTTAATTCAATCTCCTTTCCCTCGCGGTTGACCCCTTTAATCTTTACCATCTCCGGGCGAGGAATCACTTCGTAGATATCCGGAAAAGAGAGACACCCCTCTTCGGCTTCAACCGTTCCTTCATTAGTAATTATCCGGGGGTTGATGATGCAGGTTGGCGGTGCGTCGACATCAGCCGCCTGGGGGTTAATGGCAAAGACCGCAACCGTTTCCCCGATTTGATTGGCAGCAAGACCGATACCATCTCTTTTAATCATAGTATTTAAAAGGTCGTCCATCAGACTGAGCAGTTCCGGGGAAATCTTTTCTACCGAGCGGGCTGAAGAGCGCAATAGCGGATTTCCGTAGAGGAGAATTCGCCTCACCATAGCAAATTCTAATTCTGTCTCTGGCGAAAGTCAAAAGCCATAGCTTAAATTGCTGCTTCGGTTTTTTGCCTTCTCCTCACAGTCTCTTTAAGAACTGATTTTGTAGGCAATCGCTCCCTTTTCTACTTCTATTTCTGTCCCCTCAGCGATTTTTACCATAAAAGTGTTATCTTTTACCTTGGTAATTACCCCAAGGATACCGGAGGCGAAAACAACCCGGTCGCCATTTTTCAGACTGGCGAGCATCTGTTGGTGCTTTTTCTGTCTTCGCTGCTGAGGAAGGATTATCAGAAAGTAGAGAACTACAAATATTAATAATAGAGGCAGGATGCTTCCGATAAAACCGAGTCCGCCGGTGCCACCCGAGGGTTGGGTTTGGGGCTGATTTTGGGCAAATGCGATTTCAAACACTAAAACCCCCTTTTATCTAAAATTAAAACTATTTTTCCGGTCTTAACAGCCATAAAGGTGGTGCCGATAAATATATTTTAACACCTTCGTTGGCACAAGATACCGAACCGAAGCACCCTTGGCAACTCTTTCCCTAATTATCGCGCCCGAAATTGCTACCGGAATAACTCTTAGAAAGCAAACCCGCGACCGGGGGTGCTGGCGAAAAAGAGGGGGACGGGCAACTCCTGGTCGGCTAATAACGACCAGTTTTGCCAGCCGAGTGAGTTCCGAAGGCTTGTGCCAGTTGCCGATGGTGCGGTATTGGTCATAACCGATTATAAAATGAAGGGTGGTTTTAGGGAATAGTCGGCGGAGGTCGTTTAATGTGTCAACGGTATAGGATGGACCGGGACGATTCTTTTCTATTTGAGAGAGTTCGAACTTAGGGTTTGATTTGATTGCCAGTTGCACCATCTTTATCCGATGATGATATGAAGCAATCGGCGGGGGGCGATGGGGCGGGTGAAATGCTGGGACAAAGAGAATTTTTTGAAGTTTCAATTTTATAAGAATATCCTCGGCGATAAGTAGATGTCCGAGGTGGATCGGGTCAAAACAGCCTCCCAATACGCCGATATTCATCATAATTGTCTTTTCAGTGTAACCGGGTAAGGTACTGCTGGGCGCGCTGTTTGAGGCGATGGGAATTAGTCCTGCTCATAACCTCTTCCAAAAGTGGGCGTGCCTTATCCGGCTGACCGGTCTCAGCATAGCAAACGGCAAAAAAGAAGCGGTCAATTTCCGACAATTGAATCTGCGGATATTTTCCGATAATAAACTCATAATAAACTAATGCGGATTTGTATTCACCGGCTTTGAAATAAAGGCGGGCCGCGGACAGCTCCCGCTGGACTAAACGAGTGTCAATTTCCGCTAACAGCTCTTTGCCTTCGGGAGAAAACCGGGAGTCGGGATAATCTTCTAAGAAGTTTATTAACAGCTCCTTTGCCTGAAGAAGTTTATTTTGGTCTTTGTGCGGCGAGGGGGCGGAACGGAAGGTTGCGAGCGCAATTTTAAACCTCGCCTCCTCCTGATAACGACCATTGGGGAAATTTTTGAGATAGAAATCAAATTCCGCTTGCGCCTGCTCGTAATCTTTCATTTCAAAGTAGCAGTCGGCGATATGAAACTGGGCATCGGAGGCCTGGACACTACCGGGAAAGTTAAAAATGAGATAGGTGAAGCGATCAATCGCCTTTGAAAACCTTTTTGCCATTTTGTCTTTTAGCGCCTGGTCAAAGGTTTCCTGGGGGCTAATTGACGGCTGCAAATGCTTTTGCTTAGGACATCCCGAAAAGGTTAAAGCCAAAAGGCAAAGATAGATGCTGAAATTTTTAGTGCTCAAATTCGCTTGATTGTTCCGGTTATGAGGGCGGTAAGTTTAGGTTCGGTTTCGTTAGCGACCCGAATAATTGTTGATAGGTCAAGTGGTTTTAACCCCTCCGGGGTTCCCAAATCGGTTATTATTGAGAGACCCAAAACCCGTAATCCAGCGTGGCGGGCGACAATCGTCTCGGGCACAGTGGACATGCCTACCAGGTCGGCGCCGATTATCCTTAAGAAACGGTATTCTGCCGCGGTTTCTAAGTTGGGACCGGTTACCCAAACGTATACCCCTTTACGAAGAGAAATCCCAATTTCACCCGCGACCGTCTCCACAACTTTGATTAACTTGGGGTCATAGCATTCATACATATCCGGAAATCGCGGTCCCAGAGAGTCGTCGTTGGGTCCGCGCAAAGGGTTGTGACCGGTGAGGTTAATATGGTCGGTGATAGCGACGATGTCGCCGGGATGGTATTCGGGGTTCAAGCCGCCCGCGGCATTGGAGATAATAATGGTGTGAATACCCAGTTCTTTCATTACCCGGACCGGAAAGGTAACCTGTTGCAGGTCATAACCCTCGTAATAGTGAAAGCGTCCTTGCATTATCACCACCGGGCGGTCGTTCAATATCCCGAGAATAAGTCTACCGGTGTGACTCTCCACGGTGGGAATTGGGAAGTGGGGGATGGTTGCATAAGGGATTGTAATCTCAGTCTGAACCTTTTCTGCCATTTGTCCCAAGCCGGTTCCGAGGATGATGCCAATTTCTGGCTTGAACCCGGTTCTACTTCTTATCGCCTGAACACTTTCCTGAATTTTCTGCTTCAGTCCGGTCATAAGACTCTTTTTCAAACCTTTCCACTATCGCCAGATAGGTATTGGCGATGCCCCGGATTTCGTCCAAGATTAAGGCGCGGCGCTGGCGCAATTCCACCATACTGTTTTTCAACCGCTCCGCCTCTTGCCGGGCTGATTGAATTAACGCCTCACACTCCTTTTGGGTGGCGGTGCGGAGTTCGTCAATTGTCTTCTGGGCGGTGAGCAATGTCTCCTTCAAAAGGCTTTCGGTTTTCTCAAATACCGCCAGCTTTGTTTGAAGTTCGTCAACCTTTTCTGCTAATTGTGCCCGTTCTTTGCGTAGTTCTTCAAGCTCATTGGCGACAACCGTCAGGAAGGCGCGCACCTCCTTGGGCGAATAGCCGCGAATGGTCTTGGCGAAGAGTTTCTTTCTAATCTCCAAGGGTGTTAGTGCCATCGTTTTAGTCTATCACATCAATAACTACTGTCAAGCAAACCAACCGCCGGAACTGATTACCTCAATGCATCGGCAAGAATTCGGAAGATCAGTTCATCGTAAGAGATGCCGGCGTGTTCGGCCATGGCGGGTAAGTCGGAAATATCGGTTAGCCCGGGCAGGGTGTTGACTTCCAAAAAATAGGGGCGAGTGCCATCTTTGACAATCAGGTCAATGCGGGAGAACCCTTTGCATCCTAACTGTTGATGGGCCTTCATTGCCAACTCTTTAATTTTTTTCTCAACTCGACGGGAAAGTCGTGCCGGGATGATAAACTCGGTCTCCCCGCGAGTGTATTTTGCCTGGTAGGAGTAGAACCGTTCATACTTTGGCACAAGTTCCAGAAGGGGAAGAACCTCCTCGCCGAGAATCCCCACCGTAACAATCATCCCGCGGATAAATGGTTCAATGATAATATCACCAAACCCGCGCCATACCCGCTCACACCGGTCTAATGCCCCCTTTTTCCCCTCCAGTAGTTCAATGCCGACGCTGGAACCTTCACTCCGTGGTTTGACGATTAATGGATAGCCAAATTTTTTTTCTGCTTCGGCTAAACCGGCCACCACATCCTCTTCACCGCCAACGGTAATAAAATCCGGAGTGGGAATCCCCATCTGCCGGAAGAGCATTTTCGTAAAAACCTTGTCAATACAAATGGCGGAAGCGGTAACTCCCGAGCCGGTATAAGGAATTCCCAATAACTCCAAGAAGCCTTGGATGGTGCCATCTTCACCCGGTCGCCCGTGGAGGATTATGAAGGCGATATCAATCTGCGCCTGACGAATCTGGTCAACAAAACTCCGGTTAATATCAATTCCTACCGCCTGAAAACCCTGGTTTTTCATTGACTCTAACACCCTTTGACCGGAAAGGAGTGATACTTCCCGTTCGCTTGACCATCCTCCCATTAAGACGCCAATTCGGCGTTTTCGCAGTCGGCGAAGAAGGTCACTTTTACTCATAATTCACCACCTTTTGATGTGAAATCATTGTCTTGATTTACCATATACCGGTGTGGAGATATTCATCCATTGCCTTAGCGGCAATTCTACCGGCACCCATCGCCAGGATTACCGTGGCGGCACCGGTGACAATGTCACCACCGGCAAATACCCCTTTTTTGGTAGTTTTACCGGTTTTTGGGTCAACCACAATCGTGCCCCGTTTAGTTACCTCTAATCCCGGGGTCGTCTGGGGGATAAGCGGATTGGGGCTATTACCAATTGCTACCACTACGGTATCCACTGGAATCCGGAATTCGCTCCCAGGAATGGCGACCGGTCGGCGTCTTCCCGAAGCATCCGGTTCACCCAGTTCCATCCTCAGGCATTCAACCTCTTTAACCCAGCCACGCTCATCAGCGATATAACGCACCGGATTGGTTAACAACTGGAATTCTACCCCTTCCTCCTCCGCATGATGAATCTCGGCGGCACGGGCGGGCATCTCCTCTCGGGAGCGGCGGTAAATCAGGATTGAGCGTTCGGCCCCGAGCCGGAGGGCGGTTCGGGCCGCATCCATTGCGACATTACCACCACCGATTACTGCAACATACCGCCCGCGGACAATCGGCGTATCGTATTTAGGAAATAAATACGCCTTCATCAGGTTGGAGCGGGTAAGGTACTCATTTGCGGAATAAACACCAAGACAGTTTTCTCCCGGTATGCCCATAAACAGCGGTAATCCAGCTCCACTACCAATAAAAACCGCATCAAACTCATCAAGGAGGTCGTCAACGGTCTTCAGCTTTCCTACCACATAGTCCAGTTTTATCTCCACTCCCATAGACCGAAGGAAATCGACCTCTCGTTCTACCACCGCCTTTGGCAGTCGGAATTCAGGTATGCCATACATCAAAACCCCACCCGGTTTATGCAGCGCTTCAAAGACCGTTACCCTATGCCCCAATTTACGCATATCGCCGGCCACGGTCAGACCCGCTGGTCCAGAACCAACAACCGCCACCTTTTTACCGGAATCAGGTAGCATTTCACACATCACGCATTCCGGTTGAGTTGCCTCCCAATCAGCGATAAACCTTTCCAGATTACCAATTGCCACCGGTTCCATCTTTTTCCCTAAGACGCAGGCGCCCTCGCACTGAACCTCCTGCGGACATACCCGACCACAAATTGCTGGCAAAACATTGGTCCGTTTCATTATTTTTACCGCCTCAAGAAATTCGCCTTGGGCAATCTGACTGATAAAACCCGGGATGTCCACCTCTACCGGACAGCCGGTTACACACTGGGGTTTTTTGCATTTCAGACACCGCTGCGCCTCAAGAATCGCCTCCTCAGCGCTATAACCGTAAGGCACCTCGTCAAAATTGTGCCGGCGGGTTTGAGGGTTTTGTTCCCGCATCGGCGTTTTTTTTGGATTAATCTTAGCCACCGGATGCCCCTTTTTTCATTCCACAACAAGATTGGTGGGATTTCAGAAAAATTTCCACCGCCTGTTTTTCTTCTTTCTCATAGGTCTTCAACCGCGCCATCAACAGGTCAAAATTGACCTTGTGCCCATCAAACTCGGGACCGTCAACGCAGGCGAACTTCGTTTCGCCATCAACTTCTACCCGACAGACACCACACATTCCGGTGGCGTCAAGCATTATCGGATTTAGACTGACAATCGTCGGAATCTGATAGGGTTGGGTTAGTTTTGAGACCATTTTCATCATTATCACCGGTCCGACGGCAAAACAGCGGTCAATCTTCTCCCCGCGGTCAATTACCCGTTTGAGCATATCGGTTACAAACCCTTTGTTACCGTTAGAACCGTCATCAGTTGCGACAATGAGTTCATCAGCGACCGCCCGCATCTCTTCTTCCATTAGAATCAACTCTTTTGTTCTAAAGCCAATAATGGAAATTACCCGATTCCCCGCTTCCTTTAACGCCCGGGCGACCGGATAGATTTCTGGTGTCCCAACCCCGCCACCAACACATACCACCGTGCCAAACTTCTCAATTTCAGTTGGTTTACCTAATGGACCGATTAAATCCATTACGGTATCACCCTCGCCAAGTGTTCCTAAGAGCATCGTAGACTTTCCGACCTCTTGAAACACAATTACTAAGACCCCATCTTCTGGTCGGGTATCGGCAATTGTTAAAGGGATTCGTTCGCCCTCTTCATTGATTCTTAAGACCACAAACTGTCCTGGTTTTGCCCGCCGGGCAATTTCCGGCGCATCCAGTTCAAATCGCTTAATTTGCGGTGCTAAGGTCTGCTTCTTTAATATCTTAACCATTACTTCTCCCGTTTTTCTTCTGTTCAAGAAAAGATAATATACATCCTATTATTACTTGCTATTATTACTTGCTGGTGCAAAAAAGATTTATAAATATAGCAAAAAATAATAAAAAGTCAAGTGTTAATGCTAATATTTACTTGGCAGGTAGAGGTAGAGATATTTTTTTTGCCTTTACCTTTTTCTGTTTTTTTCCGAAGTCCGGGCAACGGTCAGGGCTGCTATCGGGTGAGCCGGGGGCAAGCCCGATTGACAGACGTCCCAAATTGATAACACATTGATAAATCGTTTGATATAAGCAGTTTCCTATAAATTTTATATGTGTATATGGGTGCACAGATACCCATATTTTTGAACCCCTTCTCCTTGCGAACCTTTTCTTTTCGTCATTGCGACCCTTTTCGTCATTGCGAGCGACCAACGGGAGCGAAGCAATCTCATTCTGCTCAACCACCAATGAGATTCCTTCGCCCTGCCTGAAGCAGGGCTCGGAATGACAGAAGAAAAGGGGATGTCATTGCGAGGGCGCAAGCCCGAAGCAATCTCATTCTGCTCATCTGCCGATGAGATTGCCACGCCTCATCGGATTCGGCTCGGAATGACAAAAGGCAAGAACCGTCATTGCGAGGTTTCGTTAGAAACCGAAGCAATCTCATTCTGCTCCTCCACCTAATGAGATTCCTTCGACTCCTTCGGAGGCTCGGAATGACGAAAGGGGGAAGAAGGCTCGGGATGATAAAATGGCGTCATTGCGAGGTTTCGTTAGAAACCGAAGCAATCTCATCCGAATCGCTCTATCTTCTAACTGGTTTTCTTGACATCAGCCAGGTTGAATTTATTATGAGGTGGGATTCAGGGCGTTTGAGAAGATTGAATTGTGCCCAAATATAAAGGGGCACGGAGTAAATAAATAAAACCAAAAGGAGGTATGATGAAAGGCAGAACTATTCTGCTCACCCTCGCTGCCTTGAGTTTATCCCTCTGGGCGGGCGAGAATATCGTAGTAGCGCCAGTTTC
>FWPV01007807.1_pt1 | contig 19133 bp, 19 predicted proteins | sample 2228371 | NCBI WGS metagenome assembly FWPV01 (sample SAMEA103939776, study PRJEB20133) | metagenome
TTTGCGAGTCGTTCTGCCCAAACACCAATGCTGTAAAAAATAAGTGCGGTTGTAATTAAAACAACGGATATTATTTGTAGTGATGTCATTCAGAGTCCTGTATATAGCAGGGGCAATATAATAAATTGCAATCACACTTGTGCTTTTAGTAACCATCAGTGAAAATTCTTGCTCTGCTCAAGCATTTCTATCGGGGGAATTTTGGGTCCGCGGCAGATGATTACAACAAGATTATTTTCGTGTGGTGATACAAAGTTATTAGAAAAGGTTCCCGGAAATATTTCCACACTATCAAAAACTTCTTTCAATCCGTTAGTATAACTTTCTTTTCCAACTTGCAAAAGAACAATTTTATCCTTCAGCCTTTCTTTGCTCCAGATGTAATAATTATTATGAGAAGAAACGACCGGAGCCAGATTAAAATCTTTACCCAAAAGTTCAATAGCACCTGCCTGTCCGTAATTATCGCCTGCAATTATTGCCCGCTTTTTATCTTCTTCCGGCAGGCTGTTATAAGCATCAACCACAAGTTTAACTTTTTCTTCCCAGCCAATTCTATCCGCAAGTATCTGATGCAGCGGAGGCTTTTTACCTTTTTCAAGTTCGGTATTGATTCCCAGCCACATTGTATATCTCTGGGAAAAATCATAACCGAAATAAGGAATGAGAATCGGTATTGATAATACTAATCCAGAAAACAAAAAAACGACTAAGGGAATTTTTAACAATCGGAGATTAAACTTTAGAAAAAGATTTTCAAAAAACACAGCTCCACCCGCAAAAGCAGCAGGATATGCAAACATAAGGCGATCAGGTCTGCTTGTACCCGATAGCATCATAAAGATAAACAAGCCCGCAAACAGAATGGAAAGGAAGCGAAAAATTTTTAACTGCTTTGAAAGTAATAAATAAAAAGTTCCCGCAATCCAAAAAACCCCAGTTGAAGGAGACATATATATTAATTGTCCTAATACAAAATCGAGCGGAGGAGTATAAACATTTTTATCAACACTGATATTTCTGTAAAACTCAAGCGACGGAAAATCATTTATTATCTGCCAGATTATGTTCGGAAGAAAAATTATGAAAGCAATTATCCCACCTGCAAAAAACCATCTGTTAAATAAAAGTCTCCAGTTACCGGATAAGATTAATGCAAATAAAAGAGCTATAATGAAAACACCAAATGTATGTTTATTCATTACTCCCAAACCCATTATAACGCCGGCAGAAATCCAAAGTTTGAAATTTTGAAACTTGATCATTCTTACCGTAACAATCAGAAGTAAGACAGCGAGCAGAGGCTCAAAAGCATTCATAGAGTAAAATGTGCCGAATGCTATTGTTACCGGAACAGCGGCTAAGGAGCCCGCCGACAACAGTTGAGCAAATTTATTTCCGCCTATTTCTTTTGTAAGGATTCCCGTAAAGAAAACAGCCGCCGCAGCCGCCATCGAAGGAAGAAATCTTATTGCATAGATGGATGTGCCAAATAAAAATTTAAATACTGTAAGCACAAGCGGAGCTAGTGGCGGATGATCAACATAACCGAAAGCTGGATTGTTTGCACAGGCGATGTAATAAAACTCATCTATAAAGTATCCGTAAGCTTTATTAAATGTTGAAAGATAGATCAATAAAAATGTAAAAAGACTTACTGCATAAAGATGCATGTTTTCAGTTAATGAGACCTTAAGTCGTGATGTTAAACTGTTCATCTATCCGGTGAAAAAAGTTTTTGCATTTGCTATGGTAAAGTTAGTCATTAGGATCATAATTACTCAGTGATGATTGATTACTGGATTTTATTGTATTTAAGTGGTGCAATCATTAAACCCGTACCAGAATTTGAAAGAAGAAAATCGCTATCACATCATTAAAAAAATCCACCCATAACAAACAGATTGAAGATTCAGTTATGCTTTGATACGTTTCGCATAGAAAAACAGCAGAGGTGTAAAATGAAAAAGGCAATAGTAGTTTACGATAGCAAAAACAACTCCACCAAAAGATATGGAGAAGAGATTGCAAAATTTCTTACTAAACGGGATGTTCAGGCAGAGCTTATTCCGATTACATCTTTTGAGACAAAACATTTAGCAAATGTTGATTATCTGTTGGTGAGTGGATGGAAAAGCCACGGTTTTCTTTCAATTGGCAGCCAGGATAGCGATTGGGTAAACTTTGTTAAAAAACTTCCGGCATTAAAAGGAATTAAGACTGCGCTGTTTACAACTTATACAATTTTTGCTTTAGGCGTGGGAAATATGAAAAAATATCTCGAAGAAAAAACAGAAGAACTTGAATTTGTATTTAAATCAAGAGATGGCTCACTCTCAATTTCTGATCAGCTTACACTTAATGATTTTTTAAGATAGACAAAATCATCGGTTCAGAAAAATCAGCCCCGGGAAATCGGGGCTTTTCATTTTTAAATGGTGAACGAAAAATAATTTAAACTGCAGGCCAGAGCCAGCCGAAAACTCCAGCCGTTAAAAGAGCATAAATCAAACCATCAAACATAGATTTTAATGTGGCAGTCCAGTTCTTTTTGTACCAAATGCTGTTCTGCATAAGAGCCAGGCTGTATCCGGCAAAAGCAGCACTGCCAATAATTCTGAATACTGTAAGATAGTGTGTTCCGGGAGTTAACGAGTGCCCCGCAATGTAGGCAGCAAAGATAGAGACAACCAAAAGGTAAACAAACCATAAAGCAAGACTTGCTCCCATCCCCATTTCACCAGCTTTGAATATTGTCATTACTGCGGCTGGTCCCGTCTTAAATTTATCCTGAAACTCTTTTGAGTTTCTTTCCTTCGAATCTGTTGTGTAAGGCATCATATAATCGCCCGCCGGAATGTTGTGTTTTCTTAAATCCGACATTACATCATCTTCTGCTGGAAGTTTTTTGTAATCTGAATTGTGGTAAGTAAATACCATATGCAGAATGGAACTTACAATGAATACCAGAACTGCTGATAAAATTATCGGCAGCCAAAGTGAAATAATAGGTGCCATAGCTACTCCAAAAAATTTAAAATAATTTTGATTTAGCCCCACGTAATAAAATAAGTAAGTTTTTGCCGGAGTTGCAAAAAATATCAGCCAACTTTTACTAATATTAATCAGTCAATTAAAATAATTTTCATCAATACAGATGGAGAAACCATGAAAGCATTAAACATTTTTTTGCTCGCACTAATTTTAACCTCTCCAATACTTACACAGAAAATCACCAAAGAAAATATTGAGAATACAGAAAAAATAATCGATCTGCAGTTTAATGATGCAGAACGGGATTCAATGCTTGCATCGCTTGAAGAGCAAAAAGTAAATTATCAAAATATAAGATCGGTTAACCTTGATAACAGTGTAATGCCATCTGTTTTATTTAATCCAATACCAATTGGATTTAATTTTCCCGAAGAACAATTGCCGGTTAAATTCAGCGACTATTCAAAAACAACAATGCCGCTAAATAAAAACGATCTTGCTTTTTATACCATTGGTCAGCTTGCAGAACTGATTAAAACCAAGCAGATAACTTCTGTTGAGTTAACTAAGTTTTTTATAGAGAGATTAAAAAAATATGATCCCGCATTGCATTGTGTAATTACCATAACCGAAGAAAGAGCAATGCAGCAGGCAACAACAGCAGATAAAGAAATATCAGAAGGAAAATATCGCGGAGTTCTTCATGGAATTCCTTTCGCAGTAAAAGATCTTTTGGCTACAAAAGATTATAAAACCACATGGGGCTCTGTTCCTTTTAAAGATCAGATGATTAATCAGGATGCAGCAGTAATTACAAAACTTGAAGAAGCCGGCGCAGTTCTTATTGCAAAATTAACAATGGGTGAACTTGCCTGGGGAGATGTTTGGTTCGGTGGAAAAACAAGAAATCCATGGGATACAACACAAGGCTCAAGCGGCTCTTCTGCCGGTTCTGCATCCGCTGTTTCGGCAGGACTTGTTCCCTTTGCAATTGGTACAGAAACCTGGGGCTCAATCGTTTCGCCATCTACTGTTTGCGGAACAACCGGATTAAGACCTACTTACGGAAGAGTGAGCAGAAGCGGCGCAATGGCATTAAGCTGGTCGATGGATAAGATTGGACCTATCTGCAGATCAGCAGAAGATCTAGCTATTGTGTTTGATATTATTTGTGGACCCGATAAATCTGACCCAACTCTTTATGATGTTCCGTTTAATTATCAGCCCGGGATTACTTTGAAAGGAATGAAAATCGGATATCTCAAAAAAGATTTTGAAAAGCAGTATGATTTTCACACTAACGATTCAATAACACTTGCAAAACTTAAAGAGCTAGGAGCAGAGCTTGTGCCGATTGAATTACCGGCATTGCCCGTGAATGATCTGGCAATAATTTTATCCGCAGAAGCTGCAGCGGCTTTTGATGAGCTTACAAGAAATAATAAAGACGATCTTCTCGTCAGGCAAATTAAAAATGCCTGGCCAAATAGTTTCAGAGCATCAAGGTTTATTCCCGCTGTTGAATATATAAATGCAAATCGTGTTAGAACATTACTGATACAGGAGATGCAGAAGATTATGGAAAAAGTGGACTTATATGTTGCTCCAGCCTGGGAAGGTGACAATCTTTTACTTACAAATTTATCGGGTCATCCATGTGTTGTAGTACCAAATGGTTTTTCTGAAAATGGAACTCCAACCAGTATAACTTTTATGGGAAAATTATTTGATGAAGGAAGACTAATTGCTTTTGCAAAGCTTTATCAGGATGCAACAGATTTTCATAAAAAACATCCGCCATTGTTTGTTAAATAAATTTTATGTCTGTGTAAGATTCAATCACTTAACAGAAATCTTGCTGTAAACAGAAAAATTGATTACGTTAATTGTAAATAAAATTCAGAGATTGTTATGGGAATAATCAAGAAATTTATCGGACCAAAATCAAAGTACGATAAAACAATTCCATACACGTACTCGGCAAAAGTAAAAATACTTGAAAGCGACGATGAACTTGTCCATCATTATTTTGCGGATACAATCTGCGGTTTAATTGAATACCTGGACGAGAATAACATCAACCCTGCCGAAGTAGAATTGTTTGGATGTTACTTAAAAAAAGAAATTCCGCTGGATAAAAAATACTGCACTTCAGAAGATGGCAAATGGTTAAAGCGTCCGGATATCTGTCACTCACTTGAATCACATTATAAAGAAACTTTAGAAGAACAATACAAAGGACACGTTGAATTAGGGGAGTGCTCGTATGAAGATAGAGATAGAAAGGGCAGCGGACCATTTTAAAAGATCTTTGCAAATTGGTAAAACTCATCTGTAATTATTAATAAATCTTATAAAATTTGTAGGAAAATTATTTCTATGCAATTCAGGCAAATCATTCTATGTATTTTAATTTTAACAACGAGCGTTTTTCCTCAGCTTGATTCTGTTAAAAGAAGTATTTACTTGTCCGTTGCGGAGTCAATAGTTAAAAATGCACTAGTTGATAAAACAGGATATGAGCTTTTAAGAGAGCTTTGTGAGATTGGTCCAAGATTAAGTGGTTCCGAAAATTCTTTGAATGCAATTTACTGGGCAGAAGAAAAATTAAAACAGACAGGCGCAGATAGTGTCTGGCTGCAGCCTGTTAAGGTGCCGCATTGGGAAAGAGGGTCCATTGAAACAGCAATAATTTCCAGCCGCAACGAGCATCTTAACAAATCTTTAAATATTCTTTCGCTCGGCGGAAGTGTTCCAACTCAGTTAAATGGCATTACTGCTAACGTTATTGAAATAAAGAATTTCGAAGAGCTTCAGATAAAAAGGGAAGAAGTTAAAGGCAAAATAGTTTTCTTCGCCCGCCCGCTTGATGAAAGTTTGTTGAATACTTTTGCAGGATATGGAGGAGCAGTTGATCAAAGAGTTTATGGAGCAGTACAAGCCGCAAAATTTGGTGCGGTTGCTGTACTTATCAGATCAATCACAACAAAGCATGATAATGTGCCTCACACAGGCGTTATGGTTTACGTTGATTCAATACCCAAAATACCCGCTGCCTCATTAGGATATCTGGATGCGGATTATTTATCGGATGCGTTAAAGAAAGACCCGATGTTAAAAATCACTTTAAATTTAAATTGTAAAACTTTTCCTGATGCACAATCATATAATGTAATTGCAGATATAACGGGAACAGAACATCCAGATGATGTGATTGTTGTCGGAGGTCATTTTGACAGTTGGGATGTTGGATGCGGCGCTCACGATGATGGTGCGGGCTGCGTTCAATCTATGGAGGTTTTATATCTCGTTAAAAAATTGGAACTTAAACCTAAACGAACTATCCGTTGTGTGCTTTTTATTAATGAAGAAAATGGATCGCGCGGAGGAATTGAATACGGAAAGTATACGGCGGCATCTGATGAAAATCATCTTGCTGCAATTGAATCAGACCGCGGAGGTTTTACACCAATTGGATTTTTTGTTGATTCGGATTCATCTGTGTTAAGTAAAATTAAAAGCTGGGAAACGATATTAGAGAAATCAGGAATCAACTGGATAAAGAAAGGCGGCAGTGGTGTGGATGTACAATACATTAAAAATACCAAAGCTAAATTAGGCTATATTCCCGATTCACAAAGATATATGGATATCCATCACTCGGCTAATGATACTTTTGAGTCTGTTCATCCGAGAGAGCTTGAACTTGGTACTGCTGCAATGGCAATAATGGCTTATCTGATAAGCGAAGAAGGATTGTAAATTCTTGATAGTAGTTATTAAGTAAAATTAACGATAACATTTTAAAGATCAGCAAATGAAACTGACAATAGTTTTTCTTCTGCTTTACTATTCCATTTCATATACTCAAACATCAGGCATAAAAACATACTGCAACCCGCTTGATATTAATTATCAATATAACTTTGAACAGAAACACCTTGGAATTTCATACAGATCGGGTGCTGATCCTGTAATTGTAAATCATAAAGGAGAATATTTTTTATTTGTTACTATTTCCGGTGGATGGTGGCACTCAAAAGATTTGCTTAACTGGAATTACATCAAACCGAGCGTATGGCCTGTTGAAGATATGTGTGCACCGGCAGCAATTTCTGTAAGAGATACCCTTTATTTATTTCAATCAACATTCAGCAGAAGACCAATTTACTTTATGACTGATCCTGCCTCCGGTAAATTGAATTATTATAATCCATTAACTAAACGGCTTGCGGATAGTCTTTGCGGTCCCTGGGATCCTGCACTCTTTTATGATGAAGATACAGATAAATGGTATATGTATTGGGCATCGTCAAATGTGTATCCTATTTATGGTGATGAGTTAGATAAATCAAACCAGCTTAACTTCAAAGGATACTTTAAAAAATTAATATATCTTCATCCGGATAAACATGGATGGGAGCGTTTTGGTCCCGATCACAGGGATACCATAAAGCCCTTCATTGAAGGAGCATGGATGACAAAGTATAATAAAAAATATTATTTGATGTACGGTGCCCCGGGTACAGAATATAACGTTTATGCAAACGGAGTGTATACTTCTGATAACCCGCTGGGACCGTTTGAGTATGCGCCGTACAATCCTGTATCGTATAAGCCGGGTGGATTTTTGACAGGAGCGGGTCACGGAAATATGTTTCAGGATAATTTTGGAAACTGGTGGAATACCGGTACTCCATGGATTGCCGTTAACTGGAATTTTGAACGACGTATTGCGATGTTTCCTGCCGGATTTGATGAAGACGGCGTAATGTTTTCTGATACAAGATTTGGCGACCTGCCGCATTACTTACCAAATGAAAAATGGAAAAACAAAAGTGATTTATTTACAGGCTGGATGCTTCTGTCTTACAAAAAGAAAGTTGCGGCCTCTTCAGTTAAAGATAATTACTTGCCATCAAATGTAACGGATGAAAATCCCAGAACATTCTGGGTAGCCGGAGCTAATAATTCTCAGCAATGGTTAATGGTTGATTTAGAAAAAGTAAGCACTATAAATGCACTTCAAATAAATTTTACAGATTACAAAAACAATATTTATAAATCTGATTCAACGGTTTACACACAGTTTAAAATTTATGCATCATCAGATAAGAAAGAATGGATGTTAATATCAGATCTAACAGGAGAAAAGAAAGACAGACCCAATGCATACATTGAATTATCAGAACCCGTAAGCGCACGATTTATTAAATATGAACATGTTTATACTCCATCAGTAAACCTTGCCATAAGCGATATAAGAATTTTTGGCAGCAGCAATGAGAACTTACCTGCCACACCGAAAAATTTAGAGATTATAAGAGATTCTGACAGAAGAAATTTAGTCGTTAAATGGAATGCAGTACCAGATGTTGTAGGATATAATATTTTGTGGGGTATTAAACCGGATAAATTATATCAGACTTATCAGGTGTTTACAGACAGAGGAACACAACTTGAAATAAGAGCTCTAACCACAGATCAGGAATATTATTTTGCGATTGAAGCGTTTAATGAAACCGGAGTTTCTGAATTAAGCGATATTATTCATTGCAAATAATTATTAATAAAAATCACACCACGGTTGAAACTCTGGTAATACGGGGTTAAATTAAAATTAAGAAATAACTTTCTGATTGTGAATCACATTTGCAAAGGCGATTGCAGATCAAACACATCATTAAATCAACATATCAAGAGGTAGATAATGGAACCTATCAAAAAACTCTCCCCCGCTCTTTTTGTACTAATTATCATTTGTTTCTTTATGCCGTTCGTAAATCTTTCCTGCAGCGGACAAACGATTATGTCTTTAACCGGATTTCAGTTAATTACCGGAGCGGATATTAAAGATCAGAATATGTTTGGGGATGTCAATGGCACTCAAACCAAGCAGGAGAAAGTTGATTCCCAGCCACTTGCACTATTTGCCCTTATTGCTGCCATAGCAGGACTTGGCTTGAGCTTTATCAGAAAAAAATCTCTTGCAATAGTTAATGTAGTTATCTCTGCACTTGGTGCTGTTTTTTTGTTACTGCTCAAATTCAATTTAGATAGTGATGCTGAACTAAGTGGGCAGAATATTATTACACTTGATTATCAGGCAGGATACTGGCTGGCGTTTTTATTGTTTTTAGGCGCCGTTGTTCTTTATTGGCTGATATTTAGTGAAAAACCCAAGATAAATGTAAATGTTGAATCGCCGCCGCCTGCGATTTAGAGAAGGCTTCTTGTTCTGATTTAAAGAACATACTCTGTAATAATACTTATATTTGCTGTAGTAAAAGTTTTTTAATTATTATTTACGGAGATTAATCATGTACGAAAAAAGCATTGAACTGTTAAACAAAGCAATTGCTGATGAATTAAGTGCAATCCATCAGTATATGTATTTTCATTTTCACTGCGATGACCAGGGATATGATTTACTTGCGGGATTGTTTAAGAAGACAGCAGTTCAGGAAATGATTCACGTTGAAAAGCTTGCAGAAAGAATTCTCTTTCTTAAGGGTGAAGTAGAAATGAAAGTTGCTCACGAAGTGAAAAAAATTACAGATGTAAAAGAAATGCTTAAATTAGCAGCACAAATGGAGCAGGAAAGTGCACACGAGTATAATTTGTGGGCAAACGAATGTTCTAAAAATGCAGACTCAGCGTCTAAGCAAATATTTGAAGGTCTGGTAACTGATGAGGAAACACATTTTGATCAATATGATACTGAGATGGAAAATCTTATTAAGTTTGGTGATCGCTATTTGGCTCTGCAATCAATTGAGAGAAGCAAAAACATATCAATGGGTCGTCCGACCGAGTAGTATTTATTAACTAAATATTTGATAAGGCTGTTTTTTGAAAACAGCCTTTTTGTTTTTAAAGCAGCATTCTTGTTTTTATTGTCTCGGGAATTGCCCTCAGTTCATTCATTATCTCATCTGAATTATTCTTTTGGTCAATATCAATTATAACGTATCCAACGTATGCATCTGTCTGAAGATATTGTGCGGCAATATTTAAGTTTCTGGAAGTGAAAATTCTGGTGATATTATTTAACACACCCGGTTGATTTTTATGAATGTGCAGATATCTCTGAGTATTTAAATTCGGAGTAAGAGCAATCTCAACGAAGTTCGTTGCGCCAATTGTTGTGCCCACATCGCAATACTTAACAAGTTTTTCTGAAACCTCCAGTGCAATATTTGCCTGTGCTTCTGTTGTGCTGCCACCAATGTGCGGAGTTAATATTACATTCTGATATTTTTGCAAAACACTTTTAAATAAATCTTTATTTGAAACAGGCTCTTCCGGATATACATCAATTGCGGCACCTGCAAGATGTTTTTTTTCTAATGCCTCTGCAAGATCATCAATTACAACAACGCTTCCGCGAGATGCATTTATAAGATAAGACCCCTTTTTCATTATAAGTAATTCTTTTTTGCCGATCATATTTTTTGTTAGCTCTGTTTCGGGCACGTGAAGCGTTACAATATCAGATATTGATAACAGCTCTTGCAAGCTTGAGCAGGATTTTGCGTTACCCAGGTTTAGTTTCTTTTCGATATCATAAAAGTAAACATTCATTCCAAGTGCTTCTGCAAGAATTGAAACCTGTGAACCAATGTGACCATAGCCCACAATACCAAGATTTTTTCCTCTTACTTCATAAGCATTTGAGGCATCTTTAAGCCAGACGCCATTGTGTGCGGCAAAATTTTTTTCTGCAACACCACGGATTAGCAGAATACATTCTGCAATTACAAGTTCCGCAACAGATCGTGTATTGGAGAATGGTGCATTAAATACCGGAATCCCTTTCAATCTTGCTGATTGAAGATCAACCTGATTAGTCCCAATACTATAACATCCGATTGCGATTAATTTGTTTGCGTGTTTTAATACATTGTTTGTAATATTTGTTTTAGATCTTATTCCAAGGAGATGGACATTCTTTATTTTTTCAATCAGTTCATCTTCATCGAGTGAATGTTTAATCAATTCAATATTTGTGTATTGATTCTCATTAAAATGATTTACTGCGTTTGAATGAGGTCCTTCAAGCAAAAGTATTTTTATTTTTTCTTTTGGAAGCGATAAAGATTTTTTTGTCAGGGTCATTTTAATATACTCTGTTAATATTAGAATGAAGAAAATTACCGATACAAAGCTATTAAAGTTTAGATAATCATACCCCATCCGGATTAAAATTCCGGAAAGTTATTTCTTGTGTCACTCTTATAATTACTTGATTAGAGCAAAAGTTTTTATAGAAAAATTTTCTTTCATAAAATCAGAACCGTATCTATAAAAATATTTCCACTCATCAGTATTTAAATGTTCGGCTGCATCCTTAAAGATATTTTTCGCCATCCGAAATCAAACATTCTGATTATTTTATATAAGGAGGCAACATGAAATCTTTAAACTACTTTAAATCAGCAATTTTATCTGCATTACTATTTGCAGGATCAATCGCTGCACAAATTCCTAATTCCGGCTTTGAGCAATGGAGCGGAAGCAATCCCACCGATTGGGTAGCAGGGAATGTAGAGGGTTACACTCTTGTAATGCCATCAACAAATCCAATGTCCGGGCAATTTGCTGCGCGATTAGAAACTAAGGCCGTGTTTAATAACCTGATCCCTGCGGTGCTTTCTTCTGGTCCAAGTGGAGAGGGTTTCCCTGTTTCGCAAAGACATGGACAGTTAAGTTTGTATTATAAATTTCATAAAACTGTAAGCACGGCATATTTATTTATTTCAGTTGGATTTAAAAAGGGAGAAGATGGAATAGGTGCCGGCGTTCTGGCAATTAATGAGCCTGCAGAGAATTACACTCCGGTTACTATTCCCGTTACGTATATCAACGATGAAATACCGGATCTTGGTGAGATATTTATTCAGGTTACAGATCAATTTTTAAATCCCGCAGCAAACGGCTCGTATGCAGAGATTGATAATTTATCTTTCAGTATTTTATCTGATATTGATGAAGAGAGCAATCTAAACAGTTTTTCTATTGCTCAGAATTATCCAAATCCGTTTAATCCTGTTACCTCAATTAACTATCAGCTGGCAAAGTCAGAAAATGTTTTATTAAAAGTTTATGATATAATTGGCAATGAAGTTGCGACACTTGTAAACGAAAGACAGCCTGCCGGTAAATATTCTGTTAATTTTAATGCATCAAATCTCTCAAGCGGAGTGTATTTGTATAAAATTCAAGCCGGATCATTTGTGCAAACAAGAAAAATGACATTGTTGAAATAAGTTTTTATTAAAATTGCATAAACATTAAGTAATTCTGATATTATAATTTGTTTCAGCATTACTTTTATGGTGGTAATTAATACTTTTCGGATAGTAATTATCATCGTATTCAACAAAATCATTATAGCCTCCCGATGGAACGATTATTGAAAATATAGTCGAAAATCAGGAGGCTTAAGTGTTACCAAAAAAATTTTTCCGGACATTATTTTTGTATCTGCTATTCTTTAGCACAATTAGTTATCCGCAAATTATAGCTGACAGAAATTCTGTTGCACTGTTCGATCAAATACCTCTTCAGTACAAAGAAGCTGCTGCAAATCTAAAGATGCTTTTTATGGATAGATCGGTTGGATTAAATATTTATGAAGGTCTAACTTGTTTATCATATACAAACTCATCTGCTCCAAGTAATTGCCTTAGATATAATCACACAGGAGTCCCCTCTTATTCAGTTGATCCTTCGGAGGTTTACTGGATTGATAGCTGGGATTGCACAAACTGGAAGTATGAATTTACTCCCGATGGCTGTGGGGGATGGAATGAAAAAATTCCCTGTTTCATTAATTCAGTTGAACCACGCATTGATAGTTTTGATGTTGTTGGTTTTCAGTTCAGTTATCTTGAAGTTGCCGGTGGGTCAACAATCGCAGATCCTGTTTTCGGATTTTTTAGCAGCGGAAATAACGGAACAGCAAATCAGTATATCCAATTTCAAAACAGTCATCCATCAAAAACAATAATTTGGGCAACAAGTTCTTTGGCAAGATCAATAGGAACAGTAGAATCGGAATCATTTAATAATCAAATGAGACAATACGCAATTGATAATAAACTGGTGCTGTTGGATGTTGCAGATATTCTATCTCATACACCTTCCGGAAGCCCCTGTTATGATAACAGAGATGGTTTGGCATATTCATTTAATACAAATTCAGAAAATTATCCCGATGATGGGTTAAATATTCCTGCCATCTGTCCTGAGTACACAACAGAAATTGATGGTGGACATTTGGGTGCGGTATCTGCAGGAAAGATTAGGGTTGCAAAGGCTTTTTGGGTTTTGATGGCACAGATAGCCGGGTGGGACCCGACAGCAACAAACATTGATGAATCATTAAACAGTGAATTACTACAATTTAGTTTAGAGCAAAATTTTCCCAATCCTTTTAATCCAACAACAAAGATAGTTTGGACAGTTAAAGAGTTTACCCCCACTTTATTAAAAGTTTATGATGTTCTTGGAAATGAGGTTGCTACATTGGTTAATGAAAATCTAAATCCCGGGACTTACAGCATAGATTTTAATGCATCTGAATTGCCCACCGGAATCTATTTTTACAAATTACAGTCAGGATCTTTTGTACAAACAAGAAAAATGTTGTTGATGAAATAAAAACATTCATTAAAATCTTTAAAAGCTCCGTTGTGGAGCTTTTATTTTTTCCCAAAACATTTTTCTGATTAACTTTGAAAATAAAATTAAAATCAAAATGAAAAGATTAATATTATTACTGCTCGTGATATCAGTAAGCGGGCTGGCTCAAAATGTTACTCTTCCCATATATTACTATAATGATGAGGAGCTCTCAAAAAATCTTTTAGATATAGTTAAGTCTTTGGCTCTTGATAAAGACTTTGATGTAGGAGAAGATGGAATTGAACAAATATCTTTAGCTGTGATAGATTTAAAGGGACAAACCCCAAAGTTTGGAGGAGTAAATCCGGATAATTTTATCTATCCTGCCTCAGTTTATAAAATTTATGTTGCTGCAGAAGTGCTTAATCAGATTGCGCAGGGAAAGATTTCTCTCGATCAGAAATATGTTGCAGATTTTCCAAATGTTGTTGATAGAATAAAAGCAATAAAAAATGATCCGCGCCCTTTGTTACAGGAAAAAGATACAGTAACCATTAATTATTTACTTGATTTAATGATTACCCGAAGCGATAATTCTGCGGCAAACTGTTTAATCGATATTGCAGGAAGACAAAATATAGATAGTCTCTTGCACTCTTACGGATGGTATGGAAGCGAAGTAACAAGAAAATTTCTGAAAAGAAAATTTGAAGATCCCACCTATGAAAATGTAAGAGGAACAGAAACCAGCGCTTTGCATGCTGCCGATTTTCTTTACAGGGTTAATAAAAATGAACTCGTAAATCCATGGGTAAGCCAACAATTAAAAACATACCTGGGCAGGCAACTGGATAATACAAAACTCTCAACAGGTTTACCAAACAACACAATGTTTTATCATAAAACAGGATGGTTTTCTTATTGGACTAACGATGTTGGAATTGTTGACCATGGAAAAACAAAATATATAATTGCTTGTTTTATTCCGTTGGAAGAAGAATTAGCGTTACCAAAATTTAAAGAACTCTCACAAAAAATTTATGAATTAATGAGCACAAGATAATCTTATGAAAAAAGTGGCATTTCTCTCTACAGATAATCTTCAGAATTTTTTTACATACGACAGACTGCTTTTTCAACCAATGAGAAATCTTGGCTGGGCTGCAGAAGAAATCTCCTGGAAAAATAAAAATGTAATCTGGAGCAATTATGATGCAGTAATAGTACGATCAACATGGGATTATCAGCATAGTTCTGAAGAGTTTATTAGTGTTCTTGAAAAGATTAATAAATCCACACATCTTGAAAATAATTTTGATTTGATGAAATGGAATATGAACAAAAGATATCTTTTTGATCTGGAACAAAACGGAGTGAAAATTGTGGATACAATTTGGGAGAAAAGTTTTGATCCCAAGACAGCAATAGAATATTTTAAAAGATTTAACACAGATGAAATAATTATTAAGCCCAACATCAGTGCCAACGCAGATAATACATTCAGACTAACAAGGGAGCGTTTAGTGAGTAATCTTTCTAAATTGGAACAAGTATTTGCGAATAGAGAATTTATGGTCCAGCCATTTTTAAAAAGTATAATTGAAGAAGGTGAATATTCTTTATTCTTTTTTGATGGAAAAATAAGTCACGCTGTTTTAAAAAAACCAAAAGAAAATGATTTTCGGGTACAGGAAGAACACGGGGGAGATATACAGCCAATAAATGCACCGCAGAATATAATTTCGGTTGCTGAAAGTATAATCAGGAAACTTTCGATAACCCCGCTTTACGGCAGAGTAGATCTGGTAAGAACACTGCAGGATAATTTTGCGTTAATGGAACTGGAGCTTATCGAACCTTCATTGTACCTTAATAAAGATAATCAGGCTCCGCAAAGATTTGCCCGCGCTTTTGCAGGGAAGATGGAAAAACTGAAAGTTAGTTAATGTAAACCCTCCCACATTAATCAACTGTGGGAGGGACAATTAAAAATATTATTTTAACTCACTTAACCAGCTTTGTGCAAATTTTCTGGCGGCATCTACTGATTGTTTACCCGCACGAAAGTAAAGTTTCCACTGATAGTCTTTTCTCTCATACTCGGGATTTACAAAAATTTGTTTACCCTTTTCGGTTTTTAATTGTGCATTAAAATCTATATTGTTTGTTTTTTCTAAAAATGCGTTTATCCATTTTTTTACTAATGGGTTTGGATTGTTCAAAGGATATTCAATCTCCCACTCAGCTAATTCTTTTTTATATTGATCCATTTGCATTTCATATCCTTGCTGTGAATACACATCCATTTGTGGGCTGAACATAGTATTGTTTGGATCATCGAGGTCTTTAAGTTGCTGCTCCATAGTTTTTATCATTTCCTCAAACATATTTTGCTGATCGGCAGGGGCTTGTTTCTTTGAATTTTTAAATTCAGCAATACTATTCGTAATATTTGTTCGATACTCCTCTTTCAATTCAGCAGCAGTTTTAGGTTTCTCTGGCGGGGCGGGCTTTCTGTATTCTCTCATTTCGTTGTATTTCTGTAAGAACTCTTTTGAGGATACATATTCTTTAACATTGTTGCCAATTGCTTCAACCATAGCGGCACGTTCACCAGTAGCAAGCTCTTTTAAGACTTTTACATTTGGAATGTAAAAAGATGGACCGGAAATATTTGAAAGAATACTGCTCTTTGCGTTCTCTTCAGACATCTTAAATTGCTGTAAAAGATTTTTAAGTTTATCATCAACCAGCTTTGCACCAGTAAAGCCCAGCAATAAAAACAGAAACGGCAGCGAAACTAAAATTCGTTTTTTCATTTTTCCTCCTTTTTGATAAAAAGTTTTTCAAATATTTGCAAATATCCGGATTAGTTACAAGCTGAAATAAAATTATTTGCAGGATTTAAAGTCTGTTACATTGTGTACCACTGATTTTTATTCCGTATCAAACCAAATTAGTTGCTAGTGGAAATTGATATTATTATTATATAAATTCAAGCGTTTCATAAGTAACATTATGATTATCAATCTAATTATTCACAAAAAGAAAGGATAATAAATATGAAGGGCAGAACACACTTATTGGTCATTGGGCTGCTAGCCCTCTTAATAATCTCCCCAACCTATTCCCAGTTTAATGAAACCGGCTTAGGTGGAGGTGTCAGTCTGGGCGGCACTTATGGCTATACAGACTTTAAGGATTTCGAGAAAGTCGGAAGCATTGGCAGAGCATTCTTAAGGTATAGCTTTCCCCATATTCAGGCAGAACTTGGAGCCGGAATTGGTGTAATTAAAAGCGACGATTATAGAACCGTTGTAAAACCTATTGAGTTAAGATTACTCATAAGCCCGCTCTCTGAGGAATCCTGGAATCCATATATTTATGGTGGTTTTGGGTATGCTCATTATGAGCTTGAGAAAAAACCAATAAACTCTAATGTGATTCAAAAGGATGACTGGATGGGCATAATCCCGTTTGGTCTTGGTCTGCAATTCCTTGCATTCGAAAATGTAGCATTTGAACTTACTGCCGGCTATAATATGGCTTTAGAGGATAGTCTGGATGGATTAGTTGAAAAGGATGATAAAGATGGATTTTTCACTTTTACATTTGGACTAACCGCAGTTGGCGAAAATCTTTATGGCGATCCTGATGGCGATGGCTTGACAAATAAAGTTGAGAAAGAATTAGGAACAGATCCTAAAAATCCTGATACAGATGGCGATGGATTAAATGATGGCGCTGAAGTAAACAAGCACAGTACAAATCCTCTTGTTGCAGATACTGACGGTGATGGACTAAGTGACGGCGAAGAAGTGAATAAATATCAGACTAATCCCAACAAAGCTGATTCTGATGGAGATGGTTTAAATGACTATGATGAATTGATGAAATACAAAACAGATCCATTAAAAGCAGATACAGATGGCGATGGATTGAATGATGGTGATGAGGTTCTGAAGTATAAGACTGATCCACTAAAAGCAGATACAGATGGCGATGGATTAAAAGATGGTGAAGAAGTTAACAAATATAAGACTAATCCATTAAAGGGTGATACAGACGGTGATGGACTAAGTGATTCCGAAGAAGTTCTAAAGTATAAAACTGATCCTAACAAAAAAGATACAGACGGTGGTTCAGTTGACGACTTCACCGAAGTTAAACGAGGAACCGATCCACTTAATGCTGATGATGATATCGTTAAAATGGATGTTCCCATTGTGCTTGAGGGAATTACTTTTGCTACCGGAAAAGCAGACATTACTCCTGAATCAGAGGGCACATTACAACAAGCTCTTAGAACCCTAAACACTTATAGTGAAATTTCAGTTGAAATTAGCGGACACACAGATGATGTTGGCAATGCCAGAAGTAATCAGGTCCTTTCTGAAAAAAGAGCAAATGCTGTAAGAGACTGGTTGATTAGCAAAGGCGTAGATGGCAGCAGAATAACCGCTGTTGGTTATGGAGAAGACAAACCTATTGTACCGAACGACAGCAAAGAAAACAGACAGAAAAACAGAAGAATCGAATTCAAGAGGACTAAGTAAATTTATAGAGAATTGCTTTCTAAAGGGCGCCCCTAAGGCGCCTTTTTTTATTTGGTGATTTCTAGCACTTCTGGATAATTCCTTTTCAATTTGCTTGACTATTGATATTTTCAGAATTAAGTTTTGCTCATAAAATAAACATTGTTCATTATATTTTATTTTTCTAATGGGCACAAAAGAAAGAAAAGAAAGACAAAAGACGGAAATGAGAGAATCAATTCTTTCAGCCGCGTTAAAACTTTTTTCCGATAAGGGTTTTGAGAATGTCACTATGCGAAATATCGCCGACGAAATTGAATATAGTGTGGGCACAATTTATTTATACTTCCAGGATAAAGACGAAATTTTTTATGAGCTACATAAAATGGGATTTGATGAGTTTTTTAAGAGACAACTGGATGTTCAGAATGTAAAAGATCCGCTTGAAAGGATTACAGAACACGGTTTGGCTTATATTCGGTTTGCTCTGGATCAGCCTCATTACTACGACCTTATGTTTATATCCCGTGTTCCTTCAAAACCGATAAATGAGAAAAAGGACTGGAGTTCTGGTACGAGAACTTACGACTTATTAAAACTGAATATCTCTCAGGCAAAAGAAGCCGGGTATTTTAAAAATACTGATGTTGATGTTGCAGCTTTTTCACTTTGGTCATTCGTTCACGGTATTTCATCTCTTTTTGTCAGAGATCGAATGAAAATGATTCCTCAGGAATCTATCGGCACGTTGGTTAACGGTGCCCTTAAATTCCTTGAGAGAGCTTATTAAAGATTTTTTGAAAAACTGAACAATGTTTATTTAATAAACCCAATGTTAATAAATACCAGAAAATGGTTACATACCTTTTGAGAAAGGAATTATAAATGCAAACAATACTTGGCGCCGGTGGCGGCGCAGGAACAGAGATAACAAGAGCATTATCAAATTACACGAAAGAGATTCGGGTTGTTAGC
>FWPV01007808.1_pt1 | contig 19132 bp, 14 predicted proteins | sample 2228371 | NCBI WGS metagenome assembly FWPV01 (sample SAMEA103939776, study PRJEB20133) | metagenome
GAACCGGCTGGCAATGCTGGGGTTGAGGGGCGCGGTGGCAGAGATTGCGAGCCGCACGCTCGCGAAGTCGGGGCGGCGGGCGAACCGCGTCTCCGCCATCAGGCGATACATGAACGGCGTGGCGGCCACAACCGTGATGCCTTCGCGCTCGATCGTCGCCGCCGCGCGGCGCGGGGCGAACGGCTCCAAGCACAGCATCGCGCCAGCCGCCAGAGCGTTCATCAGCACGTCGTAGAGGCCATAGTTGTGAAAGAAGGGCGGGATGCCGAACACGCGGTCATCGGGGCCGTAGGGCACCGTGTCGTGCAGGACGCGCACAGCCGCCGCAGCCTGTTGGGGTGTCCTGGGCACGATCTTCGGGCGGCCCGCCGTGCCGGAGGACAGGACGAGGAAGGCATATCCGCCTTGCCGCGGGGGTGCATCGCCCATCTCAGTCACCTGGCCCCCCTCGCGAAGCAGCCATCTGGCGCCTGTCCGGTGGCAGAGGTCGCGGACGTTCTCGCCCTTGAGGGCGGGGTCCAGCAGCAGGACGGTTGCCTCGCACGCCCGCGCGGCGAAGAGAGCGACGACGAAGTCAAGGGAGTTGGGCATCTGGAGGGCGACGACGGAACCGGCCCCGACGCCGCGGGCCGCCAGGGCGCGGCTAGCCGCTTGCACCACGTCCCACAGGCCCCCATATGTCGTGCGCCGCCCGCCTTCGAGGATGGCTGGACGCGCGGCGAACTGCTCGGCGCTGCGGGCAAGCAGGGCCACCGGCATCACCCGCCCCCCTTCGCAAGCGCGTCGAGGTACCCCGCGAGACTGCCCACCGTGCACAACGCATTCGCCTTCAGCAGGCCATCGGGGTCAAGCTCCACCCCGAACTCGTTCTCAAGTCCCACCAGGAGCTCGAGCACCGCGATGGAGTCGAGGGAGAGTCCCGCGCCGACCAAAGGTGTTTCGGGGCCGATTGCGGCGCCGCGGTCGACCCCGGCGGCCTCGTTCAGCACGCGCACCACGCGGTCAACAGTCGCTGCGGAATGCCGGCAGTTCGTCGTCACGGCTTCTCCATCGCGGTGGGACGGGTGTGCTCGATGGCCCAGCGCGAGATGGTGCGATCGCGGCGGTTGTCCTTGAGAGTCGCGTTCTCTCCCTGGGAGCCTTGCCTCGGCATTATGCCCCAACGCCGCCCGGATTGTCAAGGGGGAAGCCGCCACAAGGGTGCGGGCTGGGCAGAAGATGGCACATTCATCTTTTCGCCCCCTGGGGCGCCGCAGGCCGCTTCGGGGAGAAGAGGATTGTCCCCTTTTCTTCACTGAGTGACGCACTTGAAATCGCAGCGATGCGGGGGTATGATAGGGCGGGCCGGCGATGAGTTGCCGCACGGAGGGTCGGGCATGAGCGCGCAAGGGATTGCCTTGGGGAAGGCTACCGGCCGGCTGCTGAGTCAGGTGGCGATGCGGCAGCGGCTGGCCGGCCTCGCTCGTCGCGCACACCTCGTCTGCCTCGGCCTCGCCGGCCTCTACGCGCTCCTGCTGCTCGTGTCGCGTCTCCTGGGGCTGATTCCCGACTGGTTTGATCCCCGCACGGTGGCTGTCGTGCCGGCTGTTGCCCTGGCCGTCAGCGTGCTGTGGCATCAGAGGCCGACGGTGGCCGAGGCCGCTCGCCTGGCCGACACGCGGGCGGGCACCAATGACCTCTTCCTCACCGCGTCGCTTCTCGCCGGCGCGCCCGGCGACTTCAAGCCCATCGTCCTGGCCCAAGCGGAGGAGCGGGCGGCCAAGGTGGCCCCCAGCAGCATCGTGCCCTTCCGCTGGCGGGCCAAGAGCGCGCACGTCGCCGGGGCGCTCGCCTCGCTCCTACTGGGCATCCTCTTCCTGCCGCAGCTCGACCCCTTCGGGCGCGAGGAGCAGCGGCGGCAGGATGCCCAGCGCCGCCGCCTCCTCGCCGAGAGCCGGAAGGCCACCGAGCTCCGCGTCGCCGCCCTCGAAAAGCACGACCCCGAGGCCAAGACCTCCGAGGCTGTCCGCAATGCCATTGAGGACCTCAAGCAGACCTTCAAGGCGATGAAGCCCCAGGACAGGGATGGCAATCTCCGCCGCCTCACCGAGGCCCAGAAGGACCTCAGCGAGCTGTGGAAGAAGCGGAGCGAGGAGCGACTCCAGGACGCCTTCGAGAAGGGGGCCGATGCCCAACGCCTCGGCGCCGCTCAGGGCCAGAAGGCCGAGCAATGGAAGCGCCGCCTCCAGCGCGGCGACCCCTCCGAGGTGAAGAAGGAAGTGCAGGACATCGCGGAGAAGGCCAAGCGCCTCGCGCAGGCGACCAACGCCGGCGAGCGGCGAAGGCTCCAGGACGAAATCGGCCAACAGCTCAGGGGGCTCGTCGACTTCGTTGCAAACAATGCACGCTCGAGGCCCGTCCAGGATGCGATCAACCGTGCACTCGAACAGCTCGCGGCCTGCGAGAACAAGGGGCTGTCGAAGGACGCGATGAAGGCGCTCCGGGAGTCGCTCCAACTGACGCAGATGGAGATGGACGCTTTCGCGCAGGCCATCCGGGACCTTCAGGCCCTCGAGAAGGGGCTGTCGGCCGCACAACTCGCCAAGATCCTCAACACCGCGAAGGGCCTCGATGGCTCACGCACCGATGGCTTCAATGACATCGAGGACTACGAGCGGCACTACAAGGAACTCGTCGCCGCCAGCGGCCTTCTGCCTACGCCTGGCACCCAGGGCGAGGGCGCGCACAACGACACCCCCGGTGGCACCGGCGGGCCCCGCGCCGGCACTGCCCCGGGCGGCAGGAGCCAGGAACCACGGGAAGAACAGTCAGCCTTCCAGACCGAGCGCTCCCGCTCCGCCTACACCGCGGGCAAGGTCCTCCTCCAGTGGAAGGTCAGAGAGATGTCCGACCCCGGCAGCGTTCGGCAGAACCACCAGGCGCAGATCGAGGCGGTCCAGGGCGGGGTCCGCGAGGCCATCCTTCAGGAACAGGTGCCCCCCGGCTATCACGGCGCCATCCAGCGGTACTTCGACTCCCTGAACGAAACCCGTGAGGAGCCGCCCCCACCCAAGTGGCGCTAGGGACCCGCCTCCTCCCGGCCCCAGGCGGCCCTGGGGCGCACTGCCTCAGAGGGACGAATGGGGCTGAACCAGTGAACGGGTCGCCAGCCCGGCATTCCAGCTTACATTTCCTGCGCAGGCTGTTCCCCCCGCCGCGGCGGCGCGTGACGCTGAAGGCCGCGCTGCCGCTCGTCGCGTTCCTTGTAGCGTTTCTCGGCGGGTGTTTGTGGCTGCACGCGACGAACCGGCTGGTGTTCTCGTCGCCGTGGGCGTTCGTCCTCGTGCTGGCCGCGCCGTGGGTGTGGTGGCTGCATCTTGCGGGCTACAGCGGGCTGAGGGGCGTTCGCGCTCTCGTGGCGCTCATCGTGCGACTCGTTGTGCTGGCGACTCTGATCATGGCTCTGGCCGACCCGAGGGCGGTGCGGAAGAGCAACGCGCTGTCGCTCATCTATGCCCTCGACCTCTCGGACTCCATCGGCGAGAAGGCGTTGGAAGGGGCGATGAAGTTCGTCCTCAACTCGGCCAAGGGCAAGCCGGAGAAGGACGAGGCGGGCCTCGTGGTCTTCGGGCGCGAGGCAGCGGTCGAGCTTCCCCCTCGCATCTGCTTCCCCTTCGAGGCGGTGAACTCGCGCGTCGCCCGCGACGGGACGAATCTGGAGAAGGCGCTTTCGCTCGCCGCCGCGATGCTGCCCGACACCCACCACGGCCGCATCGTGCTCGTGAGCGACGGTGCGGCGACCGAGGGGAGCCTCGCCCGCGTCCTCGACGACCTCAACGCCCGCCAAATCCCCGTTGACGTCCTTCCCATCGAATACGACCTCGAACACGAAGTGTGGCTCGAGAAGCTCGAGCTCCCCCGCACGGTGAAGCTGGGCGAGACCTATGAGGCGGCCGTCATCCTGTCGTCGCTCAGGCCAGGCTCCGGCACCCTCACCCTCACCGAGAACGGCCAGAAGATCGCCGAGCAGAAGCTCGCGTTCGAGGCTGGGAAGAACCGCTACAGCCTCAGGCTCTCGCTCCGCAACCCGGGCTTCTACGAGTACGTCGCCAGCATCGAGGTGCCGCCCGACCGCGACTGCTGGCAGAAGAACAACGTGGCGGTGAACCACGTCTACCTGAAGGGGAAGGGGAAGGTGCTGCTGGTGACGGACTCCGGGGGCGACAAGCGGGACTGGACGCCGCTTGCGACGGCGCTCCGCCGCGGCCAGCGCGAGGTCGAGCAGGCATCGGGCGTGGCGTTCCCCCGCGACGCCCCGTCGCTCCTGCCCTACGACTGCATCATCTTCGTGAACGTGGCGGCCGACGCCTTCGACGTGGTGCAGCTCCAGGCGCTCCGCGACGCGGTCTACCACCAGGGCACGGGCTTCCTGATGGTCGGCGGCAAGAACAGCTTCGGCCCGGGCGGCTACCACCGCACCCCGGTCGAGCAGGTGCTCCCCGTGTCGCTCGACATCTCGCAGCGAAAGGTCCTCCCCGCCGGGGCGCTCGTCTTCGTCGTGGACCGCTCCGGCTCGATGCAGCAGGACGTGCGCGGGGCAGGCGCCACCCAGCAACAGCTCGCCAACCGCGCCACCGTGCTCGCCATGCGCACGCTGTTCCCGCGCGACTGGGTGGGCGTCATCGCCTTCGACACCACGCGGCAGTGGATCGTGCCGCTACAGGAGGTCACGGACGTCGAGGCCCTTACGCGAAACGTCTGGTCCATCGCTCCGGGGGGCGGCACCGACATCTATCCCGCGCTCGTCGATGCCTTCGCCGCCCTCCAGAAGGTCGGCCCCGACAAGGCCGCCGTGCGCCACATCGTGCTCCTCAGCGACGGCGAGTCGCTGGCAGGGGACTTCCCCGGGATCGCCCGGCAGATCTCGGGGGAGCAGATGAGCCTGTCCACCGTCGCCATCGGGGACCAGGCCAACCAGCAGCTCCTCGACGCGCTCGCCCGCGTGGGGGGCGGGACGCCGCACCGCGTCGCCGACCCGCGCCTCCTGCCCAGGGTGCTCGTGCGAGAGGCCGTGACCATCCGCCAGAGCCTGATCCAGAACAAGGACTTCCTGGCGGCCGTACACATGCCGAGCCCGGTGCTCAAGGGCATTGGGCGCCTGCCGATGCTCCACGGCCTCGTGCTCACGACCCCCAAGCCGCGCGCCGCCGTCGTCCTCCGCGTGGCCGACGCCGAGGAGCTCGAGCCCGTTCTCGCCACCTGGCACTTCGGCATCGGCACCGCCGCCGCCTTCACCTCCGACCTCACGACAAACTGGGGGGCCGACTGGGTGAACTCGCCCCTCTACGAGCCGTTCGTCAACCAGCTCCTCACCGACATCGCCCGCACGGCCACCGAGAGCAGCCTCCGCATCCAGAGCTACGCCGAGGGGAGCGCGGGGGTCATCGTGGTGGAGGACTACCACCCCGAGACCACGTTCCTGGAGGTCAGCGCAGAGGTCGCCGGGCCGCAGGAGAAGTCGCTCGCCGTGCCGCTGCGGCAGGTTGGGCCGCGCCGCTACCAGGGCGACTTCCCCCTCTGGGGCAACGGCCACTACCACGTCATGGCCGCCGGCGTCGGCGGCGGACGCAACGAGCGCGCGCTCGCACGCTTCGTCGTCGCGTATTCCCCCGAATACCTGCGCTTCCGCTCCAATCCCATCGCCCTCGAAGAGATACGGAAGCGCACGGGGGGAAGGGAGCTCAAGGGCGAGGAGACCGGGACAGAGCTCTTCAGGAAGCCGCGGAAATCCAAGGCCAGCTCGCAATCGGTCGTTGACTGGTTCCTCCTCGTGCTGGCGTGTCTCATCCCGCTCGATGTGGCGGTCAGGCGCGTCCAGCTCGATTGGGCGATGATTGTCGGGCGGCTCAGGCTCGGCCGCAAGCGGGCGGTTTCGGGCGAGACCCTTGGCGCCCTGTTGCGGCGCAAGGAGGAGATCAGGTTCCCCGCCGCCGAGCGTCCGCCTGTGGCACAGCCGCCCTCGGCTGTGACGCCACAGGCGGGGGCGCCTGTGCCCCACAGACCATCTCCGAGGCCAGCGCCCACGCCGCCGGCGTCGCGGCGGGAAGAGCCGAAGCCTTCGGAGCCAACCAGCACCACCGGCCGCCTCCTGGCCGCGAAGAAGAGGTGGAAGAAGGAATAAGGGGACAAGCGATGCCCGACGAAGCAGCACTCGTGGCCGAAGCGAATCAGTTCCGAGCCGACTTCGGGGCCATCCGCGCCGAGGTCGCCAAGGTCATCGTCGGCCAGGACCGCGTGGTCGAGGGCACCCTGGCCGCCATCGTGTGCGGCGGAAACGTGCTCCTCGAGGGCGTGCCCGGCCTCGGCAAGACCGAGCTGGTCAAAGCCCTCGGCCGCGTCCTCGACCTCCAATTCCGCCGCATCCAGTTCACCCCCGACCTCATGCCCGCCGACATCATCGGCACGACGGTGATGACCGCCGACCCCGACGGCCGCTACCGCTTCGAGTTCCGCAAAGGCCCCATCTTCACCCAACTCCTCCTCGCCGACGAGATCAACCGTGCCACGCCAAAAACGCAATCCGCCCTCCTCGAAACCATGCAGGAAGGCTCCGTCACCGTCGGCGGCACCACCCACGTCCTCCAGCAGCCCTTCTTCGTCCTCGCCACCCAGAACCCCATCGAGCAGGAGGGCACCTATCCGCTGCCCGAGGCGCAGCTCGACCGCTTCATGTTCAAGCTCAACGTGCCGTTCCTCAGCCGCTCCGAGCTCAACGAGGTGATGAGCCGCACCATCCTCAAGCAGCAGGTCGAGGTGCGCAAGGTGCTCGACGGCGAGCGATTGCTCCACCTGCGCGACATCCTGGAGAAGGTGGTCGTGGCCGACCCGGTCCGCGACTATGCCTGCCGCCTCGTCCTGGCTACCCACGCCGATTCCGAGTTCGCCCCCGAGCCGGTCCGCAGGTACGTCCGTTGGGGCGCCAGCCCCCGGGCGAGCCAGGCGATGCTTCGCAGCGCGCGCGTCCGCGCCCTCGCCAGCGGCCGTGCACACGTCGCCTTCGCCGACGTCCGCCACTTCGCCGAGGAGGTCCTCCAGCACCGCGTCCTCCTCAACTACGACGGCCAGGCCGAGAACATCAGGGTGCCCGACCTCGTCAAGCAAGTCGTCGCCTTCATCCCGGAGCAGTTGTAGGGCGTGCATACTTGCACGCGGAATGCCCATGCCAGAAGAAACAGCCGCCCGTGCCCAGTTGACCTCCCTCCTCGATAATCGGGTGCTCAACCGCCTCGAGCGCATGCGCATCTCATTCGCCCGCCGCTCGGCCAATCGCGCCCACGGCGAGCACCTCTTCAGCCGCGGCGGCCAGAGCACCGAGTTCTCGGACTTCCGCGACTACGTCCCAGGCGACGACGTGAGGTTCGTGGACTGGAACGTCTTCGCCCGCCTGAACCGCCCCTACATAAAACTCTTCGAGCTCGAGGAGGAGATGCACGTGGCAATCCTGCTTGATGCCTCGGGCTCGATGCTCTTCGAGGACAAGCTGCTGCGCGCGAAGCAGCTCGCCGCCGCCTTTGGCGTCATGGGCCTCCTCGGCGTCGAGCGAGTCAGCGTCAGCGCCTTCAGCGGCGCCGGCATGAAGCGCCTCCCCCCGTGCACCGGCCGCGCCAGCATGCTCAAGCTCTTCGCCTTCCTGGAGCGACTCGAGGGCGGCGGCGAGGCCCCGCTCGAGCGCGGCATCGAGGAGTCCCTCAAGCGCCACGTCGGCAAGGGCGTCGCAATCATCCTCTCCGACTTCCTCACCTTCGGCGACCTCCGCCGCGGCTGCAACCTCCTCTTCAGCGCGGGACTCGATGTCCAGGGAATCCAGATTCTCGGCCCCAGCGAGATCGAGCCCGAGCTGGCGAGCGACTCGCGCCTCGTGGACACCGAATCGCAGAACACCCTCGACATTTCGGCGGCGGCCGACATCCTGGCCATCTACCGGGAGCACCGCGAGGCATTCGCCCGCGGCCTGGCCACACTCTGCCGCCAGCGCCAGGGCCGCTTCGCCGCCGTCAGCGCCGCCGAACCCCTGGATACCGTGCTCTTCGACCGCCTCAGAAGGGGAGGGTGGATAGAATGAGTTGGCTTGGCTTCCACGCTCCCAGCGCCGCCGTCCTCTTCGCACTCGTCGTGCCGCTTGTGCTCTTCTACTTCCTCAAGCTCAAGCGGCCGCGGCTCGAAGTGCCCTCCCTCTACCTCTGGCGGCAGGTGATCAACGACAGCCGCGTCAACTCCCCCTTCCAGCGCCTCAAGCGCAACATCCTCCTCCTGCTCCAGCTCCTCATCCTCATCGCAGTCGTCCTCGCTGCGATGCAGCCCTACTGGCGTGGACGCGAAGGCCGCGCGCGACGCCTCCCCGTCCTCGTTGACTGCTCGGCCTCGATGGCCGCGCACGACAAGCCCAATGGCCGCTCACGCCTCGACGAGGCCAAGGCCCGCGTCGCCAAGCTCATTGACGAGATGCTCCCCGACCAGGAGCTTTGCCTCGTGGCCTTCTCGCGCGCCGCACGCCGCTGCACGCCCTTCACGAATGATAAGCGCCTCCTCCGCGACGCCCTCGCCGCCATCCAGGTCGAGGACGTGCCGAGCGACATCGAGGCCCCCCTCCGCCTCGCCCAGGCCCTCGCCCGCTCCACCGCCCTCGACGAGGTGCTCATCCTCTCCGATGGCAACCTCCCCCAGCGCGCCGACTTCGAGCTGTCGTTCAAGATTGACTACCAGCGCCTCCCCGCCGCCGGCCCCAACATCGGCATCACCGGCTTCAACGCCACCCGCTCCCCCAGCGGCGACTGGCAGGTCTTCCTCGCCATCGAGGGCTGCCCCGAGCCCGAGCTGGCAACCACGGTCACTGTCGAGTCTGAGGGCCGAACCATCGCCAGCGAGCGCGTCGTGGTGGCGAAAGACCGCGCGGAGCGCATCTCCTTCTCGGTGGGCGGCGGCAAGCCGGTCCGCCTGAAGGCCCGCCTTGCCCCCGACGGCTTCGATTCCCTCGCCTCCGACAACGAGGCCTGGCTCGACCTTCCCGCCTCTCGCCCCCTCTGGGTCTATGCCCCGCCCTCCCTCGCCTCGTTCCGCCACGCCCTTGCCGCAATCAACGTCGTCCGACTCTTCCCCGAACAACGCTCCGGCGGTGTGGCACAGCCGCCCTCGGCCGTGGGCGGCGAGAGCCACTGCGACCTCGTCGTCACCGACCGCGAGGAAGACCTCGCCCTCGGCGCGCGAACCACGCTCACCGTCGGCCTCGTCCCCGCCGAACTTCGCGCCATGCTCGCTGTGGCACAGCCGCCCACGGCTGTGGGAGTGGTAGATTGGCGCCGCAACAGCCCGCTCCTCCAGCACGTGGAGCTTGCCGACCTCGTCATCCTCGACCAGCCGGCGACGAAGGACAAGGCTGGCGCCGCCGACTTCGAGGCCCTCGGCTACGAGCTCCTCGCCGAAGGCCAACGCGGGCCGCTACTCCTCGAGAAACGACGCGGCCAGGACCTCTCCTTCCACCTCCTCTTCCACCCCGACCGCTCCACCCTTCCCTACCGCATCGGCTTCCCGATCTTCGTCTCAAACCTCGTCCACATCGGCATGGAGCAAGCGGGCCTCGCCCGCGCCCAGGCCGTGCGCACCGGCGTATTGCCCCCCATCCCGGTGCGGCCCGACCGCGCCTACGTCGCCGACGGCCCCGCCGGCCTCTCCACGCAAGGGCAAAGCGACAAGCAGGGCCTCCTCGCCGGCGTCCCAGCCCCCAAGGTCGGTGAATACCGCATCCGCGAAGGCGGCGTAGCGGCGAGCGTCCCGCTTGCCGCCCGCCTCGCCGCCAGCCTCCTCTCGCCCAGCGAGACCTCCCTGGCCGGCGTGGACGCCATTGAGTTCAACGAGCAGCTCTCCGTCGCTGCCTCCACCAGGCCCCCGAGGGCCGACCGTCCCCTCTGGCCCTCCCTCGCCCTCATCGCCTTCTGCGTCCTTCTCGGCGAATGGTGGCTCTCCCAGCGCCGCCCCGGAGGCTTCGTCCGATGAAACCTCTGCCACTTGTCACGCGTCATGACCCTGCTCACCCCTTGCACCCTTGCACCCGCCTTTCCCGTCTCGGCGGCGCCCTCCGACCCCCGCTCCACCCTCAAACTCATCTCCCTCACCTCCCACCACATCCGCTCCCACGCCGCCGTCTCCATCACGCGGGACGGCGTCATCCGCTTCGACTGGCTGCCGTGGAACGTGGCCCCGTCGCAGAAGCGCGCGCGCGTCGTCGCCACGAGCTACGTGAAGCAGGACTGGACCGAGAGCTTCGGGAAGGCCCTCGCCAATTGCGGCCTCTCCGAGCTTCACCCGATGAAGCGAACCGAGCCACGCGATAGCCCGCTCTCCACCTGGTTCCCCCACCTCGACCCCGGCGACATGCCGACCCATCCCCTTCCCTACTGCGCCTTCGACGTTGTCTTCCTCGCGGGGAAGGACTTTTCGTTCCGCCGCGGGCAGCAGCTCGGCGCCATCGTCGGTTGGGTGCGGGCGGGAGGAAGCGTGTGCGTGGTGCCCTCGGGCCGCCTCACCGCGCGCCACGTCCAGTTCCTCAATCAGCTTGCCGATTGTGAACCCCCCTCCCTCTCAGGGAGGGGGGAGGGGGAGGGTGAAACCAGGGTCCGACCCTCTCCCGTCCCTCTCCCTGGAAGGGAGAGGGGTGAGGAGGCGCCGGTCTTCAGTCTTGACGCGCAGGGCCGGCTCGAGGCGCGGGGGAAGCCGTTCGACGCCCGCGATAGACTCCGCGCCGAGAAGGCCCACACCGGCCCGGGCCGCAGCGTTGTCCTTCACCTGCCCTCCAACCTCCCGCAGGTTCCAACCCCCCCCCAACCTCCCGCAGGTTCCAAACCTGCGGGAGGTTAATCCGATGGACGAGCTTGCGAAGTCGGCCTACTGGCGTGAGGTCGTTGCCTTCCTCTGGAAGGTCCGCGACCGGCAGTTGTCGGCAGTGATCGAGGACGGCAAGTTCCGCGAAGACCTCGAGCGCTGGCCTGGCGGCGATCAGGAGATGCGTTTCGGCGGCAGGTTGATGAGCTTCCATGTCGTGCCCACCTGCCGCGTCGAGGAGATCATCGCTGGCCTCATGCCCCGCGACATCCGAGTCGTCCCCTTCGATGTCATCCTCCTCATCCTGATGCTCCTTGTCATCGCGGTCGGCCCGCTCGATTACCTTGTGCTCGGCCCCCTGAAGCAGCGAAAGCTCACCTGGATCGTCTTCTCCGTCATGGCCGTGGCCTTCACCATTCTCACCGTGCGGCTCGCCGAGCACTACACGGGACGCAGGGACATCCACCGCTCCTTCACGTTCATTGACTTGCGACCCTCGCGGGCGCCCTGTCCGCCAGAACCGCTTCGAGATGGTCTTCGCCGCCACCGCCCGCACGGCCCGCCACGAGCTGAAGGACGCGCCCTTCGGCACCCTGGGCAGCCACGGGGAGCCGGATTGGGAAGGCGGTGCCCTTCGGCGCCCCGAGGGCAGTGCGGCGCCGTGTTGGGGACGCGAGGGGCTCAATGGGACGCGGGTTACTCGCGCACGACGGGCGCATGCCCGGCCAGTGGGTCGCCGTCGTCAACCGCACCTTCTGCCTCGCCCCGCCCGAGCATCCGCCGGCGCCCAACTGGGACAAGCTCACGAAGGGTGGGCGCCTGAGCCCTACAGCTATCGAGACCGTGCCCGACGCGTTCTTCGGGCCGGGCCGGCGGGACGCAGCCGCTTACGTCCTTCACCGGGATGGGTTGCGCCTCGTCGGCTCGGCGGGAACCTGGGGAGTGCCCTCCTTCGGCCTTCTCTCCCTGGACAAGCTATGCCATCGCGTGTCCGCCCACCCGCAGGTGGGGTTGTTCTCGGTGGTGTCGCAGATTTCGCCGACGAGGGCGGCGAACTGGGAGGACCTGTCGCTCCTCGACCCGACCGACCCTAAGCAGGCGCTCCTGCTCGTCATCGAGCAGGTGGACGACGACTTCTTCATCTATCGGCGCCTCTATCGCGAAGAACCGTGATGTCGTTCGTCAAAGTGGACCATCTCTGGGTGCGCTACGGCAAGACGGTTGCCGTGCGCGATCTGACGTTCGACATCCCCAAGGGCGAGGTCTTCGGCTTCATCGGCCCAAACGGCACCGGCAAGACCACCACCATCAAGGTCCTCGCCACACTCCTCCGACCCGTCCAGGGCCGCGTGAGCATCAACGGCCTCGACGTCCTCCGCCACCCCCAGGCCGTCCGACGCCGCATCGGCTACATGCCCGACTTCTTCGGGGTTTACGAGGACCTCACGGTGAACGAGTGCCTGCACTTCTTCGCCGGGGGCCTACCGACTCGACCGGGCGGGGCCAAGAATCTCTCTGGGCTCCAGGCATCTCTGGACGGGGAGGCGCTGTGTTGGAGCATAGGCCAAGAGAGATTCTTTGACTTCGGTCGCCAAGAGGCGACCTCCGCTCGGAATAACCCCGGGTGGAAGCTGTCTGTCTGGGAAGCGGGTTCGTAGCGCCAATGGCCGCGCTCCAGACCCGGCCGCAGGCGGCCCGGCGGCGAACCTATGTCGTCCGCGTCATCTGCGCCGTCCTCCTCTTCGCCGTATTCTGCTTTGTGACCTACGAGCAGTTCATGGAGCCCGAGGCGGGCTTCCGCGGACGCGGGCGGACGATGTTCGAGACGTTCATCGCCCTCCAGTTCGCGGGCATCCTGCTCTTCCTCCGCGGCGCGATGTCGGGGGCGATCGCCTACGAGAAGGAGCGACAGTCGCTCACCCTCCTGCTCCTCACCGGCCTTCGCCCGCGGAACATCCTGCTGGAAGAATATCTTGGGCGCCTCATCCCCATCTTCACCGTCCTCCTCCTCGGCCTGCCGCTGCTGGCCATCTGCTACGCCTTCGGGGGCGTGACGACGAAGCGGCTGGGCGACGGCATCTACATCCTCGTCCTCACCTGTGTCCAGGTCGGTGCCCTCGCGCTCATGTGTTCCGCCTTCTGCTCCTCCAGCCTCGCCTCGTTCATCGCGTCCTACGTCATGCTGGCCGGGCTATACCTCGGCCTCCCGCTACTCTGGATGTTGCTGGTCGAGTCACGCTATGGCGGGAGGGACCCTGTGCCGGCGGCCCTTGTCCCGCTCTGGCTCTTTTTCGACCCACGGCGTACGAGTCGGTTACTGGACCACCGGGCGAGAGGCGGCTTGAGCCGGGAGTGGCTTTGCTATATCCTCTTGGCAGTGTCGGCAAGCGTCCCGCTTGCCGACCGCAGCCGGGACGGTTGCGGCTAGGCTTAGAGCGGTCCGCGATGAACCGTGCATTTCTCATCGCGTTGTGCTGCGTGCTCTCCGCGGTCGGGGTGCGCGCGGCAACGCTGGAGCTTCTCCAGGAGAAATGGGGCTTCGACGGCACCGTGGTCCCTGGCCGCATCAACATCCTCTCGGTCGAGGTCAGGAATCCCTCGTCCCAGCCCTTCGACGGCATCCTTGAGCTTTACAAGGGAGGCGGCGTGGGCATTCGCTACGACGCCCCTCTGGTCGAGCGCTGCTTCATCTCGCCGGGCGCGCGCAGGTGGGTGCAGTTCTACCCCTACGTCCGCCACGAGCACGAGAACTGGGTGTTGGAATGGGCGCTGGGGCCGAATGGCAGCCGTAGTCTCAAGCGCCCCAAGCTCGGCCCCCCTGCCCGCGTGTTCCTCAGGGACCCCGAAAGCGTGATGGGCCTCGGCAGCTTGCCCCACCCGACCCTCGATGACAACCTCTTCCCGCCCACGGTGGCGGCCACCGATGGCCTCCAAAGCGTGCTCCTCGACCACGCGCCGCGCTGGGAGCCGGTGCGGAGGGAGGCGTTCCTCGACTGGCTCCGCCGCGGCGGAGAGGTCCATCTCCTCCTCGACCGCGCTGGCCGGCATCCGGTTTTCACCGGCGAGCTTGCCGTGCTCAACTCCACGGCTGAGCGGCATCGGGTCGGGGCTGGCCTTGTCACCCGGCACGAAGTGACGGGGCGCGACGCTGACGAAGAGGCCCTGGCCACCAAGGGCTATCCCGCCCCGACGCTGAAGGCGGGCGACGACTCCGCCCCCGGCCGCATCGAGGACATGGAGGGCTTTCTCTTCCATTCGCTGGGCGGCCTCACGCGGCCCCGCCACTCCTGGGGGCTCATCTACCTCACCACCATCGCCTACGTCGTCCTGCTTGGGCCGCTCAACTTCCTTTACGCCCGCAAGCGCCGCGACTATCGGCTCTCCATCCTCTTCTTCTTCCTTTGCGTCGCCGGCTGCGCGCTCGCACTCCACTACCTGGGCCGCCGCGGCCAGAACGAGGCCACCGCCGTCCACTACCTCGCCTGCGCCCGGCATATTGAGGGCGACAGCTACGACGTGACGCAGTGGGCCGACGCCTTCGTGACGCGCGGGGCCATCTACGACATCACCCACGATGCGCCCCACAACCTCTACTCCGCCTGCGAGGATACGGAGCGCGTCCGCGGCCAGATCGCCAACGGGCTGAAAGGCGTCTTCCGCGTGGACATCCCGGTCTACAGCCGCTGCTCCTTCCTCCACCGCGGCAAGCTCAAGGGGCACCACATCCAGCTCAAGGTCGCCGAGTGGAAGGGGGAGGAGACCCTTGAGCGACTCGTCCTCGAGCCGGCGCCCGGCTTCCCGGAGGACCCGGAGTGCATGTTCGCGCTCCACCGCGATACTTGGTACGACCTGGCGCTGAGGGGCGGCAAGCTCGAGGCTGTGCGGAGGAGCGGCCCCCCCGAGGGCGCTGGGGTGTCGCCCGACTTCTATCCGTCCTATGGCCGACGCAGGTGGGGGCGCCACTATGGGGATGAGGACAGCGAGGTGCCGGCCGAGAAGCGGCTGGCCCGCCTCGCGCCGCTCCTGTGCGCGCGCGAGGCCGGCGGCCACCTCTTCGGCCACAACATCCCCTCACCGCCAGGCCCCAAAGACCGCGTCCGCGTCTTCATCTTCACAAGGTGCCCGGAGACCTTCGACGTCCAGGGAAGGCGTTTCGGGCGGCGGCTGGGGTTCGTGCTCTACTCGATTGGCCTCTGGAGGCCGGAGGACCGGAATGGCTGAGGCGAGGTTGCAGCCGCTCGTGCCCGAGGGGACGCTGGTGCCGGTGGAGGGGCCAGTGGTGGAGGTGCGCGGGCTGCACTACTCCTACAAGAACCGCCGCGCGCTCGACGGCGTGACCTTCACCGTCGCCGCAAGGTCCATCCACGGCTTCGTCGGCCCCAACGGCGCGGGCAAGACAACCACCCTCAAGGTCCTCGCCACCCTCCTGCGGCCACTGCCGGGCGCCGTCCGCGTCTTCGGCCGCGACATCGTGCTCGACACCAAGAGCGTGCGGCGCAGGATCGGCTTCATGCCCGACACCCTGAGCGTGTACCGCCAGATGACCGTGTTCGAGTACCTCGACTTCTTCGGCGCGGCCTACGGCCTCAACGTGGCGGAACGCGAGCAGACGGTGAGGGACGTGCTGGCTCTGACCGACATGGCGAGCCGCCGCGACGACCTGATCAAGAACCTCTCGCGGGGGATGCAGCAGCGGGTCAGCCTGGCGCGCTGCCTCGTGCACGACCCCGAGCTGCTGCTGCTCGACGAGCCGGCCGCCGGCCTCGACCCCCGCGCGCGCATCGAGCTGATGGAAATCCTCCGCGAGCTCCGACGAATGGGCAAGACCATCTTCATCAGCTCCCACATCCTCGCCGAGCTCGCCACCCTGTGCGACAGCGTCACCATCATTGACCGCGGCAGGGTGCGGTACAGCGGCGCGATGGACAGCTTGCTGTCGCAGGAGGGCGAGACCGTGACGTATCGGCTGGCGCTCGCCGCGGAGAGCCCCGCCGTCGCCGGAGCCCTACAGAAGACCGATGGCGTCGCGAGCGTCACCAAGCTCGCCGAGGCGCCCGTCTACCAGGTCGCATTCCGCAAGGAACGGCTCACCACGAGCCAGCTCCTCGCCGTGGCGCTCAACGCTGGCGCACAGGTCGTCTCGTTCGAGAAAGACGTCCGCGAGCTAAGCGAGGCATTCATGGACCTCACCGAGCCGGGAGTGCCCGTATGAGGCTGCCCATCCTGGCACTCTTCGAGCGGTCACTGCGGGAAGAATCGCGCGTCGTGAGCACCTATGCGAAGCGCCTGGCCCTCGTCATCATCATACTCTTCTTCCTGATGGGCGCGCACGCCCGGAGCGACCGCGTGGGGGCGGCCGGCCTCGACTTCTTCGAGTCGGTCGTCCACATCAGCTTCTGGTCCCTCTCGCTCATAGGCGTCGCCTACTTCTCCTCCGCCATCACCGAGGAGAAGGAGGAGGCGACGCTCGGCCTCTTGAAGATGAGCGCCCTGAACACTCTTTCGATCCTCCTCGGCAAGTCCACTTGCCGCCTCCTGGGCGTCATGATGCTCGTCCTCGCTCAGTTCCCGTTCACCCTCCTGGCGATCACGCTTGGGGGCGTGGTGCTCAACCAGGTGGTTGCCGCCTACGCGACGCTGCTGTCGTACCTCGTGCTGCTGTGCAACGTGGCCCTATTTGCCTCCGTGAGCTGCCGGCGGACGCATAGTGCCACGGGGATGACGGCGGCGCTGGTGGGGCTGCTGCTCCTCGGGGGGCCGATCGGGCAGGTTCTTCAGGAGTTGCTCCGCAATGCTGGGGTTGCCTACGGCGCGGTGAGCGTTGCCACGGATGGCCTCATGGCCGCGAATTCGGTGGTGCGGATAGGCGAGATAATGGCCTCGGGCTTCCAGGGCAGCCCCATCGGCGCCCAGGTGCTCAGCAACCTGGCCATCGGCGCCGCCTTCTTTGGCCTCGCGTGGGCCACCTTCGGCCACTACACGCGGGAGACGACGGAGGCGGCGCCGGGGCGGACCGCCCTCGTCGCCCGCCGGTCGCCGCTGCGGCTCCTTGGCGTGAGCCGGCCGTGGAACTCGCCGCTCGCGTGGAAGGACTTCCACTTTGTGGCGGGGGGCCGCCTGATGGTCCTGTGCCGCTTCCTCGCTCTGGCCGGCCTGGTGGCGCTTGTCGCCTGGCTCCACAGCATCAACTCGGACCGCCCGGTCCCTGCGGAGCTCATTGGCGCGGTCCTCATGGTCGCTTGCCTTCTCATGGGGGCGCTGGAGCTCACCAGCCACGTCTCCAAGATGCTGCGCCACGAGGTGCAATGGCACACGCTGTCGGACCTCGCTCTGCTGCCGCGCTCGATGCACCAGATTTTCTGGGCCAAGTTTGCGGGCGGCCTGCCCGCCCTCGTGCCCTACGCGGTGGGGTTCTTCGTCGGCGTGGTGCTCTGCCCCGCGGGGTTCGGCTATGGCGTTGAGGGCATCCTCGGCACCGTGGCCGGTTGGCACATGCTCTGCCAGGCCCTGGCCTTCACGTTCTTCGCCGCCTACATGTCGCTCGTCCTGCGGCGGGCGGGCTTCCTCGCCGCCTTCGGCATCTGGATCCTCGGCAACCAGATGGCCTCCTTCTTCCTGTTCGGGTTCTTCAGCGTGGCTGGCCCCGCGGCGGGGGAGGCGATCGTGGTCATCTACTCGCTTGTGCTCGTTGTGCTCGCCGCGCGCTTCTACAAGGCCACGATTGCCCGCCTGGTGCGGCTCGCCGGCGAGTGAGCTTTGCCTTTGGAGCGTACCGAGTGGCGCAACTGACGCTGGATGCTGTGATGGGTGGCGGGACCGGCGCGCTTGAGGCGGCGCATGCCTTCCTCGGTAGCGCCAGCCGCGACGCACTCCTGGCCAACGTGGGCGGAACCATCGCGTCCGTCCCCCATGTCGCGCACCCCGACAAGCGCTGGTTCCAGAAATCCTATGGCCGCGGCGCGCCGCCCACGGGCGAGGACCTCTTGGCCGGCAAGGGGCTCTTCTACGTCGCCGAGAACCGCCGCCTCTACCTCGACTGCACGGCCGGCCACTACCAGATGACCTGGGGCTACGCCCACCCCGAGCTTCAGGCTCTGGCTATCGAGGCTATGCGGCGCGGCATCGTGTGGGACAATCACAGCAACATCCCACAGGCCCCGGTCAAGCGGCTAGCCGCCCGCCTGGTCGAGATCGCGGATTGCGGATTGCAGATTGGGCATTCAAGTCCGAAATCCGAAATCCATAATCCGAAATTGGACACGGTCCTCCTCGGTGTCTGCACCGGCTCCGTGGCCTGCGCCGCGGCGATGAAGATCGCGCTCCTACAGTATGCGAAGGAGAAGAAGGGGAGGGGAGCGCCGGTATTCATTGTGCTCGATGGCAACTATCACGGCACAGACCTCTTCGCCCAACGGCTGCGGGGGATGTGGGCCGAGCACTTCACCAATCTTGAGGTCGTCGCCGTCGAGCCAAATGACGGCGAGCGGCTTGAGGAAGTCTTCAAGCAATGCGGCGAGCGTGTGGCCGCCTTCTGGGCCGAGCCGGTGATGATGAACCGCGAGGCCATCCTCGTCCAGCCCAGTTACCTCCAGCTCGCCCGCCGCCTGTGCGACCACGCAGGCGCCCTTATGGCCATTGACGAAATCCAGACCGGCTTCTGGTTCCCCGAGGTGATGATGTTCCGCCGCTGCGGCATCGTGCCCGACTTCGTGGTGCTGGGGAAGGGTATGACGGCCGGCTTCCACCCTCTCGCGGCGCTTCTCTACAAGAGCAAGCTCGATTGCCTTGCCCAGTACGATGCGATCAGCACGAATGGCAACGCAGCGTTGGGGGCAACTGTCGGCCTCGGCTGCATCGCCCTCATTGAGGGGCAGACGGAGCGTATCGGCGCCGTCGGCGAGCGCTACCACCGGAAGATGGCCGCCCTGTGCGCCGAGTTCCCCGACCTGTTGGCCGAGGTGCGGGGCGCCGGCCACATGACTGGCCTGAAGTTCCGCAACCGCGACGATGCCCTGGGCTTCCACCGCGCCGCGGTCGAGCGCGGCCTCTGGGTGCGCGCCCACGCCTACCACGAAGGCCACAGCGCCATCCTCACCAAGTTCGCGCTCGTCCTAGACGATGCGGTGGCCGACTTCGCGGTCGGCGCCTTCCGCCAGCTCCTCAAGGACCGCCCGTGGGCGTAGCAACAGCGTCTCGCTTGTCGAAAGCGACCGCAAGCGGGACGCTTGCGGCTATAGAGCCTGGAAGACGCATGAGCAAGCTCGCGCTTGGCATTGAC
>FWPV01007809.1_pt1 | contig 19132 bp, 15 predicted proteins | sample 2228371 | NCBI WGS metagenome assembly FWPV01 (sample SAMEA103939776, study PRJEB20133) | metagenome
ATAGAAAAATTAAAAAATTTATATTAAAAGAGACTGGCAGATAATGTCAGTCTCTTTTTTTTATACGGTATAGCAATATAATCTTATAGTCTTTTTAAGGAGTAAAATTCTCAATATTATAATTGCATTATAATGAAGAAAGTGTTGTTACTAATTAATTTTCCAATTTAGTTTTCATCTATTTCAGACATCTTTGTAAGTTTGAAATACTATTGCAGATATTGAAAAAATTTTAAAGTATTTTCGTCATATCTTAATTAATAAAATAAATCAGAAAACACCGGCGAATAAAATAAATCAGGAATATTAAGTAAATTGTTATAAAAATAAAGAATAAGTATTTTTCAAATAAATTAAAGAGATAAATATGAGAAAAATTATTCTTATAATGATGCTGATTTTGAATAGCAGAGTTTTTAGTCAGGTAGTGATAAATGAAGTGATGTACTCACCAAGTTCAGGGAATAAAGAATGGTTTGAGATATTTAATACTGGCAGCACACCTGTGAATTTGCAAAACTGGAAATGGCGAGATGCAGCAGCCAGCAATCCAATACGGACTATTACAACACAAAGCATAATTTTAGAACCGAATAGCTTTGCTATAGTTTGTGAGGACTCAAATAATATAAAGATTGTTTATCCAAATATAAGCGGAATAATAATACAATCGATAGGATGGAATGCATTGAATAATACAGGAAATGAGAATGTTGTATTGTATCGGGCAGATATGAGCACTTCAGATTCATTAACATATAATAATAGCTGGGGCGGAGGAAGCGGAATATCACTCGAGCGGAAAGATGCATTTGGATTAACAAATGACCAGACAAACTGGGGAACTTGTATAAATCCGATAGGAGCAACACCAAATAAGGAAAATTCAATAACTCAGAAGACTTATGACTTGGCTCTCGTAAAATTTACTATAACACCATCATCACCAATGGTAGGTCAGGATGTAAATATGGAATTTTTAATCAGGAATTTAGGGAAGAATCAAGCCAGTAATTTTCAATTGAATATATATAAAGATATGAATCTGGATAGCATACCACTTCCAAATGAACTAATAAAATCCCAGACATTCGGAATATTGAATTCAAATGATTCTGTTAGTTATAGTTTTATTTATAACATCACAGATACAAATATGCAGCAATTTATTGGAAAGGTTATTTTCCCACCTGACCAGGATACTACCAATAATATACTGGTCAGGCGAATATATGTTGGAGACAGACTTGTAATAAATGAGATTATGTATGACCCTCTCACAATAAGTTGCGAGTATGTGGAATTATATAATCCTACTACGAAAGTAATAAATATTAGCGGATGGAAGTTTTCAGAAGAAAGTAGTACAACAAATTTATCGGATTCATTGAATTACACAGTACAACCCGGCGGATATATTGTGATTGCAAAAGATACAACAATATATAACAGGTTTGAATATTTAAGAAATATTTCAACTAATAACAGATTAATATTTAATAAAAGTCTGAGTTTAAATAACGACGGAGAGTTAGTAAGAATACTTGATGGTAGCGGAAATGTAATAGAAGGATTTTCATATAGTCCGAAGTGGCATAATCCTAATATACCCGACAAAAAAGGATATTCACTTGAAAGAATAAATCCCTTTTTAAAAGGAGATGATAGTAAAAACTGGAGTAGTTGCACCAATACTCTCGGTGGCACACCAGCAATGAAGAACAGTATATACACACCTGTTCCCATAAGCGAAGCAGAGATAACAGTTTCGCCAAATCCATTTTCTCCTGATGGAGATGGCTGGGAAGATTTTACCATAATAAAATATAAACTTAAATCAACTGTATCACAGGTCAGGATGAAAATATTTGATGTTAACGGACGACTTATGAGAACATTGATGAATAACCAACCGAGTGGAAGTGAAGGAGAAGTGATTTTTAATGGATTAAACGATAATGGAGAAAGATTGAGATTAGGGATTTATATAATTTTTCTGGAAGCAGTAGATTCACAGGGAGGTGTTGTTGAAACATTAAAAGGGACTGTGGTTGTTGCGACAAAATTATAACTATGAAAAAATGCAATGAACAGATGATAATTATTTAGGTGAAACTTTACAAAACTAAAATAATTTATTAGTTGGAGAAAGCAAAGATACCAACCAATAAAAGGATTTTAAGATACGAAAGCGGAATTTATATTTTTATTATAATTATATGGTGTACAATTATTTATTTCAACTCTTTCGACGGTGAATTTGTATTTGATGATGAAAGTGTTGTTCAAAATAATTTATCAATAAGAGAATTAAATAATATACCTAAATTTTTCACCGGTGAAGAAGGCTTTCATAAGGTAATCGGGCGGTATTACAGACCAGTAGTATCAACAAGTTATGCAATAGACTATTGGTTATGGGGATTAAAACCAGCTGGATTTAAAATAACAAATTTAATTATCCATTTAATAAATTGCTTATTGTTGTATTTCCTGTTGCTAAATATGTTTAAGGAATTCAATAAAAAAAAGTTTATTGCATTTTTAGCAACGATGATATTTACAGTACATACAATTCACACAGAGGCGGTAACATGGATAAGTGGAAGAACTGATTCTCTTGTAACAATCTGTTTTTTTTCGTCCTTAATCTGTTATATCAAATTTACTGAGGATAACAGGAAAACAAATCTTGTTTTGTCTTTAATTTTTTACTTTATTGGATTAATAACAAAGGAAATGATAATAACACTACCGTTGGTAATATTTCTATATGATGCAGTATTTAAAAAGAGAGATAAAACATCCCTGAAGAGTAAATTAATTGTCTATATACTTTTTGTAGCTGTTACATTATTTTTTCTTCTGATACGCTACCTTGTATTTCTTAATGTTGCTGAAAGGGAGAAGTATTTATATTTTTATGGTATGGATGGGATAACGGTATTTGCAACAATGCTAAAAACTATCCCGGTATATATAAAGTTGACATTTTTGCCAATAAATTTATTATATCACTATAACGGGGTTTTACCAGATGCTAAAAGCTTAGTTGAGCCGGCAGTTATCGTATCGATGTTGATTATTATCAGCTTTATAGTAGTAGCAATTGTTTCCTTTAAAAAGCATTCAGTGGTAACATTTTGCATCTTATTTTTCTTTATTTCACTCTTACCAGTAATGAATATAGTACCGACAATGAACCTTATGGCAGAGAGATTTTTATATCTACCATCATTTTGTTTAAGCGTGATAATTATGTATTTATTATTAATGAATTATGATAAGAAGTATTACAAAGCTTTAGTAATAATTATAATCTCTGTCATTCTTATATTCTCTTATCTAACCTATAAAAGGAATTTTGACTGGAAAAATAATAACACATTATATAGTACAGCAGAAGGTATAGATGGAACTGTATTACTTGTAAATTCGGGAAACATATATGCTAATAAACAGAATTTTGATGAAGCAGCAAAAAGATATATCAGAGCGCTCGAAATAAGAGATAATAATGTACTTGCACATCACAATCTTGGACTTATTTATTTAATCAGAAATCAACCCGACTCAGCAGAATATAGATTTAAAAAAGGGATATCAGTAGATTCACTTGCTCCTGACGGGTATTTTCAGTTAGGAAAGTTATATGCATCGGAAGGAAGGAAACAGGAAGCAATAGAAATGTTCGAAAAACTTCAAAGAATAATACCAGATTATATGGGCTCTAAACAGATGCTGGAAGAATTAAAATCCGGAAAAGAAATAACAGAAGCAATAAAAGGTATTAATGAAAACATTGAAAGACTTGATAAAGAAGCATTCGAATATTATCAGAAAGGTGAATATGAGAAATCAATAAAAACACTAAATAAATTAATAGAAATGAATCCGGCAGGTAGATTAGGTTCATATTGCAATATAGGTCTCAACTACTACGCTATGAAGAAATATGATATAGCAATTGAATATTATAAAATGGCTTTAGAGATTGATTACAAAAATACAATTGCCCTTTCCGGAATAGCAGATGCGTATCTTGCAAAAGGAGAAAAGATAACAGCAGAAAAATATTATAATAAAATATTAGAATTAGAACCTACTAACGAATATGCAAGAAATAAACTTGATTCGATTAATATTTCTAAATAAACTAAAATGATTTATTTTTAAATAAATATTTATTATGAAGAATAAAAAAACTATTTATTATTTATTAGTGTTATTTTCATTGTTTTCTATAACTAATTCATTCGCACAGGAAATTTTGAAAGATATACTAAATAAAATCACCATTCATGGTGGATTAGATTTGTATTATGCATATGATACAGATAAAGATAAATTATTAAGTAATAATTTATTTTCTATTTCACCACACAGAGACCAATTCAGGTTGAATCTTGCAACATTAGGTTTAAAATATAACGATAGTAATGCCAGAGGATATATTGCTATTCATTACGGGGATATTGTAAAGGAGAACTGGCAGACTGACAATCCATATTTACAACAGGCAAATGTAGGAATAGAAGTTTATGATAATTTATGGATTGATGCAGGATATTTTTTGAGTTACATAGGAGAAGAATCTTTACCTTATGAGTCATCATTTAGTTCATTTGCTTTACCATCACAATATCAACCGTTTTATGAGAGTGGAATACAAATAAGTTATGACTACAAAAATTTAATTGGGGGTACATTACATATAATAAATGGATACAATTTAATTGAAGATAACAATAAAAATAAATCAATTGGACTTCAATTATATTATCAACCGAAAGAATATTTGAAATTTATTTATAACACTCTTGTAGGAAACGAAATGCCATCATCAGAAACAGGTAGATTAAGAGTTTTCAACGATTTTATAATATCATTTGGACCATTGAAAAACTTTGAAGCTTCTTTACTTTTTGACATTACAATGCAAGAGAATTCTAAATTATCTGACTCAACTTCTTCAGCATATTCTTATGGAGCAGTAGCAATTTTGCAATATCACATAACACCAAAATTCAAAACAATGCTGAGGGGTGAGTATTATCAAGATTTAGACGGTATATTATCCGGAATAATTGCAAAAGATATGGGTATGAAAGGCAACGGACTTACTGTAGGTTTTCAATATAATCCTATTGATAATGCGTATTTAAGGTTTGAGTCAAGATATTTAAGACTCGATAAGAGTTTGGATATATTTTATAATAATAAGAACGAAATGTTAGAGTTCATTATATCTGCTGGAATTGGCTTTTAACCTTTTTAATTAAATTAATATTAATAATATGAAAAAATTAATTACTTTATTGCTATTAGGACTTTTTACCACGATGTGCGCTAACGCACAGGTTACATTTTCAGATGTGGCTGTTACACTTGGTGTAAATGATGCAGGAGCAGGACAAGGTGTGGTATTTCTTGATGTAAACAATGATGGATACCTTGATATTTTTCTTGTGAATAACAATACACCAAGCAAGTTATGGATCAATACAAATGGATTGTCATTTACGGAATCATCAACCAGCTGGGGAACCAATATCACATATCCAACAAGAGGTGTTTCTGCAGCAGATTTCAATAATGATGGATATATTGATATATTAATTGGCGCATGGCAAAACTTACTTATACTTTACAAAAACACTGGCAGTGCATTTGTGAATTATACTACAACTGCCGGATTGGCTTTTTTGTCCTATGGCGGCTCAATCAACTGGTTTGATTATAATATGGATGGAAAAATAGATGTCCTTTGTGCAAATAATGGATTACCACCAAGACTAAACTATCTCTTCAGAAATGATAATTTAAATAGTTTTACAAATGTTACTTTAATTGCAGGTCTAATTGACAGTAACTCAACGCTATGTCTTGCCAGTGGAGATTATGATAACGATGGAGATCTGGATATGTTTTGTGGAAATCAAACAAATATTGGTTCAACAACAACAAGTTACTTATATAAAAATAATGGAGATGGAACATTTACAGATGTAACTGCATCCTCAGGAATAACAACGAATTATTATACATGGGGATGTGAATGGGGTGATTATAACAATGATGGTTATTTAGATTTATTTATTTCAAATACAACGGGGTTTAATCAGTTGTTCAAGAATAATGGTAATGGGACATTTACAGATGTTGCGCCTGCTGTTGGTGTGGCAGAGATGGGACAATCATATTCATGCGGATGGGCAGATTACGATAATGATGGGGATCTTGATTTGTATGTAGCAAGAGGCCAAAATTATGAAGATAAGATGTATCGTAATGATGGAACAACATTTACTGATGTATCAACGAGTGTTGGTATGGGTGATTTAAGACACAGCGCATGTTGTTCGTGGGGAGATTATAACAATGATGGTTTTCTTGATTTATATCTCGTAAATAATGGAACTGAGAATCGATTATATAAAAATAATGCCGGAAATTCAAATAACTGGGTTATTTTTAAATTACAGGGTGTAACAACAAATCGTTCTGCAATAGGAACTCGAGTGACAGTGAAAACAGGTTCTTTAAAACAAATCCGCGAAGTTGAAGGAGGATCTGGCGGTAAAGGACAAAATTCTTTGCCGGTTGAATTCGGGCTTGGAAGCGCTTCAGTAATTGATAGTTTGACAATAAGATGGCAGAGTGGAACAATACAAAGTTTTACAAATGTAGGTGTCAACCAGATTATAACTATAATAGAAGGTCAATCTATTTATGTTAAAAACTTAAATGCAGGAACCCCTGAAAAATACATACTTGAACAGAACTATCCCAATCCATTTAATCAAACAACAGTAATTAATTATCAAATACCTTTACCAGGAAGAGTTATATTGAAAGTATATGATATATCCGGGAAGGAAATCGCAGTTTTATTAGATTCTTATCAGAATTCAGGAGGGTATAGTATAACTTTCAATGCGGATAAATTAACAAGTGGAATATATTTTTATAACTTGCAAACGGATAATTTTACCGAAACTAAGAAGATGATTCTTGTTAAATAAGATAAGCAAGATTTAAAAAATAAAAAAATGGTTGGTAAAACAATTCACCAACCATTTTTTTATAATAAAATCAAAAATTGCTATTGACCTAAATAAGTTTTAAGAGATCTGCAACGGGACGCCTGTCTTAATCTTCTGATCGCTTTTTCTTTGATTTGCCTTACTCGTTCCCGAGTGAGTTTATATATATCTCCTATTTCTTCAAGAGTAAGAGGATTTTCCTTCCCAAGTCCATAATATAACATAACAACTTCTTTTTCCCGCTGAGAAAGTGTATCAAGAGCACGTTCAATTTCAATTCTCAAAGAATCCCGCATCAATTGAGAATCAGGCATTTTCTCCGCTTTATCAGGCATAATATCTATTAATTTAGTATCTTCACCGTGAACATTGGGAGCATCCATTGAAACATGACCACCTGAATTTTTTAAGGTTTCCTGGACTTCATGCACACTCATATCAAGTACATCAGCGATCTCAAGAATGTTAGGACTCCTTTCATTTTGCTGTTCGAGCTTACTAATGGTTTTGGAAATTTTACTTTTTTGCTGTACTATATTAAGAGGTAACCTAACAACCCTTGATTGCTCAGCAAGCGCCTGTAAAATAGATTGTCTAATCCACCATACAGCATAAGAAATGAATTTGAATCCACGGGTTTCATCAAATTTTTTCGCTGCTTTAATAAGCCCAAGGTTACCTTCATTAATAAGGTCATTTAAAGATAAACCCTGATTCTGATATTGTTTAGCAACACTAACGACAAAACGGAGATTTGATTTTACAAGTAAATCAAGGGCTTTTTTATCACCTTTTCTGATACGTTTAGCACATTCTATCTCTTCCTCTACAGATAAAGGAGTTGTTTTACTAATCTCCTTTAAATAAATATCTGTTGATTGATTTTCCCTACTTGTATATTGTTTACCTAATTTCATATTTGTTAAGTATATTTTTTATTATATAAAACTAATAAATAATTATTAAGGTTTCAGAAATTATTAAAACAAAAAAAAACAGAAAAATATTTATTTGAAAAATATAATTATAAAAAAATATTATATCTATAAAGCAAATTATTCAGCAGTACCAAGAAAATCAATTTTGTCATCTTTATGAAGAGTAACAATTGCTTTTTTCCTATCAGCAGTATAACCACTGAATCTGCCACGTCTTGTAAATTGGGTTTTGCTTTTACCTTTTCTGATTAATGTTTTAACTCTGAGCACTCTAACATTATATTTTTTTTCAATCTCTTTTTTAATCTCAATCTTATTAGCATCCATTGCAACTTCAAAAGCATATTGATTAAGGTTTTCCTGCAAAACAGTATTCTTTTCAGTAATTAACGGTTTTATAATAATTTGCTTTCTATGTAATAAATCTTTCATTTTTTTACATTAGAGGTTTACACAAAGGTTCAATCGCTGACTTCTGAATCAACAAAATCTTATTATTTAAAATATCATAAGTAGCTGCTTTATCAGATATCATTATTTTCAAGTTTGGGATATTTCTTCCTGATTTATATAAAGGTTCATCTTTAGCAGGTAATAGCATAAGCGTCTTTTTATCATCAAGCTTCAAATTCTTTAAAACCCCAACTAAGTCTTTAGTCTTTGGAGATTTTAAAGTAAAATCCTGAACAATCATAATTTCGTTTTCTTTAGCTTTCAAACTGAGAGCGCTTTTCCTTGCTAATTTTGAAGCTTTTTTATTAATAGAAAGAAAGTATTTATGTGGTTTTGGTCCAAAAACATTGCCACCACCTCTATTTAGAGGTGAACGAACAGAACCCTGCCTTGCACGACCAGTACCCTTCTGACGAAATGGCTTTCTTCCGCTTCCTTTAACTTCACCTTTTTCTTTAGTCTTATGAGTCCCTTGCCTGCGATTAGAAAGATATGTCCTAACAGCCTGATAAATAAGATGATTATTTGGTTCTATACCGAAAATTTCATCAGGAAGAGTAACTGTCTCATCAGTTAAAGTGCCATCTGTTTTATATACTTTTAGTTCCATTTATTATGTTTTATAAATTTCTATATAACCTGAATTTGCACCGGGAATTGCTCCCTTGATTAACATTAAGTTTGAATCAGGAATGATTTTTACTATTTTAAGGTTCCTGACCGTTGTCCTTCTACCACCCATCCTGCCAGCCATTCTTTGTCCTTTCCAGACTCTTGAAGGATAGGAGCTTGCACCGATAGAACCGGGCGCTCTTTCTCTATCACTCTGGCCATGAGTTCTAACACCACCACCGAAGCCATGCCTTTTCACAACACCTTGAAATCCTTTTCCCTTTGATATACCGGTAACTTTTACAACATCTCCTTCCTTAAATATATCAACTTTAATAATATCACCAAGTTTCAAACCGTCAGCAGGAAATTCTCTTATTTCTTTAACATATCTTGGAACAGGTAGTTTATTTTTAGCAAATTGTCCTATTACCGGTTTACTTACCGTTTTCTCTCTTTTTATACCAAATCCAAATTGAATAGCATCATATCCATCTTTTTCCTTTGTTCTGATATTAGTAACGGTACAAGGACCAGCTTCAACAACAGTGCAAGGAATAGCATTGCCGGAACTCTCAAAATAGGTAGTCATTCCTATCTTTTTTCCTAATATGCCTATCATTGATTTGTCTTCCGTTTTAAATTTTAATATTATACTTTAATCTCTATTTCCACTCCACCTGGAGGGTCTAACTTAGTTAAAGCATCAACGGTTTTATTTGAGGAATTCAAAATATCAATAATCCTTTTATGAGAACGAGTCTCAAACTGTTCACGCGACTTTTTATCAACATGCGGTGACCTAAGAACCGTATAGACCCTTTTCTTCGTGGGCAGAGGAATTGGACCGCTAACTATAGCGCCCGTTTGTTTTACTGTTTTAATTATTTTCTCTGTCCACTTATCAAGCAGAGTATGGTCAAAAGATTTCAGTTTAATTCTAATTTTTTGAGTAGCCACTTTTTTTTCTTATGAATTTACTATATATAAACTAAATATAACCAGTCAAACTTAAAGTAAGACTGAAAATTTATGATTACTTATAGTTGAAAAACAGTTATTTTATTCTAATATCTTTGTCACAACACCAGCACCTACTGTTTTACCACCTTCTCTGATAGCAAATTTTAAGCCTTCTTCCATAGCGATTTCTGATATTAAATCAACTTGTAATCTTTCAACATTATCACCAGGCATAACTATATCAACACCTTCCGGTAAAGTGATAACACCAGTAACATCAGTGGTTCTGAAATAAAATTGAGGCCTATAATTTGTTTTGAATGGGGTATGTCTTCCACCTTCCTCTTTAGATAACACATAAACCTGACATTCAAATTTCTTATGTGGAGTAATTGAACCAGGTTTAGCGAGTACCATTCCTCTTTCAATTTCCTTCTTATCTATACCTCTTAATAACAATCCGCAGTTAAATCCTGCAATTGCTTCATCAAGAGTTTTGTTAAACATTTCAGTACCTGTAACAACAGTTTTCTTGTGCTGCCCAAGTCCGATAAGTTCTACTTCATCACCTGCTCTTACTTTTCCTCTTTCAATCCTTCCGGTTGCAACAGTTCCCCTACCGGTTATAGAGAATACGTCCTCAACAGGCATAAGGAAATTCTTATCAACATCCCTTTGAGGTTGTGGGATATAATTATCAACAGCATCTAACAGTTCCCAGATGGATTTAAATCTTTCATCATCTGCTGATACGTTTTCATCCAGACCAGCCTCCATAGCTTTAAGTGCGCTCCCTCTAATAACAGGAACTTCATCACCAGGGAATCCGTATTTTGTAAGAAGTTCCCTGACTTCCATTTCAACTAAATCAAGCAATTCAGGATCAGCAGCATCTACTTTATTAAGATAAACAATAATTGCAGGTACACCTACCTGTCTTGCAAGAACAATGTGCTCTCTGGTTTGAGGCATAGGACCGTCAGTAGCAGCAACAACAAGAATAGAGCCATCCATTTGAGCTGCACCAGTAATCATGTTCTTAATGTAGTCTGCGTGCCCTGGGCAATCAACGTGTGCATAGTGTCTTTTTTCAGTTTCATATTCAACGTGTGCGGTAGCAATTGTAATACCTCTTGCTTTTTCTTCAGGCGCCTTATCAATTTCCTCAAATTTCTTTACTTTTGCTTTACCTTTACGAGCGAGAGCCATTGTTATGGCAGCGGTCAACGTGGTTTTACCATGGTCGACATGCCCGATGGTACCAATATTAACGTGAGGTTTTGTCACGTCATATTTCTCTTTTGCCATTTAGATCTCCTTTATATTTTTTTTTATTAATAAAAGGTTTTAAAAATTACTTTGTGGGTCAGGGAGGAATTGAACCTCCCACCTCGTGCTTATAAGGCACGCGCTCTAACCATCTGAGCTACTGACCCAGAGAGGATATCTATTATGGAATTTAGGTTATTTCTGATTATAACCAGAATAACCATCATTCCATAACAGATTTTATAGAGCACTTTTTTGTGCCTAATCGACGAGTTCCGTCCATGTAAAAGAACTGACCCATATCAAACTTTCGCTTGATAGAATTTAATAAGATTTTCCTTTCTCTACAACATAATCTGAAATACCACTCGGCAGTTCATCGTAATGTGAAAACTGCATTGTGTATATTGCTCTTCCCTGACTCATAGACCTCAGAGAAGTTGCATAACCGAACATCTGAGATAAAGGGACCAGAGCTTTTACGACTTGTGCATCACTTCTCTGTTCAACACCTTCAATTTTTCCATGTCTTGCGGTTAAATCTCCCATAACATCTCCTAAATATTCTTCAGGAGTTACAACTTCTACAGCCATTATTGGTTCGAGAATAACCGGGTCTGCTTTTCTCACTGCTTCTTTAAAGGCTATAGATGCTGCGACTTTAAAAGCAAGTTCAGATGAATCGACTTCATGATAAGAACCATCTAATAAAGTAACCTTAACATCTTCAATAGGATATCCAGCAACTACTCCGCTTCTCATCGCTTCTTCAACTCCTTTTGCAACAGCAGGGATATACTCTTTTGGAATTACTCCACCTTTAATAGCATTTTCAAATATGAAACCTTTTCCTTTTTCATTTGGTTCCACTTCCAATACAACATGACCATACTGCCCTCTTCCACCAGTTTGTTTTACAAATTTACCTTCTGCCGATGCACTTTTTCTGATTGTTTCTTTGTATGCAACCTGTGGTTTACCGATATTAGCTTCTACTTTAAATTCTCTCTTCAATCTATCAATAATAATCTCAAGATGAAGCTCTCCCATACCAGAAATCAGAGTTTGGGATGTTTCTTCATTAGTGGATACTCTAAAAGTCGGGTCTTCATCAGAAAGTTTTGAAAGTGATTCTGCCAATCTTTCTTCATCTGCTTTTGTCTTGGGTTCAATTGCTACCTGAATTACAGGTTCAGGAAATGTGATTTTTTCTAAAATTATTGGGTCACTTTCATCACAAAGTGTATCACCTGTTTTAGTCCCGCGTAGACCAACAACAGCAGCAATATCACCACAATATACTTCCTTGACTTCAGTTCTACTATTTGCATGCATTTGCAATAATCTTCCAATTCTTTCTTTTCTTCCTGTAGTTGAATTGAATACAGAATCACTAGACTTAATAAATCCTGAATAAACTCTTAAAAAAGTTAACTTACCGACATAAGGGTCAGTCATAATTTTAAATGCTAATGCAGTAAACTTTTCATCATCTGAAACTTTCCTGATAACTTTATCATTCTTATGGATATGATGTCCGAAAATATCTCCTATATCAACTGGAGAAGGTAAAAGGTCAACAATTTTATCGAGTAAATTCTGTACACCTTTATTTCTAAAAGATGAGCCACAAAGAACAGGTATAATTTTAACTTCTATTGTTGCTTTTCTTAAAGCACTTATAATTTCTTCTTGAGAAATTTCCTTTCCATCTAAAAATTTCACCAGGAGAGTATCATCAATATCTGAAACCGCTTCAAGCAATTTTTGTCTATATTCACTTGCTTGTTGTTTAAAAGAATTTGGTATTTCGATATCCTGATATGTAGCGCCAAGTGTTTCTTCATGAAATATTCGTGCTTTCATAGCTATTAAATCAATAATACCTGCAAACATATCTCCATTACCTATTGGTAAATGAATAGGTACAGCATTAGCATTCAAGCGATCTTTCATCATTTGAATTGTATTAAAAAAATCCGCACCAACCCTATCCATTTTATTAACAAAGGCAATTCTCGGAACTCTATATTTATCAGCTTGACGCCAAACTGTTTCAGATTGTGGTTCAACACCACCGACAGCACAAAATAAAGCAACTGCACCATCAAGTACCCTCAGTGAACGCTCAACCTCAGCTGTAAAATCAACATGCCCTGGCGTATCTATAATATTAATTCTATGATTATTCCAATAACAAGTAGTAGCAGCAGAAGTAATTGTAATACCTCGTTCTTTTTCCTGTTCCATCCAATCCATAGTTGCAGCGCCTTCATCTACTTCCCCAATCCTATGAACCTTACCAGTGTAATACAATATACGCTCAGTGGTAGTTGTTTTACCAGCATCTATATGCGCCATAATTCCAATATTTCTCGTCTTCTCTATGGGTACTTCTCTTGGCATATTAAAAATTTTACATTACCATTTAAAATGGGCAAATGCTTTATTTGCTTCTGCCATTCTATGAACATCTTCTTTCTTCTTAACAGAAGCTCCATCACCAACTGAGGCAGCCATTAACTCATTAGCAAGTTTAAGAGACATAGATTTCTCATTTCTTGCTCTGGCAAAATTAATTATCCATTTTATTGCAAGAGCAATTTTCCTGTCAGGTCTAATTTCAGTAGGAATCTGATAGTTAGACCCTCCGACTCGCCTTGATCTGACTTCAATTGAAGGCATTACATTATTTATAGCTTTGTTAAAAATTTCTAAGGGATCACTTTTCGTTTTTTCAGCAATAATATCAAAAGTTTTATAAACAATTTTTTCTGCGAGTCTTTTTTTACCCTTTTTCATTACATTATTAATGAATCTTCCAACGAGAATATCGTTGTATTTGTAATCAGGAATTCTTTCTCTTTTTTCTGCTCTCTTCCTTCTCATTAATTTTATAGATTAATTTAAAATTCTATTTATTTTCTTCTTTTTGTTGAATTAATGTTTGTTTTGCTCTTTTAGTACCATATTTAGAACGTCCCTTTTTCCTTTCTTTAACACCTTCTGAATCTAATGCGCCTCTAATTATATGATAACGAACACCAGGTAAATCTTTTACCCTTCCGCCTCTAATCAAAACTATTGAGTGTTCTTGTAAGTTATGCCCTTCACCAGGGATGTAAGATGTAACTTCAATACCATTAGTTAATCTTACCCTTGCAACTTTTCTTAAAGCTGAATTAGGTTTTTTAGGGGTTGTAGTATAAACCCTTGTACAAACACCTCTTTTTTGCGGGCATGCATCCATCGCAGGTGCTTTACTTTTGTACTTCTTAATTTGTCTTCCTTTACGAATTAATTGGTTAATAGTTGGCAATATTTTTTATTTTAATTAATAAAAAATTGAAATTTACAAACTTGTAAATTACAAAAAATAAATGTTTTATTCAAGATTATTTTAAAGGATATTTATTTTGCAACTATTTAATAAAAAGTCCTTTAAAATCTATGTTTATTTAACTATTTAGTTCCAAAAATAATTAAAAATATACCTATAGTAAAGTATATAATAATTTATACTATTTATTTAGACCTAAATTCGGATTTATTTTTTTGTGATTTTAAGAATTATTCTTGTTTTATTTTAAAATATTTTTTTCATTTTAAGTAAAATTGAATTATAAATTATTATTCAAATTTAAATATTAATGTTAATTAATATAGATTATATTTATACATATTAAATTTTTATGAAGCAAAATCCTTATATCTTTTAATTTAAAGAGAAAAACAGAAATGATAAAATGTATCTTTTCAACTGACTTGCATGGAAATATTAAAAAGTTCGATAAATTTTTCGATTACATTGTAAAGGAAAAACCCGATATCGTTTTCGTAGGGGGAGATATTCTACCATCTGGAATTTCCGCGTTTGCGGGTAGTGATATAAGTTCGGACTTCATTGATGGATATCTGAAAGATAAACTATTAACAATAAAAACTGAATTGAGAAATAATTATCCAAGGTTCTACACTATAATGGGTAATGATGACCCCAAAATATATGAAGAGGATATTTTACGGTTAGATAAAGAAAATTTGCTCGAATATATAAATCAAAAAATTGTTAATTATAAAAGTTACAACATAGTTGGATATAGTTATGTACCCCCTACACCATTCTCACTTAAAGATTGGGAAAAATATGATGTATCAAGATATGTTGACCCTGGTTGCACATCTCCTGAGGAAGGTTATAGAACAGTCGAAGAACCAATCAATATAATAAGATTTTCAACTATAGAAAAAGATATCAATACACTAACAGAAAAATTATCTATTGAAAACTCAATTTTCTTATTTCACTCTCCGCCATACAAAACAAATCTGGATAGAATAAATACTCACGGAAGAATGATTGATTATGTAAAAATAGATGAAAATGTTGGCAGTATTGCTATAAAAAAATTTATAGAAGCAAAACAACCATTAATTACATTACATGGTCATATTCACGAATCAGCACTAATAAGTGGTAAATGGTATGAATTAATTGGTAGGACTATATGCATCAATGGTGCACATCAGGGGCAAGAACTAAGTATTGTAAGAATTAATTTAGGAGATAAAATAAGTTTTGATAGGATTTTGATATAATCTCTGAATTATATATTGAAAATATTCTATCAGAAAGTATCGAGTTTTTTTGCAGCATCTGTAACTGCACCTATTTTGAGAGCATAACTATTTTTTTCTTCAATATCTTTATCAGTAACAATGTGAACATCAAGTAGATTTGTTGATTTATACCCAGTCCTTTGATAATTCATTTCAGCAAGAGCGATTCCCCATGCTTCAAGCCAGAGCAATAAATTATTTTTTTGTTGCTCCGTACCATCAAAATGAACGAGTAAATCTATATCACTTCCCGGACCAGCAGTAGCATTCTTTGTACTCCCAAATATATATAATCCTTTAATACCAAATTTTTTTGTATCAATAACAGAAGCAATTTTTTCCACCATTCTTAAGCGCCATTTCCAATGGTATTCTGCCTTTGCTGACTCCTGAGTTTCTGAATAAACTTTGCTTTCATCTTTTCCGGAGGGTTGTGTTAAATATGCTAACGCTTCATCAAGGTCTGAGTTAAGTAAAATTTTCAGGATTTCACCATTAGTTCTTTCTTTTACATCTATAACTTTAATAATATTCTCAAGGGATTTATACTCTGGTAATAAATAACATAAAATATTTTTTGATGATTTTAGAAAAATCTCATTATATATTATTCCACTATCATCAGGATACAGAGGAATATATCTAATAGATGATTCGACTAAATCCTGAAAGAAATGGGTTCCAAAAGATAAATCAGGAACGTAATTACCTTTCTTTTTGGCAATTTCAATTAATACAGCAGTATTGTTGATATCAGAATAAGTTACATTAACACCAAGTTTAATATCACCCCTACTTCCCCATCGCCCTGGACCCATTAGAATAAATTGCCTTTTTGGTAAAATTTTATTTAACTTTCCAACAACTCTACCTACTTCCTGTAAAGTTGTCAAATCAGAAATTTCACTATACGCATCAGGATCAACATAAACTATATGTGTGATTTCCGGAATACGACCATTAGATATATATCTATTTGCAGTGAAGATAATTTTTTCTCTTGGAACATCTTTCGGAATAGGTGATGGATTTATATCTCCGAAAGAGCTTTGAGTCCTGCATTGCAACAGGTATATGTTATCTCCATCAGAAGCAAATTCGATATCAACAGGGTGGTTTACACTTTTTCTTGCAGTATCTATAATATTATGCATTACCTTCACAAAATCGGTAGAACTAATTAAATTTTCAAAAGTAGCAAACGCATTATTCCATTCTTTTTTATAATCTAAATTAAAACCTTTTTGTAAATGACCATCTTTGTATATAGAAAAAACTTTATCAACAATGGGATATTCATCTCCATATTCTTTTAATAAATCCTTAATATCAATTGTCTCAAATGAATTCGTTTCAAGATTAATAACATCAATTTTATGAGGTGAGTATTTTATAGTTTCTTCAAAAGTTACATTTACCTTTAAACTTGGTAATCCAGGTGAAACGAGGATAGGATAATCATCACTTGTTCTATCTACTGCTCTTGTTCCAAGGCCAGGCACTAACCTTAATAAACCATCTTCTCTTCTAATTCTCGGAGACCATCTGAATTCATTATTACTAAAAGCAACTCCAGCAAATGCCGGTAAATAATATTTCCCCACTTGTTTACCCACAACTTCCTGAATAATAACTCCCATTTGTTCATTAAAATCAAGTAATCCTCTCTCTGCACGATACTCAATAGGGTCTGTATTAAAAATGGACGCATATACTTCAGCAACTGCACTCGTTAATTCTTCAAGGCATTTCTTTTTATTTCCCTGATTTGCGACAAACAAACTTTTGTACTTTCCGGAAAATGCAGCACCAATACCATCTTCAAGCAAAGTGGAACTTCTTACGATGAACGGCTTATTGCCAAAATCATCAAGCATCAATGAAAAATTCTTCAACATCTCTGGTGAAAAACTTGAGTTTTTAAATAACTGAACTATATACGGATATTCCTGCCTGATGATATCGATATTTTTATATTTGTGCTCAAATACTTCTTCAAGATTGTTATAATGTATAAAGTCCATTAATCCATCAGAAACAATATACCAGGTGTTCGGGACTTTTAAATTTTTGTACAAATCCGGTACTTCATTCTTTAAAATATTTGTTGCAAGAAATAAGCCAGCAGCTTTACCACCAAGTTTTCCATGACTATTAGGAGTAAGTATTATCTTTTTAGTCAAATTATAAAAATCTCTAATTGTAAGATATTTTTTTGCTACACCTATATAAGAAAGTGCATCAGATAAAAATCTTCTTATCAAAGAAACCCTTAAACTTTCATCAAGTTCCGGAGCTAACTTTACATTTGAAGGCATATCATCGACATATCTTCTAAGCAAATCTGCAAGTTCATTTAATGAACTCCCTTGATCTTCGAGTTTTCTTAATAAATAACTTGATTTATCCTCTTGAATCCATTTTTCAAGTTTAGTTAATATTTCCTCTTCACTTAAATGTTCAGATGCAATTCTAAAAACTTCATCGGTAATTTCTTTGAACTTTATTTTAGCAAGTGGTTTATTATCATCAATACCTTCAATAAGTTCTTCCATATCTTTAACCCCTACATCCTGTAATAAAGAACTCGCTTCTTTAACACCACTCCAATATAAATGATTCATCATTTTCCTTGCAATTAAAGTATATAAATTTCTGTCGGTTCCTTTTAATAAATCAACTATTGCTCGCCATTTACCATCTTCCATTTTCTCAAAAACCTTATCTTCATCAGGAGAATATTTATTGAAGAACCCTTTTAGATTTTTATAATATATATATTGTCCTATTTTCTCAGCGATTGTATTTAGCAGTTTCCGTTCTTCTTTCAGAAAAGGTCCTTCATCTGCTTTGGGTAAATTCTGCTTATAATAAACATTTATCTTTCCGAAAATCTTATCTTCAATTTTTATTTCTGCAGATTGTACCCATTCTGTAAATTTAAAATCACTTGAATAATACTCTTTATCATTAAGCACAATCATTACACAACAATATTGAGGGTATTGCCAGGATTCTCTCACAGTTTCTATTACTTTACTCATAACATCTTTAAGTGGAGAATCAAAATCTCTCAGTATCTCTTCAACTTTATATAGGCAATTAAGTTCTTTGACTCTTTCCCTCATTTCGTGCATAATACTTTCGACAGAAATTATTTTACTCATTTTAAAATAACTCCTTCTGCTTTTCTACCATCAACTTTAATAATTAAAGGTTTTTTTAATTTTA
>FWPV01007810.1_pt1 | contig 19131 bp, 19 predicted proteins | sample 2228371 | NCBI WGS metagenome assembly FWPV01 (sample SAMEA103939776, study PRJEB20133) | metagenome
AATTCCAGAAATTTGTAAAATTCCCTTGCCAGAGAAGGTAGAAATTCCAGAAGAAAAAATTGCCCAAATTGTCTATCAAATCTATCAGGCCCTAAAGGAAAGGGGGGGAACCCCAACCGAAAAAGAAAAACCCTCCTATTGGAAAATGCCAGAGAGATTAAAAATGTTTGAATAATTTTGTCTATGCTCGGCAGTACAACCTTCGAATCATCGTCTTCGTTTAAGATTAAGAAATAAAAAAATAAGGTTGTGTGTCGGGTATAATTAAAGTTTTATGCCGGGTATGCAATTTAAAATAAAGATTGAAAATAAAGAATATAAAATCGAAATCTCGGAAATTGATGAAAAAATAAAAATAAAAGTAGGAGAAAAAGATTTCATTTTTGAGCCAGAAATCAAGGAAGAGAAAAAAATTCCGACCGCTCAAGCTTTATTGCCAAAAAGAGATTTTTCAAAAAAAGAACTCAAGGCCCCTCTCTCTGGAATTGTTACCGAAATTTTTGTCCAAAAAGGAGATTTTATAAAAAGGGGGCAAAAAGCCTTTCTCATTTCGGCAATGAAAATGGAAAATGAGATCATATCAGATTTTGATGGGAAAATAAAAGAAGTTTTTGTCAAAAAAAATCAAAAGGTTGAAAGCGGAGAAACTTTACTAATTTTAGAATGAAATGAAAATTTTAGAGTTTGAAAAAATCTCTTCGACCAATCTCGCAGCAAAAGAATTGGCAAAAAAAGGGGCTCCGCCTTGGACAGTAATCTTGGCCAAAGAACAAAAAGCAGGCTATGGCCGAAAAGGGGGAAGTTGGTTTTCTCCTTTGGGTGGGCTTTATTTTTCAATTATTTTACCAAAAAGCAAAATTGAAGATTTACAAACTTTAACTATCTTAGCCGCCTTTGTAGTGGCTAAAGTTTTGGAGGAGGGCTTTTCTTTAGAACCCTTGATCAAATTACCAAACGATGTCTTATTAAACGGTAAAAAGATTAGTGGAATTTTGACTGAAAACGTTATTGGCCAAGAGGTGAAATCGTCGGTAATGGGAATTGGTTTAAATACCAATATTGACAAATTTCCTAAAGATCTGGAAAATAAAGCCACTTCGCTGAAAATAGAATTAGGAAAGAAAGTAGACAATAAAAAAATTTTAAAAAAAATTATCAAGGGCCTCAAAGAACAACTAAAAACAATCAGTGAATAAAAACAAAAAAACAAAATCTCGACATTAAAATTAAAAGGGGATTTAATTTCTTATCAAGATAATAAATATAATTTGAAATTATGAAAGATTGGGGTTTTCTCTATTTTTACAAAACAATGAGAGTGATGCTTAGAGCTAAAAACAAATTAGAAAATACAAAACATCATTTCTCAAAAGTTTGCCAAGAGAGTAATTTTTGGTATATTAAAAATATATGGCCTTTGAAAAAGAAATTGAGAAATTAAATAAAAAAATAAAAGAGTTAGAAGGCACAGAATTAGCGGAAAAGCAACATCAAAAAGGAAAATTAACTGCCAGAGAAAGGATTAATTTACTTTTAGATCCAGATACTTTTGTTGAGTTAGATCCTTTTGTTGAAAGCCGAACGGAAAATTGGGGGTTAGAAAAGAAAAAATTTCCTGGTGATGCAGTGATTACTGGTTTTGGAAAAATAAACGGTCGCCAGGTTTATCTTTTTAGCCAAGATTTTTCAAAAATTGGTGGAACTTTGGGCGAAATGCATGGTAAAAAAATCGTCAAAATCCTAAAATTAGCTCAAAAAGTAGGTTGTCCAATTATTGGCATTATCGATTCTGGGGGGGCCAGAATTCAAGAAGGGATTTTAAGTCTCGACGGCTATGCCAAAATTTTTCAGGAACAAGTTAGGGCTTCAGGAGTAATTCCTCAAATCTCTATTTTGGTCGGGCCCTCAGCAGGTGGGGCTTGTTATGGCCCCGGACTTTCTGATTTTGTTTTGATGGTCGAGAAAATTTCCTTTATGTTTATCACCGGACCGGAAGTGATTAAAAGGGTTAGTGGCCAAGAAATTGCTTTTGAAGAATTGGGTGGAGCCCAAATCCACCATCAAAAATCAGGTTGCGCTCATTTAACTTTTCAATCAGAAGAAAGCTGTTTTATAGCAGTCAGAAAGCTTTTGTCTTTTTTGCCTCAAAACAATCTTGAAGATCCACCAAAACAAAAAGGGATTTTAGCCGAATTTTTTGAAAAAGAGGAAAACTATCGATTACTAGAACTGGTGCCAGAAGAAGAGGAGAAAGGCTACGATATGAAAAAGGTAATCGGAGAAATTTTTGACCGCAATTCTTTCTTTGAAATTCACCCTGAGTTCGCCCAAAATTCAATTGTTGGTTTTGCCCGACTATCTGGCAATGTGGTCGGAATTGTCGCCAATCAGCCAAAGATTTTGGCTGGAGTTTTAGATATTGATTCTTCAGATAAAATTTCCCGTTTTGTAAGATTTTGCGATTGTTTTAACATTCCTTTAATTAATTTGGTTGATACCCCCGGTTATCTCCCTGGTCGAGATCAAGAACACCGAGGAATTATCAGGCATGGTGCAAAAATCTTATATGCCTATGCTGAGGCCACTGTTCCTAAAATTAGTTTGATTTTGAGAAAGGCTTTTGGCGGAGCTTATATTGCTTTGGCTTCCAGACAATTGGGTTATGATAAAGTAATTGCCTGGCCGTCTTCCCAAATTGCCGTGATGGGACCTGAACAAGCGGTCAGGATCATTTACAAAAAAGAGATTTCAGAAAGCAAAGAGCCGGAAAAGTTGGAAAGAGAAAAAATTAAAGAATTAAGAGAGGCCTTCTTAAATCCCTGGCAGGCAGCCAAATTGGGCCAAATTGATCTCATCATCCATCCCAAAGATACCCGGACCGCTCTGATTAAGTGTTTAGAATCTTTAATCAACAAGAGAGAATCTAAAATTCCTCGCAAACACGGCAACCCCCCTCTTTAACTTTAAAATATGTCCTCTCTTATTATCATTCTTGTTAGTTATCTCTTAGGAGCGATTCCCTTTGGTTATATTTTTTCTAAAATGGCTGGGAAAAACATTTTGGAAATTGGCTGGCGGAAAACTTCTGGCTCTAATGTCTTTAGAAATGTTGGTTTTTGGCCAGGATTAGCTACTGCCGTAGGGGATATTGGAAAAGGATTTTTAGCGGTTTATTTAGCACAAAATCTAGGTTTCTCTCCTCAAATTCAAGCTCTTTCTGGAGTGGCAGCAATTATTGGTCACAATTGGTCTTGCTTTATTAAATTTGCCGGTGGCCGAGGAATTGGAACTTTTGTTGGTGCTTTTTTGGCTCTTTCGCCTAAAATTTTAGGTCTTTCTTTTATCCCTCTTTTCCTTTTGGCTGTAATTTGGAATAGTTCTATTGGAACAATTCTCTTTTTGCTGACCACTGTAATTTTATGCTGGAGAACAAATCAATTGGGGGGAATTGGACTTTTACCAACTATTTCCATTTTACCAATTTTTCTAAAAAGACTCAGTCCAATTAAAGAAATTTCCCTTAATAAGCCAGAGCTTATTAGAAATCGCCTTCTTTTTGATGATGACATTGCTCATTTTGATTTGAAAATAATAAAACTAATCAAGCGATTGACAAAAAAATAAATTTTGATAAGATAAATTTAGTCCGTCGAAAGCGGACGCTTTTTAAACCTTACGAAATGATAAAATATTAATTGTTCATTTCTCGTTTGGGCTTTCGTAAAAATTTCGTAATCTCGTAAGAATTATGGATGTCAAAAGTTTTGCCTCGGCTATTGCCCAAATTGCTGAAGAAAAAAATATTCCGGAAGAAAAGGTTTTAGAAAGCATCGAACATGCAATAGCCGCTGCCTACAAAAAAGATTATGGAAAAAAGGGTCAGGTAATTAAAGCTAAGCTTGATTTAAAATCAGGGCAATTTCGCTTTTGGCAGGCGAAATTAGTTGTTGATGAAAAAATGATTTATTCTGAAGAGGAATTAAAGGAGTTGAAAGGGAAAGAAAAGAAAGAAGAATCCTCTGGCGAGGAAAAGGTTCGTTTCAATCCAGAAAAACATATTATGCTGGAAGAAGCAAGAAAGATTGACCCGAATATTAAACCGGGTCAGGAATTGATAATTCCTTTGGAGACAAAAGTGGATTATGGAAGAATTGCTGCCCAAACAGCCAAACAAGTAATTTTGCAGAGAATTAGGGAGGCTGAAAAAGAAAGTATTTTGAAAGAGTATAAAGCAAAAGAAGATCAAGTGGTTTCCGGAATCGTCCAGAGAATAGAAGGACAAAATGTCTTTTTAAATATTGGCAAAACCTTAGGACTGCTTCCCAAAGAGGAGCAGGTGCCAGGAGAATTTTATCGCCCGGGCCAAAGATTAAAGGTTTATATTCTGAAGGTCGAAACCACAACCAAAGGACCAATAGTTTTTTTGTCTCGGGCTTATCCCAAATTGGTTTCAAAGCTTTTTGAATTGGAAGTACCAGAAATTTTGGCTGGACAAGTGAAAATCAATTCCATAGCCAGAGAGCCAGGCTCAAGGACTAAAATCGCAGTTTCCTCAACGGTTGAAGGGATAGACCCAATTGGATCGGTTGTTGGCCACAAGGGAACAAGAGTCCAAACAGTGATTAATGAATTGGGAGGAGAGAAAATTGATGTCATTGAATACTCTGATGATCCTAAAAAATACATCGCCAATGCTTTATCTCCGGCCAAGGTCTTGGAAGTAAAAATCAAGCCAAAAAATAAAGCCTTAGCAATTGTTCCTGAGGATCAATTGTCTCTGGCTATTGGTAGGGATGGTCAGAATGTGAGATTGGCTGCTAAATTAACTGGTTGGAAAATAGATGTTGAACCTCCGGAAAAAGTTGAAGAAAAATAAATTTTTGCTACAATAAAATATATGAATCTCATACCGACCGTCATTGAAAAAACTCAATATGGGGAAAGAGTCTATGATATTTATTCTCGACTATTGCGGGAAAGAATTGTTTTTTTAGGGGGACCGATTGTTGACCCGGTAGCAAATTCAGTTATTGCCCAGCTTCTCTATTTGGCTTCAAAGGACTCTCAGAAAGATATCCAGCTTTATATTAATTCGCCAGGTGGAATTTTGACTGCAGCTTTGGCTATTTATGATACCATGCAATATATTAAATGCCCGATTTCAACTGTCTGTATTGGTTTGGCAGCTTCAGGAGCGGCAGTTCTTTTAGCCGCTGGTCGCAAAGGAAAAAGATATGCTCTACCAAATGCTGAAATTTTACTCCACCAGGTGGCAGTGAGTGGCGTTTCAGGAGAAGCGGTTGAGGTTGAAATTGCCGCAAAACAAATTCTGAAATTAAAAGATAAGGTCAACCGAATTTTAGCTAAGCATACCAGCCAACCCCTGGAAAAAATAGAAAAAGACACCGACCGCGACTTTTATCTTTCAGCTGAGGAGGCCAAAGAATATGGTTTAATTGATGAGGTGATAAAGCAACAAAAATAAAAATAATCATGGCCAAATTAATTCCCAAAATTGAAATTAAAATTTGGAAATATGAACCAATTAATTATAATTTTCATTGGAACATTTTGCCTTTCCATTGGAGCCGTTTTGGGTTATTATGCCCGCCAATCAATTGCCAAAAGAGATGCCAAGACTATTGAGGCTAAACTCCAAAAAAAGATTCAGAAAGCAACAAAAGAAGCTGAAACAATTTTATTAGAAGCAAAAGAAAAAGCAAAATCTCTTTTGCTCCAGGTTGAAAAAGAAGAAAAAGAAAGAAAAGAAGCCCTCTTGAAAAGGGAAGATATTCTCCTCAAAAGGGAAAATATCTTAGATACAAAACTTTCTGGGTTTGAAAGAGAAAAAAGAATATTTGCTCAAAAAGTGGAAAAACTGAAGAAGTTGAAAGAAGCCCTAGAGGAGATGAAAACTGAAGCTCTTAAAAACTTAGAAAGAATTTCGAGAATGAATCAAGAGGAAGCAAAAAGAGAATTGTTTACCAGCCTGGAAAAAGAGTGCCAGATGGAAATTCTAGAAAGAATAAAAAAACTAGAACTAGAGGGTGAAAAAAGATTTGAAAGAAGAGCAAAAGAAATTTTAGCCACTGCGATCCAAAAATATGCCCTTTCTCAAGCCCAAGAAATTACTACTTCCATTGTTTCTCTGCCCAATGAAGAAATGAAAAGTCGAATTATCGGTAAAGAAGGAAGAAACATTCGGACTTTTGAAAAACTGACTGGGGTAGAAATTATTATTGATGAAACGCCAGAAACAGTAACTATTTCTTGTTTTGATCCAGTCAAAAGAGAAATTGCCAAATTGGCTCTGGAAAAACTAATCCAAGATGGTCGAATTCAACCGGCCAGAATTGAAGAAAAGGTTGAGGGGGCAAAAAAAGAAATAAATTCCAAAATTAAAGAAGCGGGCGAGACAGCTGCTTATGAGTTAGGTTTAATTGGGTTGGAACCAAGGTTAATTCAATTGCTAGGAAGATTAAAATTTAGAACTTCTTACGGCCAAAATGTTTTGCTTCACTCAATTGAGGTTGCCTATTTAGCTGAAGCTTTAGCTGATGAAATTGGAGCTAACTCTTTGATTTGTAAAAAAGCCGGTCTATTTCATGATATCGGAAAGGCGGTTGATCAGGAGATTGAGGGTTCTCATACTAATATTGGAATTAAAATTTTGGAAAAGTTTGGCGAGGATCCTGAAGTGATTAAAGCTATGAAGTCTCATCATGGAGAATATCCTTATGAAAGTTTAGAGGCGATTTTAGTCCAGGTGGCTGACCAAATTTCTGGGGCTAGGCCAGGGGCAAGAAAAGATACAATTGAAAATTATTTAAAAAGAATCGGGAATTTAGAAGAGATCGCCACTTCTTTCCCGGGAGTAAAAGAAGCCTGGGCTTTACAAGCGGGAAGGGAAATCAGGGTTTTCGTTAAACCAGAAGAAATTGATGATTTAGGCGCTAAAAAATTAGCCAAGGATATCGCCAATAGAATTGAAGAAGAGTTAAAATATCCCGGTGAAATCAAAGTCAATGTCATTCGGGAAACAAGAGTAACCGAATATGCTAAATAATCAACACCCGGTGTTGATTATTCCAAAAAGCGCCCTTAGGCGCTTTTTGTTTTGGAGCGGGAGACGGGACTCGAACCCGCGACGTCGATCTTGGAAGGATCGCATTCTACCACTGAATTACTCCCGCCTGGGATATTGAATTTGAAGCTAAACTAAATTTCTCGGATTAAAAATTGCCTATCGGGATGCCGAGATTTGAACTCGGGCCAAACGCTCCCAAAGCGTTTATGCTACCATTACACCACATCCCGATAATTTAGGATGATCGAGAAGGGTTTGTTCGCTCAGGCGCATATTATAAAAAGCTTCTCTCGATTGCTATCGTTATACTACCTTCCTTCGGCTTTTCCAATTTATCAAAAAATTTTCTTTTAGTCAAACCCTCGATTATTTTCTTTTAGTCAAACCCCGATTTCATTTTCCCCTACCAAATACCAAAAATCTCCAAAATTGTTGCTTTAATTTTGCCATGGCAATATTAAGGTAACAATTTGAAGTGAAGCTTTTTGGCTTGATAGGTTTATTCCTATTTTGGTTTTGGCGAGATTTTTGTATAATAAAATAATGAGTTTCAAAAAAATCTTAGATCAACTCAATATCATAGACAAGTGTCGAAAATATGGAATTTCTCTTTGGCAATGCCCTCAGTTTTTATTTTTAATTATGGGAATGATCATTATTGGTTCAACCTTAACTGCCTATGCCGTTGGAAACCGTTATATTGAAGACCCAGAAATTGTTGCCTTGATCGCTCTTTTAATAACCGCTATTTTATTTATCATCGCTTTTACTATCACTCGTTCTTTTGAAAAATTAGCCGAGGCCTCCAGAATGAAATCAGAGTTTATTAGTATCGTTACTCATCAATTGAGAGCCCCTCTTTCTAATTTAAGATGGACACTAGAGATTCTGATGGCTGGAAGGGTTAACTCTGTCTCGGAAAAACAGTTAGAATATTTTAAAGTTCTCAAAGAGAATTCAGATCGGATGCGGAGGTTGATAGAAGATTTATTAATTGTTTCTCGGATTGAGACCGCCAAATTGCCTCTTAGAAAACAAGAATTATCTTTAGAAGAATTAATTGAAGAATTGATTAGAAAATTTGAGCCTTTAGCCAGGGTTTCAAATGTTGAGATCTCTTTTGAGAGAGAAAAAGAACTACCAAGAATTTTTACTGACCCTTCTCAAATTAAATTAGCAGTTGAAAATCTTTTAGATAATGCCATCAGATATATCAAAGACAAAGGCAAGGTTTTAATAAAATTAAAAAAGCAAGGGAAAAACCTCTATTTTGAAATAAATGACAATGGGGTTGGAATTCCAAAAGAAGACCAAAAATACGTTTTCCAAAAATTCTTTAGGTCAGAAAATATCTTAAAATATCAAACCCAAGGTACTGGTCTCGGACTTTATATTACCAAATCTATTATTGAGAGATTAAGTGGAAAAATTGGATTTACCTCAGAAGAAAACAAAGGGTCGACATTTTGGTTTACCTTACCAATAAAATAGTTACCAAATACGAAAATGTTTTTTTTCAGTTTGGCAAAAAATTAGTATTTGGTAGCCAAAATTTGTGAAAACAATATTGTTTATTGAAGACGAAAGCGCTTTGCAAAAAACTTTTGGGGAAATTTTGAGCCAGGAGGGATATAAAATGATTTCGGCTTTGGATGGAGAGGTTGGTTTAAGATTGGCCAAAACCGAAAAGCCAGATTTAATTTTACTTGATTTGATCTTGCCAAAGGTTCATGGCTTTGAAGTTTTAAAGAAATTAAAAGAAGACCCAGAGACAAAAGAAATTCCCATTATTGTCTTGACCAATTTGGAAGGAATCGGCGATGTCGATAAAGCCATTGAGTTGGGAGCGACCACCTATTTAGTAAAAGCCCAGTATTCTTTGGAAGAGATAGTGGAAAAGATTAAAAAAGCATTGGGGAATAGAAACTTGTTTTTCGAAAACCGAGATTCCTAATTGAATCTCGTTAATCCCGACGATTTTCTAATTTCGATAACGAATTTCGAATAACGATTAACGAATTTCGATTATCCATGAAGGTAGAGCCCCAACAATTAAAAGCCTTTTTATTGGACGCTGGTTTGGTGACTGCTGAACAATTCGATGATTGTCTAAGAAAAGCAGAAAAAACCAACCAAAAAGTTGGCGATGTTTTTGTTTCCGAAGGATTAATCCCGCAAGAAGAATTAATTAAATTGGAAGCCTATATTTTGGGAATTCCCTTTGTTAATTTGGAAAAAGAAATTGTTCCACCCGAAGTCTTAAAAATTATCCCGGAACCAATTGCCAGATCGCACAATATTGTTGCCTTTAGAAAAAAGGGGGGTGATTTAGAGGTGGCAATGCTTGACCCTGAAGATTTAAGGACAATTGAATTTATCAAAAAAACCACTCCCTTAAGAATCCTCCCCCGCTTAACCACTCCTGAATCAATCAAAAATGTTTTAAGGCAATACCAAAAGACCCTGGAGGCTGAATTTGGGGAAATAATAAAAAAGGAGGTTGGAGTGATAACCCCAATTAAAGAAGAGGAAGGGGTTGAGGAAAGGGTTGATCTCCAGAAAATGGCCGAAGAACTTCCGATAATTAGGATTGTTGATACTTTAATAAAGCATGCTATTTTGCAAAGAGCCTCGGATATCCATATTGAACCGATGGAAAAAGAGGTTTTGGTCCGCTATCGAATTGATGGAATTTTAAGAGAAGCAATGACCCTGCCAAAAATTGCTGCTTCAGGAATTGTGGCTAGAATTAAAGTTTTGTCCAATCTAAAATTGGACGAGCATCGTCTTCCTCAAGATGGCCGATTTAAGATTGAAACAGAAGATTATAAATATTCAATTAGAGTTTCAATTTTGCCGGTCCTTGATGGTGAAAAAATTGTGATGCGGCTTTTGCCGGAAACAGCCAAAGCTTTCACTTTAGAAGAATTAGGTTTGAGAGGAGAGGGTTTAGAAAGGGTCCAAGAGAATTTAAGAAAACCAGTAGGAATGATTCTTGTTACCGGGCCAACTGGCAGTGGAAAAACTACTACTTTATATTCGATGATGGAGATTTTAAACAATCCGGGGGTAAACATTTCCACGATTGAAGACCCAATCGAATATCGAATGCCCAGAATCAATCAAACTCAGGTCAACCCAAAAATTGGCTTAACTTTTGCCGTCGGATTGAGGGCCTTAGTTCGACAAGACCCTGACATTCTGATGGTTGGTGAAATCAGAGATAATGAAACCGCTTCTTTAGCCATTAATGCTGCCCTAACCGGCCATTTAGTTTTATCTACACTGCATACCAACTCGGCGGCTGGAGCCATTCCTCGGTTAATCGATATGAAAGCCGAACCTTTTTTAATCGCTTCAACTCTAAATTGTATTCTGGCCCAGCGATTGGTAAGAAAATTGTGTGAAGAAAAAGAGAAATATTTTTTAAAACCGGCCGAATTAAAAAATTTGGCCAAATATTGCGATTTAGACAGAATTTTAAAAATTTTAAAAGAAGAAAAAATTGTTAAACCAACTGCCAGCTGGCGGAGTATTCCTTTTTACCGACCCAAAAAAACCAAAGAATGCCCTGATGGATATAAAGGCAGAATTGGAATCTTTGAAGTATTACCGGTGACTGAAACGATAAAAGAATTAATCACCAAACAGGCAACATCAGATCAAATTCAAAAACAGGCCCAAAAAGAGGGAATGAGGCTAATGATTGAAGATGGCCTTCTGAAGGCTGCCCAAGGAATTACCAGTATCGAAGAAGTTTTGCGAGTGATTGTTGAATAAGTTATAATGTTATATGAGCCCATGTCAGTTGATGTCTTATTTTTAAAAATCAATAAAATTGCCCTCTATTTAATTGTCTTTTTTATTCCCTTATTTTTCTTGCCTTCGGGACAAGACTTTTTAGAGTTTCCCAAACAATTGCTGTTAATTATTCTTTTATTTTTTAGTTTCCTGAGTTGGGGAATTGGTCAAATTAGCCGAAACAAAGTGATCATTAAAAGGGGCCCCCTTCCTTTTTTCTTAACTTTTTTCCTTTTGGTTTCTTTTGGGCTTTCTGTCTTTTTCTCTTTTTGGCCAAAAGCCTCTTTTTTTGGCTGGCCATTAGACATTGCCGACAGCTTTATCACTTTCTGTTTGTTTTTACTCTTGAGTTTTTTGCTTTACCAATCATTTCAGATTGGCGAAATATTAAAATTTTTATTTCTGCTTTTATTTTCAATCGCCATCTCGACAACCTTAACTCTTATTCACCTTTACAAACCATTTTTGCCTAATATTGTGAGCACTATTGGCGGCATAACCAATTTCTCTTTGGCGGCGGTCGTTTTCTTTCCCCTCTCTTTTTTCCTTTTTTTCTTGGCTGAAAAAAAATGGCAGAAATTTTTCTTTTTATTTCTTTCTTTCTTGCTTTTTATAATAATTATTTTTGTTAATTTCAAAACCACTTTACTTTTCTTCATTTTTACCCTTTTTTTAATTTCAGCCCTCGCTCTAAAATTTATCTGGGAAAAAGGAAAAATTTTTGGTTTGTTCTTAACAATGTTTTTTTTGATTGTCTCTCTTTTCTTTCTTTTGTTTCCCCTCAAATTTAAATTTTTTCCCAATATCCCTTTGGATGTAGCCCCCAGCTTTCATTCCGAAATGAATATTTTAAAAGGGGTCTTTTCCGAAGGAATGAAAAAAGTTTTTTTTGGTTCCGGTCCGGGAACTTTTGTTTTTCTTTTTTCCAAATTTCGTCCTTTAGATTTAAATCAAAGCATTTTTTGGAATCTTAGATTTTCCCGAGGCAGTTCAACATTGTTTGACTGGTTAATCACAAAAGGAATTTTCGGTGGTGCTTTTTTAATTCTTCTTTTAATTTTTGGCGGATATTTTGCCATTTTCAATATTAAAAATAATCAATTTCAGAAAAAAGAGGAAATAATCAAACTTGCTCTTTCAATTTCTTTTTTGGTTTTTATTTTATCTACCTTTTTCTATTCTTTTAATTTATCTGTTTGGTTTCTATTTTGGACAATTTTGTCAATGGTGCTTTTGTTTAAAAAAGAAGAATTAATTGAAATTAAATTGCTTCCTTCTCCCAAAAGAACTTGGTTTTTTAATGTAATTTTACTTATTTTAATCATTGTGATGCTGGGGCTGTTTTTCTTTCAGACGAGGAAATATTTAGCCGATATTTACTACCTGGAAGGAATCAAAAGGTCCCAAGAAGGAAAAATTGAACAGGCCATTTCTTTAATAGAAAAGGCAATTGAAAAATTTGATTCGGAAATAGATTTTTATTATCGTGATCTATCTCAGCTTTATTTAAACTACATTCCCATCATTTCTCAAAAGGATTATTTAACCCCTGATCAAAAGAGACAATTAACTGCTGGAGCCTTAAAAGAAGGGATAAAAAACTTGGAGCAAGCAATAAAATTAGCTCCTTTTAACGTGGTTAATTGGAATGTTAGAGGTTTTTTCTATCGAAATTTCATCGGGGTCAAGGCGATTAAATTAAATGGGGGTGAGATTTTCCCGGATCAAGAAGCAATCGCCTCTTATCAAAAAGCCATTGAGCTAGAGCCTTCTTCCCCTTTTCCTTATGGAGAATTAAGCCGGGTTTATATTTTAATGGCCCAGGAATTTGATAAACAGAAATTAGAAAAAGAAAAACAAGAGCATTTATCTTTAGCCTTAGAATATCTTAATAAATCCCTTAACCTTAAACCAGATTATGCTCTTGCCCATTATCTCTTAGCCGTTGTTTATGACCAGCAAGGAAAAACCGAAAAAGCGATAGAAGAGTTGGGCATAGCCAAGAGTAATGCTGTTTTCGATGCTGGTCTTCCGTTTCAAAGGGGCTTGTTGTTTTGGCGTCAAGAAAAGATAGAAGAGGCCGAGAAAGAATTTAAAGAAGCAATCGAAAAACTTCCTGATTTCTCTAATGCTCATTATATGTTAGGTTTAGTTTATTACAAAAAAGGAGAAATAGAAAAGGCAAAAACCGAATTTGAGAAAGTAACCAAGCTTAATCCAGAAAATAATGAAATTAAAAAGATTTTAGAAAATCTTGAAAAAGGGCTTCCGCTTTTTGAAGGGGTAATAACCCCCCCTCACTCTTTTCTTAAAGAATTGCCGCCAGAAACAGAAATTCAAGAAAAACAATAGATATGCCCCAAGAGATAGAAACAAAAGTAATTAATCCAACCCAATTTTCGGCCATCATTAATAGCTTGACCGTTGGCTTAATGGTTTTTGATGGTGAAAACCGGCTTTTTCTTTCAAACAAAAAAGTGGAAGAGTTTTTTGGGGTGAGAAATGAAGAAATTTTGGGGAAAAAAATTGAGGAATTCATCCAGTTTCCCCTTTTAAAAAATCTTTTTTTTCTTTTGGGAAGAGAAATTAAAGAGGTTTTAAAAAAGGAATTAGAAATTAGTTTTAACTTAATTTTGGAAATATCTGTTATCCCAATTTTTATCGATTCAAATAGCAAAGGAAAATTGATCGTTCTCCATGATATTAGTCGCGAAAAAATGATCGATAAAATAAAATCAGAGTTTATTACCATTGCTTCTCACCAATTGAGAACCCCCCTTTCGGCAATTAGATGGACTTTTGAGAATTTATTAAAAGAGGGGTTGGGCAAATTAACAGCCGAGCAAAAGAAAATAATTCAAGAAGGAATTATTTCTTGTCAAAGAATGACCCAGGTTTTGAATATTTTTTTAGATACGGCCCGAATTGAGGAAGGAAGGTATCTTCGTAAATTTACTTTTTGCAACATAGAGAAAATTATCGAGGAGATAATAAAATCTTATCAAGATGAAATTCAAAAAAAAGAAATAAAATTTGAATTTCAAATTTTAAATCCGAAATTGCCAAAAGTAAAAATTGATCCTGAACCAATGACTTTAGTTATTCAAAGCCTGCTTGATAATGCTATTAGATATACGCCGGAAGGGGGGATAGTTTCTATGAATCTTAAATTGGCGGAAAAAGAAATTGTGTTTTCTATTCAAGACACTGGTATTGGTATTAAGGAAAATGAAAAAGAGAATGTCTTTAAAAAATTTTTTCGAGGTTCTAATGCCCTGAGAATTAATCCCGAGGGGAATGGACTTAATTTGTTTATTGCTAAAAATATTATCGAGGCTCATGGTGGTAAAATTTGGTTTGAATCTGAAGAAAAAAGGGGCACCACTTTTTATTTTACTTTACCCATAACATGAAAAAGCGAATTTTAATTATTGAAGACGAACAATATTTAAGATTTCTTCTTGCCAAAAGCTTGACCGAGGAGGGCTTTGAAGTGGAAGAATCAATCACTGGAGAGGATGGGCTAAAAAAAATGAAAGATAAAAAGTTTGATTTAGTTCTATTAGATTTACTTTTACCCAATATGGATGGTTTTGAAGTTTTAATTGAAATGAAAAAAGATCCCAACTTGAGTTCTTTGCCAGTGATAGTTGTTTCCAACCTTGGTCAAAAGGATGAGATTGAGAGTGCGAGAAATTTAGGGGCAGTAGATTTTTTGATCAAAGCCAACGTTTCTCTGGTTGAAATCATTGATAAAGTAAAAAATATTTTAAAACCCCCCTCATAAACCCAAAAAGATGTTTACTTTATTTTCTATTACTTCCAATATACCTCTTTTAAACTGATAACGAATTTTCTTTTTTTCTGGCGTGAGAATAAATAGATTGTTAAAAATTAAGGTAATAAAATTAGCATGACCTGGTAAGATAGAAAAATCCCCCAAAGCATTTTGAGAGCCAACAGCCTCGGCTTTACCTCGATAAAAAACCTCTTTTATTATCGGCAACCAAAATAATTTTACCTCCAGCAATTTTTTATCTTTTTCCATAGTTTGAGATTTGGTTTACATCGCTAACATTCATAAGGACTTCATCTGAAAGATGATCTAATTTTCCTTCTAAAATTTGTTTTACCCCCTCGAGTGTTTTGAGCTTTTTTACATATTGACCTGGTTTTTTGGTTTGATCGGAAATAACAAAAAAATTTTGAGTCATAAAATTAAAAATCTTTTTCGCTCGGTGATAAATAATCCTATCTTCAGGGGAGAGTTCTGCTTCTCCAATGATAGTAACGATCCTTTGCAGTTCGCGATATCTCTCTAAAATTCTTTTTGTTTCTATTAGTAGCTGATAATGTTGTTTTCCTAAAATTTGAGGATTAATTAATGAAGAAGAAGAGGCTAAGATATCAATGGCTGGGTATCTTCCTTCTTGGTAAATATCTCTTGAAAAAATCACCAGGGAATCAAAATGAGGAAAGAGAACCTGAACACCAGGGTCGGTAATGTCATCGGCTGGAACATAAATTGCCTGAATACTAGTGATAGCCCCATTCTCGGTTGAAATAATTCTTTCTTCAAAAACCCCAATTTCTGTTTCTAAAGTTGGTTGATAACCGCCCTCTGAAGGGAGATTTCCCAATAAAGTTGAAAGTTCGCTTTGAGCCTGAATAAGGCGATAAACATTGTCGACAAAAAAATAAACATCTTTCTTTTCTTCATCACGAAAATATTCGGCAATGGCAATGGCGGCCATTCCTGTCTTTGCCCTTGAGACTGCTGACTCGTTCATTTGCCCAAAAATCAGAACCGAGCGCGGCAAAACTTTTTTTTCTTTAAGCGTTTCATATAATTCTTGGGCTTCTCGAATTCTTTCGCCTATGCCGGCGAAAACCAAAATCCCTTTTTGGTAAAAAGCGAGATTGTGCATTAATTCTAATAAAATTACCGTTTTCCCCAAGCCGGCTCCCCCAAAAATACCTAATTTTCCTCCTTTTATTAGGGGGGTAAAAAAGTCAATTATTTTTATTCCCGTCTCTATCAACTCTTTTTTTAATTCTGTTTCTCGATAAAGAGGTGAGGGCTGATAGATGTCTTTTTCCTTTAGTCCTTCCAATGAACCTGATTTATCCAGAGGCTCTCCGAAAATATTTATTGCCCGACCTAAAAGCTTAGTCCCTACAGGAATTCTGAAGGGTTGGTTGGTTCTAAAAACTTTTTCACCCCGAGCCAATTTCCCACTATCGGATAAACATTGGCAAAGGAAAATATCTTTTTCTTTGGCATTAACTACTTCCAGTTGGATTTTGGGATTTTTTTCTAACTTCAAAATCTCGCCCAGGAAAGGCTTTTCGTCAGGGAACTCTACTTCTACTATATTACCTTGTATTGAGATGATTTCTCCTCCTTCTTTCATATTGAGATTTTGCTAAAAAGCTCTATCTGTTTTTTAGTTATTAATTGCTTCTTTAATTTTCTCATTATGCTCATTAATTTTACTTCTATTTCCTTGGCTTTTTCCGTTGCCTGATACATAGCGATTACCCTGCTGGCATAACGGGCTAATTGATGTTCCAAAAGGCACTGATGAAAAAGAACGACAATGATCTCTCTTTCAAAAAACTCAATAATGGCTTCTGGTGAGGGCTCAAAGATATATTGTGTTACTTTTCTGCCCTTTTTCAATTCTAGCTCCGTAATTTTGCTGGCCACCGCTTCTTGAGAAAGGGCATTTTTATACCTTCCATAAAATACAATAATGTCTTTATATTGTTTAATAAAAGCGACAATTTTTTCAATGTTATTTTCTTCTGGGTGTTCATCGTCTAATTCAAAGAAAAAAAATTTCTTTATTCCAAACCCTTCCGCCAGTTGTTTTCCAACTTTTCCAATGATTGCTAAATCAGCTTTTTTATCTATTCTTAAAAAAGTAAGAACTTTTGACCAAATCTCCGACAACAAGCCTCCATAAAAAAGATGATTGGCTGACAAAAAAACAACCACTCTTTCTTTTTTAGCACCAAGAAAATAGTTTTTTTGTCTTTTATTACTTTTTAAAAAGATGGAGGCGGTTTTTACTCTGGCGTAAATTTCTAACAATTCCTCAAAAAATTCTCGATTTTTCAAAGCCCTCTCTCTTATTTTCTTTATTTTTAAGTTGGCGATTTCTTGATAGGTAAAGGCGATATTTTTAATCACCGAAACCGCTTCCAAATTTTTCTTTATTTCTTTAAGAGTGAACATAATTTTTTAAAACCCTTTCAATTTCCGGAATGATTTCTCTTACAAGAAAGAGTAAATGATCTAAATCTTTTATAAACTCAATTTTTTCTCTGATTTCGGGTAGGGCCTTTTCGTTATATGCTTTTAAAAGAGCATCAATTTCTTTTCTCATCTGGGTTAAGGATTTGTCTTTCCAAAAACCAGCTATTAAAAGAGCCACTAATAATAATTGCATTTTTCGGGGAATTAATATTTCTATATCCTGATTAAAAATTGCTTCTATTCTTTCTCCCTGCTCGATAATTTCTTTTGTCTCAGTGACCAGTTCAGTGCCAAATTGAGCGATTTCCAGAGCTCTTTTGTATCCAATCATTTTTTTTCTAAGCCAAAAAGCAACCATTCCCTCTATTATTGTTTTGGTTTGGTTGCCAACTCTTGAAACCGATAAAAAGACATTAACCGCTGGTCTTTTCCCTTTTCTGAATTCGTCTATATCAAAAAAAATATGCCCATCAGTCATTGCTGCCAGATTGGTTTGAATATAACCGGAAATGTCGTTTTCTAAAGTTTCGGCCACCGGTAAGGCGGTAATACTCACTTCTTTTTCGCCAACTTTAATGTTGCCTGCTCTTTCCATCAAGGTTGCTTGAATATGAAAGATATCGCCCGGATAACAGTCTCTGCCTGGTGCCCTTTTTAATAAAAGAGAAATTTCGCGATAAATTTTGGCATGGGTAGTGAGATCATCAAAAACAATCAAGACATTCTTCCCTTTATTCCGCCAATATTCAGCAACAGCCATTCCGCAATAAGGTGCTAAATAAATGAGAGTGGGGGGGTCGTCAGGTGAAGTAACCATTAAAATGGTATTATCTAACACCCCCTGCGTCCTCAAAAATTCTTCTGCCCATCGAATTGCTGTATCTTTTTTACCGATTCCCACATATATACAAATTGAGCCCATTTTTGCCTGGGAAATTATCGCTTGCAGTAAAAAGGCGGTTTTGCCGGTTTTGGAGTCTCCAATTACTAACTCCCTCTGGCCATAACCAATGGGAACTAAAAGATCAACAGTCATCACTCCTGTTTCTAAAAATTTGTTAATTTTGGCCCTTTCAATAAAAGGTGGGGCCTCTTGCATAACGCTCTGATAGATTGTCTCTCCTCGAATAGGACCTAAATTGTCTATTGGCTGGCAGAGCGGATTGACAACTCGGCCCAATAATCCTTCTTTTACCGGAATCTCTAAACTTTTGTTTGTTCTTGCAACTTTTTCGCCTATTCTCAGATTTCTGGTGGCGACCATTAAAACTTCCGCTAAATCTTTTTTTAAACCATGGCAAAACCCTATCTCCCCTTTTTCAGTAACAATCATTTCCCCTAATTTTAAACCAGGCAAACCAGAAACATAAGCAATATTGTGGGAAAGAGAATAGATATAACCTATTTCACGGGCTTTGAATAGATATTCCCAGAAGAGTTCCATAATTTCAAATTTTTAGCCAAGGAACAATCAAGGTATTTGCCTTGATATTCTATATTTGCACCACCAACAATTTCCGGATTGACAATAATATCTAAAACAATTTCTTGTCCGGTTGTCTCTTTTAACCATTTTTTAACTTTGATTAAAAATTTTTTAGAGGGGACAAAAGCTAATTCTAATTTTATTTGGGGCAAAGAATGAAGATATTTTTTTAATTCCTCAAAAAAAATAGGTTTTTCTATTAACTCGCTTGGCGGCACAATTTCTTTCAATTTCAGTCGTATTCCCTCATCAATCTTGCCCTTTATCCTTTCAAAAAGTGACCCCTTGGTGACATCAACAAAAAGATACTTTTTGGCGATATTTATTTGTTCAATGACAAAATAAAGATCCTCGATGGTAATAATTTCTTTTGCTAATAATTCGAATGCGTCTTTCATTAAGATTCAAAAAATTTTTCCCCCTTTGCTTTCTCTAGGGCTTTCATTACTAATTCTTCATGAGTGGAGAGATCGATGGCCTTTCCAATAGTTTTTT
>FWPV01007811.1_pt1 | contig 19128 bp, 12 predicted proteins | sample 2228371 | NCBI WGS metagenome assembly FWPV01 (sample SAMEA103939776, study PRJEB20133) | metagenome
GTTACTTGCAAGCACAAGATTTCTCGCTACCGCTCGAAATGACAGTTCTCGGACAGCCTCCTAGGCCAAATGCGGCCGAAGATGCTCGGGTACCATGATGGTGACCATCGTTGCGAGAGGGAAGTGCCCGTGAATGATGGCAAAAAATCCTTAGCGTCTTGTTTCTTTATGGTGCTGTTGTGCCTGCCTGCGTTTGCTCTGGCCGGGAATGCCGGGCAATCGCCCCTGACTGCCTATGACGTCGAGATAGGATCGGTGAGGTCCTACCAGGTGCCTCTTGCCATCATCAAGAAGTTCAAAAAGGCGGGCGTACCCGTATATTCAGTCCCTGAAGGCGGGAATGTGCGGCTCGTTGCCGATACAAATACCTCGCGCCATGGTGCAGAAGTCTTTGTGGAGCGTTATTTGGGTGAAGGCAAGGGAACTCCGGTTGAGAGCAGACTGGATGTCGCCCGGAACGGGGCGGTGGTGCGCGCCGGCATCTATCCCCCCGGCCAGTTGTACGTGTACAGTCCCAAGGATGATCGCTCGGCGAGGGACAAAACATTCAAAAAAGAGCGAGATACGTCGGTCTCGAGGAGGACGGTTCGAGACCTTGCCGCTCTGCCCTCCGATCCGAACAGCCTGTCCGCAAACGAACTGGCCGCACTGCCGCCGCACCCCGGCCGGCTCTCGGCACGGGAGCTCAGTCGACGGTCCCGCGACGCTCCCTCTGTTGGGCAGGAACCCCGGCCACATCGCGGGGTGCCCGCTCCCGCCGGCACCGAAGACCTGACCGAGCTGCTTGCCGGCAATGAAAAAAAGTTCAATCGGGCCACCTTCATCGCAGTCATGAGTGAGTACATCCGGCGTGAATACAAGCGGGGTTCTTACGGCAGCGATCTGCCCGCGCTCAATCGAAAAGGTGCGGCTTACTACGCAGCCTGGATCTATGATGCTGCAACGCTTTACCAGTTGGATCCGTTCCTGATGATCGCCATTCCGAATCACGAAACCAACTTCATGAATGTGAACGGGGATTGGAATCATTTCACCAACGGCGTGCGGAACCACTCGGAGGGTATATTTCAAATGCTCAAGACCACGCAGGTTGAAGTGTACAACGATATGAAAGAGCGCGGCGTGGCCCATTTGGTCAGCTGGAGGCCGGGCCAGGATCTCAAGAAATTTCCGCGCGACCAGGCATATATGGCGGCCCATTTCCTGAGATTTTTCTGTTCCGCGCATCCCAAGAACTATCAAAAAGCACTCACCACCTACAATGGCAGTCCTGCCTATCCTCCCAAAGTCATTCAACGATTGCGCAACGCCAAGAGCTTCTTCCTGCAGCATATCTCGTGATTACCGGCAGTGCGCCTGACGTGACCCATGTGTATGGCGCATACAGCGCCCCGGGACACTCTCGACTTGCATTGCCTGGACATTGAAGAGCTATTCGTGCCTCGCTGTGTTGCCAATTTGGTCTCGGTTTTGCTTCTACCCGGGGTGTCTCACTAGGCTTTACACCCTAACTCAATTCTCGGACAGTCTGCGCCGGGGTGCGGGAAAAGACTGCCGTTGCAGTGGTAGAAAGGGAACAGTTCAATGGGCGTGGTAGAACGTATTTCCGAGATCATTATCGAGACTCTGCACGATCTTTCGGCCAGCCAGCAACCTCTGACGATCAGATCCATGAGTCGGGCGTTATGCGCCAGAGAGGATTTCGAACGGTTGTTGGCTGAGGGTTCCAGCGGCAACGGGAAACAACCGAAGGCGTTATGCGGCGCATGCCGCACCCGGGCCGATGACAGGGATTCCACGGAGGAGATGCGCAAGCAGGAAAGCAGGACGCTGTGGGCGGCGGAAGAGCTCCACAGGCAATATGTGGAAGGCCAGGAATTCACCAGGCGTGCTCTGCTCACGCTGGCAAACCTGCTGGAATGCGAAGAAAGCGAGAATGTCGGGAAAGCCCTTGCGGAGCTCAAGAGCAAACTCAGAGGTGAAATCGCCTTGGACTCTCTTGAAGAGTGCCTTCAAGCCCTTAAACGTGCGGTGCTGCAGGAGGACTTCAAGGCTGGCGGCAGGAGTCACAACCGAAACGGCTTCTGGAAAAAATTGCTCGGGCGCGATGCCAGCGCAGGGCAGCCGCGAGAGGCCACAGAGCTGGACGGTCAGCAGATGCAGCAGTTGTATGTGGATCTTTTGAGTTCACTTCCCCTGCAAGACAGTGAAGTTTTTTCGCGCCGGCGTGACCAATTGCTGCAGCGGATCTGCGAAACTCGAGGTGTCCGGCAATTGTTCTCGTTAAATGAGCAGGTGATGGCTATCATTGAAGAGTTTTCCGCGTCCATAGCAGAAGAAAGATCCCTGCTCACCGCCTTCATTGGCGATTTGGGCGTCAATCTTTCGCAGATTGAACGACAGATTGCGGCTTCCTTCTCGATGGATGCCGAGTCGCAAGATTCAAGTCGAAAATTCAACAGCCTGCTCGACGGGCAGATAGAAGAACTCAAGCGCAACGCCCATAGCAGCAGCACGCTTGTCGAGTTCAGGGGATTTGTCAATTCCCGCCTGGCTTCGCTCAAGGATATTCTGGATCGCAAGCGCAGGGAGGAGGAACGGCGCTGGCAGGCGGCCATGCTGGAAAAACAGGCGCTGGAGCAAAATCTGCGGCACGTCCGGCAGGAGATAGAGAACGCTCGCTCTCGAACGACGGCTTTGGAACGTGAGACACTGCTGGATCCGTTGACCGGCATTTACAACCGGAGAGCATACGAGCAGCGTCTCAAGCAGGAGATGCAGCGCTTCAGCCGCTACGGTCACAGATTCTCACTGCTGCTGTTTGACGTGGATCACTTTAAGGGCATCAATGACCAATACGGCCATGCAGCAGGGGACAAGTGCCTGAGGGAAATGATCCAGCGCTTCAGGCCGATTCTGCGTGGGTCGGACTTTATGGCGCGTTACGGCGGAGAAGAGTTCGTCGTCCTGCTGCCGGGCGTAGACCGCGAGGGCGCCTACCTGGTGGGCGAGAAGCTGCGTCGCACGCTTGCAAACATTCGTTTTCGCTGGCGAGGCAAAAACATCCCTCTCACCATCAGTGTCGGCGTTTCCCAGGCATGCCCCGCAGATAAGGATGAGGGGGTTCTTTTTCAGCGGATCGACAGGGCCCTCTACCAGGCCAAGCAGCTGGGCAGAAACAGGACGGTGGCAGTGTGATCCGCGAGGTGGAGTGAGGGCTCGCAAAGAGCCTGCAGCCCCAATGCCGGGAACAAATGTTCCTTTCCAGCTATTTTTCACTCAAGTTGGTCACCCCTCTTCCCGATACTAATTCAGAATACTTTGTGCGCTGCAGGCAAGGTGTTCCACATGGTGAATTGTTGGTTTTGATCAGCACCCCGGGGAGGTCTTCAATGCTCAAAAACATCCAGCTCAGTACCAAGTTGATCGTTAGTTTTGCTCTGGTTGCACTCATTTCACTGGTTGTCGGCTTCATAGGATGGAACGCCATCGGCAATCTGGGCGGCCACCTCGATGCAATTGGCAGGGTGCGCCTGCCGAGCATCGTGAGTTTGCAGGATATAGAAAAGAATATGGAAAGCGTGAGGGTTGCGCAGAGGACCCTGCTCGATCCCAACCTCGACAGTGCTGCCCGACAAAGGCAGTACGACAATATTGCCGAGGCGCGGAAGGGCTATGAAAATGCCTGGAAGATTTACGAAGCGCTGCCGCAAACGGATGAAGAAGCCCGGTTGTGGCAGCAGTTTGTGCCGGTGGTAGGCGCGTGGAAAGAGGTCAACAATCGCTTTTTCACGTTGACTAAAGAGTTGGAAAGTTCGGGCATTACCAACCCGCTGGAATTTTCCCGCCGGCTCGAAACCTTCCGCGCTGATCATTACCGGCTGTTGAGTGATTGTTTTGCCTTGATTGTGAACGGTAAAGCTTTCGAGGGGGGAGAGGACCCGACTGCCTGCAATTTCGGAAAGTGGATGGCGGGTTTGAAGATCGACAATCCAACCCTCACGGCAGCGGTTGAAAAAATAGGGTTCTCCCATGCCCATTTTCATGAGTGCGTTGCCAAGGTCAAGCAGGCCATGGCCAATGGAGACAAGCAGGCGGCGGCCATTGTGGTGAGCGGTGAAATGATGCCGTCCGCCGATCTGGTCTTTGCTGAATTGCGCAAGATGCAGAACGAGGCTGCCAGGGCAGGCGAGCTCTACCAGGCTATGGAGCAGGTGGCGATGGAGGATTCCCGCGAAAAGCAGGTGGTGGCACTCGGACTGCTGAAAAAGCTCAGGCAGGTCAACGCGGATGCCGTCAAACAGTCCATGGGGGCCGCCCGGCAGGATTCCGACAGCTCCCGCTGGTTTGCCGCCGCCGCCATGGTTGCGGGCACCCTTTTGGCACTTGCGCTCGGTATCATTCTGAGTCTTTCCATCACGCGTCCGCTCAACCAGGTCATTTCCGGGGTCAGTGAAGGGTCCGAACAGGTCGCTTCCGCTTCCACCCAGGTATCCTCGGCAAGTCAGCAACTGGCCGAAGGGGCCTCCGAGCAGGCGGCTTCACTGGAGGAAACCTCGTCCGCCCTTGAGGAAATGGCCTCCATGACCCGGCAGAACGCAGGCAATGCCAAGGAAGCCGATGCGTTGATGCGCGAGACCTTCAAGATCGTCGACCAGGCCACTCGGGCGATGGGGCAGCTGACCACTTCGATGGCGGACATTTCCAAGGCCAGCGAAGAAACCCAGAAAATCATTAAGACGATCGACGAAATTGCCTTCCAAACCAACCTGCTGGCTCTCAATGCAGCGGTTGAAGCGGCGCGTGCCGGGGAGGCGGGGGCCGGCTTCGCGGTGGTTGCCGATGAGGTGCGCAATTTGGCCATGCGTGCCGCTGAAGCCGCCAAGACCACCGCCGATCTCATTGCCGAATCGGTGAAGCGCATCGGTGAGGGTTCCGACATCACCAATGATACCAACCAGGCCTTTCAGAAGCTGGCCGAAACTTCCAAGCGGGCCGGCGAGCTGGTCAGTGAGATCACTGCGGCTTCGGAAGAACAGGCCCAGGGCATCGAACAGGTCAATCGAGCCATTGCGGATATGGACAAGGTGGTGCAGCAGAGCGCCGCAAACGCCGAAGAGACGGCTTCTTCCTCTGAACAGCTCAACGCCCAGGCCGTTCAAATGAAAGAGTTCGTCGGGAAGCTCACCGCGCTGGTGGGAGGAAACGGCGGGCAAGGGGCGAAAACCGGGAAAAAGAGCCGGCACCAGCAAACCACGCAAGCGTTTGCTGTGCTTAAAGAAAAAACAGTCGGTGCAGCAGACAACGGCAGAAAAAGGGTGGCGGACAGTCGCTCACCCGCGATTCGGCCGGAGCAGATGATTCCGTTCCAGGAATCGGATTTCAAGGATTTTTAGTTCAAGGCAGAGCATGCCGCAAACATTCGGGAAATGACCTGAGGTTGCCTGGAGTGCGGGCAGCTGCAGCGCCAGGCTCAAGCCATCAAACCATCAAAAAGGAGGTCCGGAGAGCTCATGCATAGATTGTCCCTCAAGGTGAAACTGATTGTCGTCTGCGTGGCATTGACTGCTTTGCCGGTCCTGCTCATCGGAGGATTCAACCTGTGGCAGCTCAATTCGTTTTCCGGCAACGTCCTGAATCTTTCCTATTCGGGATTGGAAAAACAGGCCCAGGAAAGTCTTTCCAATGGTCTGCTGGCCGATCAAGAAAAAATAACCGCATTGATCGATAAGGCTGAGAGCAACGTATTACAGCTGGCGGCTTCCGCCAATATGAAGAATTACCTGGATTCGACGGTGGGTAAGAATGAGGTGCTCAACGAACTGGCCTCCAGAGAAGTGCACCGGATCGTAGCGGGACTCATCGACAGCTGCATTATCCAGCAGGATCTCCTGCAACGGCAGTTGAACGGCAACCTGGCGGTCATCGCGCATCTGGTCGAGTCTTATGGATCGCCCACACGGACTTCTCTCTCCTCCAGTTGGACGGCAATCGATCAACACACTCAAACGCAGCAGCAGATTACCCTGCCGATTCTCCAGCTGGGCGAAATCTATTTCGATCCTCATCGAGCCCGGGCAAAGCATGTGCCTGTCGTCGACGATGTGGAAAAACTGGCTGGAGGGACCTACAGCATTTTTCAAACAATCAATGCGCAGGGGGATATGCTGCGAGTGGCCACGAGTGCTCGCAACGCCGACGGCACGCGCGCCGGCGCGATATTCATTGCGGCGATGGGAGCGGACGGCAGGCCGAACCCCGTTCTGGAAAAAGTCATCCATGGAGAAACGTACCGGGGCAGGGAGCTGGTGGGCGATGATTGGTACACTGTGGCTTACCAGCCGCTGCACGACCAGACGGGGAAGCTGACGGGCATGCTGTATGCCGGACTCAAGGAACAGCAGAACAGCCGCTTGAACGATAGTATAAAGAGTCTCAAAATAGGCCGGTCGGGTTATCCCTTCATCATGGATTCGCAGGGGTACCTCATCATGCACCCGCGTGCCGATCTGGTGGGGAAAAATGTCATCTCGGACCTCAACCTTGGAATTTTTTCAACGATACTGAATGAACGAGAGGCTGGTCAAATCAAATCATTGTCCTACCAGTGGGAAGGCAAGGACAAATTCGTTTCTTACGGATATTTTCCCGCTTGGGACTGGATCGTTTGCGCCAGCGGCTATTGGGAGGAATTTTCGCAGCAGGCGGCGGAGGTTTCCATGGCGCTTTTGAAATCCGAAATGGAAGCGCTGCATGATACCAGCCACATTGAGACGGATGGCAAAAGAATTCCCGTCTATAACCAAATTCGCTATGTCGATGAGAACGGCAAAGAAGTGGTCAACCTGAAGCAAGGACATTTCTCCGAGAGTTTGGGGTCCAAGGCTCAAGAGGGTTGGTTCAAAGCCTGTTTGGACCTCAAGAGCGGAGAGATGTTTAATTCCGGCGTGGTGCTTGCCGCCAATACCGGCAAACCGGAGATGCGCTTCGCCTGCCCCGTCCATCAGGGAGAGACGTATAAAGGGGTCGTTGTGTTGAACCTTGATTGGAGCCTGGCCTGGCAGTTGCTCAAAAATCATGTGTACGGCAAGACCGGATATTCCTACATCATCAACGAGGAAGGAGTGCTGGTCAGTCACCCCAAGTACGACCTCACCAACCCTGTCAACATCGGCAATGCCGAATACGGGGAACTGGCCGAAATCGTGAGAAATAAGATGCTCGCCGGTGAACAGGGTGTCGGCACCTACACCTTCGAGGGGTTGGATAAGGAGGTTTCCTACGCGCCTTTGCGAGTTGGAGAAAGGATTTACAGCATTGCCGCAACCTGCCCCCTCAGTGAATTTTTCGAGATGGCGGACAGCATCAAAGCCAGCGCCCAACAGGAAACATCGCGCCTGAGCTGGATTCTTGCCATTGCCATTGGCGCGATGGTGCTCATGGGAAGCCTGGTTGGGTTTTTTTCCAGCAACAGCATCGCCAAGCCGCTATTGCGGATTGTGGGAGGCATGCGCGAGGGAATTCAGCAAGTCTCGGCGGCTGCCGATGAAGTCTCTTCCTCCAGCCAGTCGGTGGCCGAAGGGGCTTCGCAGCAGGCCGCCTCCATCGAGGAGACTTCTTCCGCTTTGGAGGAGATGTCCTCCATGACCAAGAGGAATGCAGACAACTCCGATCAGGCCAACACCCTGATGTCCGAGTCGGCACAGGTGGTGCAAATTGCCAATACTTCCATGCACGACCTTACCCGGGCCATAGAGGAGGTTCGGCAATCCAGCGAAGAAACCCAGAAGATCATTAAAACCATCGATGAGATCGCCTTTCAAACAAACCTGCTCGCTTTGAACGCGGCGGTTGAAGCCGCCCGCGCGGGTGAAGCGGGGGCCGGCTTTGCGGTGGTGGCCGACGAGGTGCGCAATCTCGCCATGCGCTCGGCGGAAGCGGCCAAGAATACGGCGATGTTGATCGAGGGCACGGTACAAAGAGTCCGGGGTGGCTCCGAACTGGTGAAAAAAACCGCCGAGGCCTTCTCCAAAGTCAATATGACTACCAACAAAGCCGCCGAATTGGTTGCCGAAATCACCGCTGCCTCCAAGGAGCAAGCGGTGGGGATCGAAGAAGTCAACAAGGCGGTGAGCGAAATGGATAAAGTCGTGCAGCAGAATGCCGCCAATGCGGAAGAATCTGCTTCTGCGGCTGAAGAGCTCAATGCCCAGAGCCAGCAAATGAAGGATTATGTTGGAGAGCTTGAGCAGGTCGTTGCCGGAAATGGCAGAAAGACAAAGTCCGCCAGGTTGAATAAGCACGCCTATGGGGCCGCCCGGGAGTTCAGACCAAAAAGCGTTATGGATGATCTTGACGGCAATGGGAACGGGCTGAAGGAAAGGAAAAACAGGTTTGTGTTGAAAAAGACCGGGCCTGATGAGTTCTCTTCCCGACCGACCATCCCCCTTGAAGATGATGCACCGGACCGGTTTTAAGAGGGTGTCCATGGGCTTTCTCTTGTAAGGGAGAGGCTTGAGGCGTGGGCGTATCACCCTCCCGCGCCCGACCTCTCCTCCTCGATGGAAAGAGGGATTGGTGATGCGTGGACTGTCTCCCACGAGGCCGATCCGAAAATGCTTTATGCTCTGTAGCGGCGGGGTTTTTCCCGGCCCGTGCAGGTTCGAGGAAGGGAAGCCGACTGCAGCTCTGCTCAATGACAGGATTTTCTAATTGAAAAAAAAATTGGTGATCATCATCGACGGGGAACCTGAAGGAACCATGCTTCGTCACTTGATGGCAGAGCATGATCTTGATGCGACGGCGTTTGGCAGCGGAGAGGAAGCACTCCGCTACTTCGGCCTGGGGGAGGTGCCCGATCTGATTGTCACAGACCTCCATCTGCCCGACATGGACGGCCGACGCCTGTGTCGCTTGCTGCGCTCTTGGCGCTACCGGCCATACCACCGTGTTCCAATAGTGGTTGCGGTGCCTCGGGTCACGGACGAATTGATCGCCACAATGGTCAACGAGGCCGGGGCCGACGCCTTGTTGCCGCAACCCCTGGATGATAAAGCGTTCATGCGCAAGGTGCACGGGCTGCTCCGCAACGGAAGAGCCCATAGTGCTCCGCGGGTTTTGATCGTCGATGACAGCAGGACCCTGGCACTGCTCTTGAAGCAGGCTTTTGACGACCGGGGATACCATGCCGACACCGCCTATGACGGTCGGCAGGCTTTGGATAGATTGAATGAGCGGAGCTATGATTGGGTGGTTCTCGATTATCACCTGCCGGACATGCGGGGAGATACCATCGCAGCGCTTATTGGTGAAAAATGGCCGCGCACTATAGTCATAGTCATGACGGCTGATTCCCGCCCCGATCTCGCCTGTCACTGCCTGCAGAAAGGTGCCGCCGCCTTTCTGCAGAAACCTTTTGATTTAGCCGTTCTCCTGGAGCTCTGCAGCACAACCCGGGAGCCGTCGAATCACCAGTAGCCTCGTCGCGACACCGGCCGCGCTGCAGCACTCCGGCAGCTGTCCGTACAATCCGGAAAAGTGCTCCGGTACCGTCTCCCACCGTTATTTCCCCATGGATCCGGTAAAGCATCGGGTAAAAAACCACAACGACAAAAACATCCTGCAGGGCGTAAACGGTCACAGGTCGATTCCCGGGGTGCAGTTCCGTCGGTGGCACATATTTTGATAGATGCAAGGTGGTGGAGTGATTGGATGGTCCTGCTCTGTGCTCGCCACGGGATCGCGCAGACCGGACCCGAGCGGAATCATGTCAAAATTGTGACGTTGGGTTGATTGCATGGATATCCTGACTACTGTGGCTCCGTACCACGCTTTGTTGACCTTCGAGCAGGTCTCCATTACGGCGTGGGGTGTTTTTGCGCTGCTGGCCTACTTTTCTGTCTCAGTAGCCGTCCTGTGGCGCTCCTGCAGCAAGATGGCTCGATCCGTCGACCGCATCGCACAGGATTTTTCTCCCTCGGTTATCGCCGCAGATCCGTTCCTTGGAGAATCCTGGGACAACTATTGGCGCACCTTCCTGCGGGAAAGCGGCAAACCCCGCAAGACCTGTGAAGATGCGGAGAATTATTTCAATGCGCAAACCTTGATTGATCCGCACCTGAACCTGCGCTACTGGCAGGCGGTGCCGGCGACTCTAGTGGGGATGGGCATACTTGGAACCTTTGTCGGTCTCACGTTCGGCATCTCTGCTTTTGACGTGGATTCCGTCGCTAAGATTCGGCAGAGCATTGCGGCGCTGCTGGCGGGCATGAGCACGGCCTTTGTGACCTCGTTGTGGGGTATGCTGCTGTCCATTCTGTTCGGCTGGTTTGAAAAGGGGCAAGTGAATGGCATTGCGGTGCGCATTCAGCGCCTCTGCTCATCCATGAACAGAGAATTTAAAATGACCCGGTTGGACGAATTGAGACTGGCCAGGGACTATCAGAAGGAGACACTCGAACCGCTCTTCCTGGTCGCATCGGACCAGGGGGGTCATAAGACCCCGGGAAATATCCTGAGTGAGTTGCTGCAAGAATCGATCGAGCACAAGCACAAACTCGAATCGCTCGTGCGGGTGGTTCGCTTCACCTCGGCCTCGTTCTCTTCAAACTTTCACGCAATAACCGCGCAGGTGGAGGCACTGGCCAAGACTTTATCCAATTTTTCCGGGCAGTTTCATGAGGTCGTCGCGCAACTGCACTTACCGGTTGACGAGACCAAGTCTCGCCGTCACGGGCCGGCCGCGATTTTCGAGCAGGCTTCCGCACGCCTCTTGGAGGAAGTCCGCCAGGTCATCTCTTTGCAAAAACAGGCCATGGACAATTTGGCGGCGAAGGTGGATGAGCAGGCTCTGGCTTCTTACAGCCTGGTTCGTGAGACATCGAAGGTGAGCGTCGAGCAGATTGAAGCCCTGACACGATGTTTCCATGACAATCTGGCCGGAATCCTCGACCGGCAGGAGCAGCACGCCCGCACTGTGGAAGATCTCATTGCCCAGTCCAAGTCGCTTGTTGATCAGGGGAAGGAGCTCACCCAAGGTGTTGATTCCACCCTGGGGAGAGTGACCAGCGTATTGCAGTCAATGGGGGCAGTCTCCGTCCAGATCCTGCAGAGCAGCGACCGGTTGAAGACCGGCAGTGATACGCTCCATACCGCCAGCAGGCACCTGGAGAGGTACGGTGATCGCATGCTCCATCTTAATCAGAGTACCTTTGCCAATCTGGAGATGCTGTTGAGCAGGGCCGAACAACTGGCCTCCGACTATGTGCATCAGTTTGAAAGCATTCGGGCAGGGCTCAATGGAATCTTTGCGCAGATGCAGGAGGGCCTCTCCGACTATCAAAAAAGCACCCGCACTTCACTCAATGAATACCTCGGGCAGTTTGCCGACCAGCTGGCCAGAGCGGTCCAATCATTATCGGGAGGAATAGAAGAGTTGAACGAGGTATTTGGCGAAATAGCAGACGCCAAAGTCAGGCTCAATTAGTTTTTCAGAGCAACATCAGCCGTGAGAGGGTCTCCGTGTAGCATGTCACAAAAATCCAGATCATTGAGCATCTCGCATCACCGGGACAACCCCTTCTCCCTGTCTTTGGGCGATCTGATGGCAGCACTGACGCTTATTTTTGCGCTGCTCATGTCCGCCACCTTGCTGCAGTTGGAGTCTGATCTGAAGCTGAAGAGGGAACTGGCCGTTCGGGAAGAGCAAACCGCCAGAAAAATTCAGCTCATTGCTCACACCTATCGCCGGCTCCAGGATGAGCTCTATCAGGACCTGAACCGGGAGTTTAGGGAGGAGCTCAATGCCTGGTCGGCGGTTATCGATAGAAAGTCGCTTTCCATTCGCTTCCGGGAGCCGGAAGTATTTTTCGGCCGTGGGGACACGCGCATAAAGGAGACTTTCAAACAAATTCTCAATAGTTTCTTCCCCAGGTACATCGCCCTGCTGGCACAGCCCAGATATCGCGCTACCATCGAAGAGATCCGCATAGAGGGGCATACTTCCAGCGAGTGGAGCACGGATGTGGACGCGCAGACCGCCTACATAAGGAACATGAGACTCTCCCAGGACAGAACCAGAAGTGTGCTGCAATATTCGTTGGCGCTCATCGCTGATCCCGCACTGAAGGAGTGGGCACGCAGCAAGATAACCGCCAATGGATTGTCATCGAGCAGGCAGGTCATGGTTGATGGATTGGAGGACAGGGAGGCTTCCAGGCGAGTCGAGTTTCGAGTGCGCACCGACGCCGAAAAGCGCATCGGTGAAATTTTGAAAACAGCCAAATAATACCAGTTGTCTATGGACCTGCAGACGTTATTCACAACCACCCCGGAACGGCTCGAGGCCCTCAGCCGCCTGCCCGGCTACGATCATTCGGGATCACCCGGCGAAAAACAACTGCTTTACGGGACCGGTCGGCAACTCATGCGCCATGCCCAAAGGGTCATCCGGGAAGTCTCCTGGCGCCACTCGATCTACTCGAAGCAGCGCGCCTGTTCGCAGGTGAATGCGCGCTTCCATCAGCTGGCTCCCGCGGGGATGGCGGCAGTGAGCGAGCATTTCAAGAGCATCAGGCAGGTGCACCAGCTTGCCTGGTCCTTGGATGCGCCATCCTCCGGCCGCAGCAGAAACGACCATGCAGTCCCTTTTCTGGACCTGGCTCTGGCTATCATCGAGCAGCGCTTCCATTATGGAATGCTGCTGGGTTTGTTCGACCTGCTATTGAAAAGATGGGTCGGTTTGGACCGTGACAGCCGGCAGGTTCTCAGCGACTTCATTGCAAAGAAAGCGAGCGATTATTCGGCCAGACGCATTTGTCTCGACAACATCAGGCGATATGCCAAGTATTACACACGCCGGGATGGGCCGGCCGCTCTCAGTAGAGATCTCTGGCAATCCGGCTTTGGTTTGGCGCTGGTTTGGGAATACCTCCAGTTGCCCGACCATGTCGCCACCTACGAGTATTTTTCAGAGGTCGCAATCGCGTACACCCGTCTCATTGTGCAGGAGGGAGAATGCGAGCAAGGCTTTCCCGATATCATCCAGTTTCTTGGCATGCATCAACAAATTGAGGTCAGCAAAAAGTGCCTGACGATGATGATACCGGCGCTCGATGGCTGTGACGCGCCGACGCTCGATGAGTCCGTTCAGGCGGCTGCTCTCGATCTGGTTGGCAACCCTGTGGACCCATCCCAATGGGACATCTGGTCGGGAGCCACAAGCGCGGAAGCAGACGACTTCGACCGGGCGCGGCGAAAAGTTGGCAAACTGATCATTGCCTGGCTCATCCAGTATTTTTTCGAACACATCAATCCCGACCCTGCCAAAGCGTCCTGGTGGCTCAAACAGATTCGCCACATCTCCGCCGTGACGATTTTCTGTTCCGACCAGTTCTACGAGAAAGCCAAATGTAATCCCCGGCTGAGTTCTTACCTGCGTACTCATTTCATTGTGCTGAGTGGTGCTCAAAACAAAGACTCGGTCCTGGTTTTGACGGTCAAAAACTATTTTTTGATTGAAGCCGTCGTCGGTGAATCCCTGTTTTGGGCCTGTAGACTGGATAATCCGGCGGTGTCAGGGGGTACACCGGGGCAGGTGAAGTCCATCGACCTGCGCAGGCTGCTGCAGATGGAGCCCTTGCTGCAACGGCGAGGTGAAAACGTCATCAAGCACAGGCGGGAGGGCAAGCTGTCGCGGGGGGAACTGCGGGAGTCTTTGCTGGCGTGGTGGATGCGCCACCACCTGGGAGTATAGTCTGCCCCGCCCGGCTTTTATCCACCCAGGCGTCAATATTGTTTCGATCCGGAGCGCCAACTAAATGACGCTCGTTGCTCCGGCGCTCAACGAGGGTGCTGCTTCGCAGTGGCGTGCGCCCGGTTGAACGCAGGGTCATTCCTTCTTTTGCGCCATTTTGTAGACGAAAATGAGAATCTGGGCCACCGCCTTATAGAGTTCCACTGGAATCTCGCGATAGACCTCGAGAGTGGCAAGCACTTCGACCAGGTGCTGATCCCTGGTGATGTGCACATTATGCTGCCGGGCGAGTTCGATGATCTTTTCTGCGACGATTCCGCCTCCTTTGGCCACAACCTTGGGAGCATTGTCCTGACCGTGTTGGTATTTGAGCGCTACTGCTTTCTTTCGTTGGCCGTGCATCGTCCGTTCCCCTGAGCTGTCAAAAAGTGGATTTGCCGGCAGCCTGCCATCCTGCCTTTTGCTACACTTTGATGTTGATAATGGTGTCCAAATCATCGAGCTGTTCGAGAGGTGTCAGGCACCTGTCATTCGATTTCAGCACGTTCACCGATTTGAGCTTGATGTCGTTTTCTTCAAACAGTTGGCGAAGATCATCCAGGTGGTTTGCGATCAAAGCCTGCAGCCGTGAATTCCCTGTCTTGAATGACACGAAGAATTCCTTCTGCTGCATCAACACTGTGATCGTCACACCGCCGAAACGCTCCAGATCAAGGTTCACCAGGCAGTAGAATGCATCTTCAACCCCTGTTCGCGCTGCCTTCCTGAACGCAAGCTCGCCATATTTCAACGCATCCCAGGCAATCGGCAAGTAGGTATAAAAGGAATCGGTCAGCTTTGACAGGAGTTGAAAGGCTTCAATGTCGCGCAACATGGCTTCAACCGCAGCCAGCGCCTCTTTGCCGGCAGGTGGTGCATGCGCACTGGATGAGGCCTCGGCGTGATCATGGCTCATTCGGCCGGCAAGCTTGGCAAAATTGTCATTTTGAAGCAATGTCCTGAGCTCTGAGAGTGCCGCCTTGACGTCTTTCTGCAATGTCGAGCCGGTTTGCCCGTGCTCCTCGCCGTGCCCTGCAGTCCGTGCGCGCAGAGCGGAATGCAGCTTGGCTTCGTAGATAACGCCGCTGTTTTCAACCGCCTGCTTGAGGTTTGCAGGGGAAAGCTGGTGTATGTGCACCAGCAAATCGTTCAGGGGTTTGCTGGTGGCCGGATTTCCCTGCGCCTTGCTCTCCAGGTGGTGTAGAAGGTAACCGATCTTTTCCGGCATACTCCGGCCTGAGAGCCTGATGCCCGATTTCAGAATATGCATCAATTGAGTGCGTTCGTCAGCGGCAATGGTTTTTATGTCCGCGGGCAGCGCCTTCAACAGGTGTCTCATGAGATCTGCGGAATTCTTTTGCCACTGCTCTGCATCCGTCGCCAGCCGTGCAGCTCGATCAATCAGTTGACCGCCACTGAACTGCTTCAACTCCGACGTGGGCCGGTCGACGTAACCAATGAATTGCAGCTTGACATCCTGAGGCGAGTCCTGCGGTGCTCCCGGCAAAACTTTGAAATAAGCCGAGGCACCCGGTTCGAGATCAATTTTACTGCTGGCTGTGATTACCGCGTCACCCAGGCGCAGGGCGACACCTGAAGATTTGGAAACATTGAGCACCTGCGCCTCGACGATTGTTCCCGCCTTGAGGGACAAGAATTTGCCATCAAACCCCTCCCACTTGACAATACGCGAAAGCAATCCAGCGATCTTGAAAGGATTCATCGTCAATCCTGCCGGCGAAACGGGAAGATCCGACACAGCCGGCCAAGCAAGCTTATTCTGCCGTCAGAAGGAGAAATCGCTCTTCTGCGATTGGAAGGCAGAGCGAGTTGTCTCCAGCAGCTCATCAATGTCGGCTCTGTTCAATCCCAGAAAGCTCACCGCATCCAGTCTCATGAGATCGAGGTCGGGAGAGCGGGTCGGGCCGATTTGCAGCTTGTGACAGAAACCGTTGGCCAAATTGACAATGTGCGAAAGAGGCGGGAGAATGACAGCCGATTGGGGTTCGTGATGACAGCCAATGGCTTCCTCGATTTCCTCTGCGAAATTCCACTTGCGCCCGATCAACTGACCTACCTGGGCATGGGTAAAACCCAGCTCCCGTCGTTCCAGATCGAGCGCTCGCAATTCCCCATTATTGAACACCTGTTTGGTGATAACCAGCATATGTTCGGGAATTCTCTGGTTGAGGACGACTTTGCCCACATCATGCAGAAGACCGGACAGAAACGCCTCTTCGGTTTTTGAAAATTTTACCGCGACGGCAATGACTCGAGATCCGAAAGCGCATCCCAGGGAGTGCTCCCAGAGCAATTTCTCAAGTAATCCAAAGTTTTTCAGCATATCCTGCATGACCGTGGTGATCAACATGGACCTCAGGGTCTTGTAGCCTATGATGACAACGGCATCACTGATTCGGCTGATGCTTCGAGAACAGCCGTAAAAGGTTGAATTGGCAATCTTTATTATTCTTGCCGCGAGGGCCTGATCTTTGGAAATAATATCGTGGAGTTGCTTTGCGGTCACTTCCGGATCGGAAAGCTTCTCCAGGACCAGATTGGCGATCGGGGGAAGGCTCGGCAGGTCACCCGTGGTCTGAATGATTTTTGTGAATACAGAGCTCTGGTTCATGGACTATACTCTTATGCTGCGAAATGTTCTTGTCGACGTGATGGTATCCCCGGAAAACATTAGAATGTCGTTCGCGCAGGAGCAATCGAACCGTCACACCCGGTACAGCTGTCAGCGGCAATTCGACAATCTCTCTCCCGAGACCTGTCTAATAAGCAAGCATTATTCCAAGTGGCACTTCTGCCGGTATGATTCCTGAGAAAATGTGGAATTCAGGTGAGGGGGGTGCGGAAATGCCGGCGGAATTCTGACCGCTATGGCGGGCACGCATCAATTGCATGCGTGGAGGGTTCCGAGGTGCCGGGCGATCTGCCGGAACCCTGCGGATTTCACTGGAATTGTTTGACAAAAGGCTATAGCATATGACCAAGCCATCCTTTCAGAACCGGGCTCGAAAGCCTTGGGCTGCACCCATGGGTGCACACGGGCCAACCACTTCAAACCGTCTGAAAGGGCGAAGCGCGGCTGAATGCATCATGTGCCGACCGGGGATGATATCAAGATTAACGGACGCACAGCTGCTGCGCTGCTCATGGCCGGATGTACTGAGAAGGCACCCACGGGTTTGCGTCTGCAGGCTCGTTCTCCCGCAGGGGTAGCTAACAAACCCGATCTGGTCCTGCGGCACTAGTACCCGCCTGGTCAATAACTCTCAGGTGAGGCGTCGGTTTGGGATCAATCCGGAGCTCGATTACGCCTCGTGAGGATTCACTCCCCCGCCTCTGCCGTAGCAAGAGGTCGCGCAAAAATTGGCAATTGCAGATATGGCAATTGTGTTTCAAGGCCACTGGATCCTGAAGATTTGATGGAGAGATTGGGGCATCGGCCCACCAAATTGGAGGGGAGACATCATGTCCAAAGTTCTTGCGATTGATGCCGAAGAAGCCATTCTTCCCGTGATCCGGGCATTACTGGAGCGGCGCCTGTTCGACTGTGCGGTGATGACCGCCCGATCCGCTGCGGACGGTATCAACCTGGCTGAAACAGAGCTGCCCGATGTTGTCCTGCTCGACGTTATGCCGTCAGCGATGGACGGCTGCGACGTCTGCAGGAAGCTCAAGGGGCAGGATGCGACATGTCGTATTCCGATCGTTGTGCTCGCCGACGTTGCAGCCGATTCCCGGGGGTTGGTCGATTTTTTCGAAGCGGGTGCCGACGCGTGCGTGACCAAGCCCATCAACGAATTCGCACTGGCTGCTCAGATTAAAACAATGCTGCGCCTGAAAAAAGCCGAGGACATTTTGTGCAGGCAGCGGGATCCATTGAGGTGCAAGTTGTGCGGGAGCAGTGCCGAACCGGATGAAATCAGTGTGCGGCTCCAAAATGAGCTAAAATACCGTGCCATGGTGGAGGATCAGGCGGACCTGGTTGTGCGCTTTCTTCCCGACGGGACTCTCACGTTTGTCAACCGGGCCTATGGCACATGCCATGGAAAAAGACCGGAGGATCTGATCGGTCAGAAGTTCTGGTCGCGTGTGCCGGCAGGGGAACGAGCCAAATTGAAAGCGTATCTTGCGTGTTTCAGCGTTGCCAGTCCCGTCGGCATGATTGAGCTTCCAATCGTGGACGGTACAGGAGAGATCCGCTGGCAGCAATGGAGCAACCGAGCTGTGTTCAGCGAGTGCGGCGAGATCCTGGAATTTCAGTCCGTGGGAAGAGACATCAGCGAGCTGGAGAAGGTCCAGAAGGCACTGGCAGACAGCGAGAGACGCTACCGCATATTGTTTAACAGCGTCAGGGATTCGTTGTTTATACACGAAGGACCCACCAGGGGTGGCATGCCGGGAAGGTTTATAGAAGTCAATGACTCGGCTTGTGAAAGGTTGGGCTACACTCGAGAGGAGCTGTTGCGGATGACTCCGCTCGATATCGATGCTCCGGAGACCATCGAGAGAATTCCGCTCATTATGGAAAAGCTCATGGAAAAACGGCAGTTTCATTGGGAAGGGGTGCATCTGAGCAAAACCGGCGAGCGAATTGAGGTGGAGATCTCCGCGCACATTTTTGAATTGGATGGAAAGCTCGTGATATTCTCCCACATTCGGGATATCTCAGAGCGAAAGAAGACGGAGAAAGAAAAGGAGGAGTTGGAAGCCCAGCTGCGCAGGGCCCAAAAGCTCGAAGCCATCGGCACTCTGGCAGGGGGGATTGCGCACGATTTCAATAACATACTTGCACCCATCATTGGCTATGCGGAAATGGCAATCGAGGATGTTTCCGATCAGGGCTCCGTCCGCCGCGATGTTGAGCAGATTCTCAAGGCGGCCCACAGAGCCGGCGATCTGGTCAAACAGATCCTGGCCTTCAGCCGTCCTGGCGAGCAGCAGCACAGGGTTCCGCTAGACGTGAGTGTGATCGTGCGCGAAGCGCTAAAACTGCTGCGCGCATAACTTCAAACCATGATCGAAATCAGACAGAACATCCAACAGGGTATGGCAATGATCGATCCCACTCAGATCCATCAGGTGCTGATCAATTTATGTACCAATGCCGCTCACGCACTGGGCGGTCGGGGAGTACTCGAAGTTTGCCTCGAGCGGACTTACCTGGACGAGGCCGATCTGATGTCACCCCCCTTCCTCTATCTTCAGCCCGGCCCCTATTTGAAACTCATGGTGGCCGATAGCGGCTGCGGCATCGATCCCAACATCATTCCGCGCATCTTCGACCCCTACTTCACCACAAAGGAGGCGTGTAAGGGCAG
>FWPV01002356.1_pt1 | contig 19117 bp, 15 predicted proteins | sample 2228371 | NCBI WGS metagenome assembly FWPV01 (sample SAMEA103939776, study PRJEB20133) | metagenome
GGAAAAAAAAATCTAATTCCGTCATTGAACATATAGATTATCAAGAAAATGAAAGTGTCCATAACCCAAGAGTTATATTTGAAAATGGTAAATATAAAATGTGGTTTTCCTCATCAAATCGAGAATTATTTAATATTCATATAAACTATATTGAATCAATGTATGGTGATAACTGGACAAATAGCACCCCATATCTTTATGTATTATCTGCTTCAAACACAAATACTTGGGAAAAGGGCAGTAGAGGAATATCCGATCCCTTTGTTCTACATGACGGTACAAAATATAAAATGTGGTATGCAGGCAACGATGTTTCAGATACTTGGCGTATAGGTTTCGCATCTTCTGATAAAGAAACAAGTGATTGGATAAAATCTACTAATTTTATACTACAAGGACAAAATACATGGCCAGGAGAAGGTTATAGTATAGCTAATCCAAGCATTCTAAAAGAAAATGATCTGTACCATTTATTTTATCATGGTACCAATACAATTGGACATGCGATATCAACAGATGGTCTAGATTGGAAAAAAGATTCTAGTCCGTTATTTGAATCTGACGGTGATCGAGTAGTAGCACCATATGTATTAAAACATAACAATAAATATTACTTATATTATGCACGTGTAATTACTAATGGTAAAACTCAAATTTATCTTCGTGTAAGTGATAGCTTACCTTCCACCTCTCTTACTCCCACTCCTATCCCTCCTTCTTTCTCCCCTATCATACTTATCCCCGGTCTCGGGGCGTCGTGGAACCCAATAGACATTTTTTCCTGCTCTCTATCTTCATCAGGTAATTGGCAAATAGCCCCATATGTATCTTTGTACAATAGGTTAATACGGACACTTACTAACAATGCAAATCTGCAGCTAAATAAAGATTTCTACGTATATGGATATGACTGGAGACAACCCCTTGATAAACAGGGTGAAAAGTTGAAGAATTTTATTGACAAAATTTCCTCAGAAAAAACATCTGGCACTAAATTTAGAATCATCGGACACAGTCTAGGCGGATTAGTCGCAAGAAGCTATATTGTTAACAATCCAGACTCCCATAAGGTACAAAAACTTATTACTGTTGGTTCACCCCATGAGGGTTCAGTCTTAGCCTATCCTCTTTGGGAAAAGGGCGAAGTGTGGAATGATGACAGAATTATAAAAACGGCAGTTACCCAACTTATTAAATATTGTCGTTTCATAATTTCTGATAGGTTTCCGCTTAAAACAGAAAGGGAAGTATTACAAACCATGGTCCCTTCTATCAAATCGATTCTCCCTGTATTTGATTATCTTAGAAAAAAAGGGCAGGCAGATACTATTCCAACTTCAAGTCTTAAAAATCAAAATGATTGGTTAGCCACTCACAAATTTCAGTTTTCTGTATCTTTTCCTTCTCAATCTCTTACCACTTTATCAGGTAATAATGCATTAACACTCCGCTATCTGGAAGTTGTCAATCCAACAACCAAAGATTTATTATCTGGCGACTGGATCGACGGTAAACCGGTAAAACAAGAAAAAATCAAAGAAGGAGATGGTACAGTTCTAAAAATTAGTAGTCAAATAGAGGGTGTAGACAATAAAATGATAAATGGCGACCATGGTGATATTATTTCTTCTGATAGTGCTATAAAGGAAATCTTGAATTTTCTGGATTTTCCTGATGTTACACCTGCAGAAAAAATGGCTATTCCGGAAGAAACCGTCGGAAAAACACTCATGATTTCTGTCGATAAACCTGCTACTCTTGAGTTTACCAATCCGAAGAAAAAAACAGAAAAATACTCTGAAAACCTTATTGTTTCCTTCCAACCAGATATTGGTCTTTATAAATTAAAAATAACTCCTGCTGAAACCACTTTTGCTAATATGTATATTGCGCTTTTTGATGAAACTACTTATGATGATAGATTCTTAAAGATTAAAATGACAAAGAATAAACCGCTTGATTACCTCCTTATTTATAGCTCCAAATCTACCTTGCCCAAGATTGTTCCGTTATGAAAAATGTAACTGTGGCCGATGAGGGATTTGAACCCCCGACCTCTTCGATGTGAACGAAGCGCTCTAAACCATCTGAGCTAATCGGCCAACGAAAGAACAGTGTAAATTCTAGCACTTTTTAATTGAATTCATTATACACAAAATAAGGCTTGCAACACAAAAAAGCCGTATCTTATAATAGCTACTATGGATAAAACTATACAAAGTAAAGTCGCAATCGATCCAAGGATTGATCGGGAAATTCCTACTGTTTACGTTTCTCCTTTACCCACTGACGAAAAAAAGGGAGAACTATCCAAAAATAAAAAACCAAGAGGCCTAAAAGACTTTATCCTATTTTATGTAGGTGGCATTATTAGTTTCTTCTTTGATTTTCTAGAAACAACTGTAGTAGCCCTTTCTATTTTTGTCGTGGCCTATCTTTTTTTGATACAACCCCACGAGATTAAAGGCAACTCCATGGAACCAAATCTACACAATAATGAATATATTCTCACGGATAAAATTTCCTACCGTTTTAGTGAACCAAAAAGAGGTGACATTATCATTTTTAAAGCACCGAACAATCCCGAAGTTGACTATATCAAACGAATCATCGGTCTTCCTGGAGAAAGAGTAAAAATACAAAATGGACAAGTTTATATAAATGGTAAAATACTAAATGAGCCTTATATTAAGGACTTAACAAATTTATCTTCCGGATATATGAAGGAGGGAGAAGAAATCGTGGTACCGGAAGATGAATATCTAGCCTTTGGTGACAACCGACCTCATAGCTCTGATTCCCGTGAATTTGGACCTATACCTAGTAAACTTATAATTGGAAAGGCTATCCTCCGATACTGGCCACTACCTCAATTCGGTCTGCTTCCTAAAGTAAACTACTGAGCAAGAAGTTTTTCGTAGATCTCTTTAAGAGAATTAGAAGTAACTTCGGGTGATCCTTTAAAAAGGATCTGTATCTTTGCGCTTACTGTAGACTGATAAACCTTTACTGTAGCTTTGAGACTATCACTTAATTGTTTTGCTAAAGATTCTAACTCTGCACTTTGAATTTTCTCCGCTACTGCCCTAGAAGTAGGTGCTACTTTTTCTTTTATTTTCCTTACTAGTTCCTCTGTCCTCCTTACTGAAGCACCTTCTGCTAAAACAATTTTGTATACCTCTACCATCATTTTCATATCAGTCAAACCAGCAATTGCCCTTGCATGACCTTCAGTAATATCCTTTGAAATAAGACCGTCTTTAATAGCATCAGGAAGAGCAAGTAACCTTATCGTATTTGAGACGTAGGCCGGACTTTTACCTATGCGTTTAGCGATCTCGGTAACCGACAGTGAAAACTCGTCTATTAATCTCTGTAATCCTTGCGCTCTTTCAATTGGATTTAACTCTTCTCTTTGAACATTCTCTACAAGAGCCATTTCCAACATTCCTTGTGTACTTGTTTCTTTTACTACCACCGGAACAGTGGGAAGACCAACTATTTTTGCTGCCCGCCACCGTCTTTCACCGGCAATAATTTGGTATCCTGCTGGTGTTTTAGCTACAACTAAAGGTTCAAGAATACCATGTTCTTTTATTGATTCAACTAAATCTACTAATGACTCTGACTTTATGAGGCTTCTTACCTGAAGAGGATTAGGCTGTAATAAATTTGGCTCAAGATAAATCAGTTTCTGCTCTTCCATAAAAATATATCAAAAAGATATATAAAATTATTTTACCTCAGCAAAAGTCAAACTTTGTTGTTTTTTAAACTGGACAATACCCTCTTTTATAGCGTATATCGTAAAATCCTTCCCAAGTTTAGTACCATCTCCCGCTTTTATCTTAGAACCGCGTTGACGGACAATAATATTTCCAGGTCTCACTCGCATACCCCCATAGACCTTCACTCCAAGTCTTTTTCCTAAAGAATCTCTATTCCCTTTTGTAGTCCCCCCTGTTTTAATATGAGCCATAGTTTATTTTTATAAGATAAAAATAATATATATTTGTCTAGAGAGCATAACTGATTTTTTCACGGATGTCAAGGTTTTTTCACGAAGACTAAGCTTAGCTTTTTAGGAAACAAATTACTTAAGTTTTTTTGTTTTAGCCCTTTTCTCCGCAGGTTTTTCCTTTGTACTACCTATTGAGATACTCTCGATACGAATTTTCGTGTATAACGGACGAAAACCTATCTTCCTTCTATAACGCACCTTTGCCTTGAATTTTGCAACTGTCATTTTTCTCCCTTTTAAATGCTCTACCACTTTTCCTAAAACTCTAGCACCTTCTAAACACGGATTCCCCACCTCAAGTCTTTCACTATCTTTTATAAGTAAAACCTCTTGGAAAAAATAGTCATCACCTACCTTAACATCTAATCTATCTACTAATATCTCATCTCCCTCGCTCACTTTATATTGCTTTCCGCCAATTTTTATTACTGCGTATTTCATATTGCCGTATTATATTAAAAATTTTAGTTTATCACAATAGGACTTCTTGATTTGGTATTCCGCATTACCGAAACTACTATACCTAAAGCGATACATGTCCCCATGATAGAACTCCCCCCGTAAGAAACAAGAGGTAAAGTGATTCCTGTTATTGGTAATAAACTTAAATTCATACCCATATTTATAAACACTTGTATAAAAATCTGCGAAAAAACACCTATACAGAGTAATCTTCCAAACTCATCCTGTGAAGTATAAGCAATAGATAAGATACGTCCAAGAAGTAAAAAATAGAAAAATATTACAATTGCTCCGCCTATCAAACCCAATTCTTCGCCTAAAGAGGCAAAAACAAAATCTGTATGATATTCTGGCAAAAAAAGAAGATGACTTTGCGTACCTCTACCTAAACCTTGACCGAACAATCCTCCTGAACCTATAGCTATTATCGCTTGAAGAGAATTATACCCCGCACCTACAGGATCAGTTTGTGGATTTAAAAAACTAATGATGCGAACTTTCTGATAATCTCTCAAAAAGTGCCATATGATAGGAATAAAAGCAGATAAAACGACAAAACCGATAATATAATATATCCAAGACAATCCATTAATAATCTCCATGGAGAAAAAAATAAACAATAAAACAATAACATTGCCCAAATCAGGCTGCCGGAAAATAATAAAAACAATTGGAAAAAAGATTAAAAAACGCTTCAATAAAGAAACTAAGTCATTTTTTTTCTCGCGCAAAGCTAAACTAGCTGAAACAACTATCACTATAGGCTTTATTACCTCTGACGGCTGGAAGCTATTCAAAGAACCGATACTTAACCAACGACTAGAACCGCGTATAGCCGGACTAAAAAAGGTAGCAACAAGAAGTGCTATTGATGCAAAATAAAAAAACCAAGTAAACCTTGTATAGATTCTGTAGTCTATTGAGGCAAAAACGAAATAACAAACAAATCCTATTAGAAAAGAAATAAGCTGCTCGCTAAATAACGAAGAGGTTGTGCTTACGATAAGTGAAAGACTTACGCCCGTCAAACCAACCATCGGCAATACTAACCCTGGATCTAACACTGTCCACAAACTCATAATTTCTGTATTGAAAATTCATTTTTTTTGATAATTTTCTTAGCTAAAGTTTCCTTTTTAATATATTCTGTAAACTCTATTGGCCAACTAGGAAGATAAACTACTACTTTATCTGTTAATTTACAATTTATTTCTTTTCTAGCTAGCTGTATTTTTCTTACCAATTCCCTTGCTTCGCCTTCAGCAATAAGTTCTGTTGTAAGTTTAGAATCTAACTCAACCGATAATTCTCCTTTTCCTTTGCTCAATTTAACTTCTTTAACATTTAACTCATCTTTAATAACTTGTATAAAATCCTCGGTGATTCCAAATTCTAAATTCTTAACTTTTAACCTTGACAATGGTTGTCTGACCTTTATTTTTTTGAATTTTCTTTCGGCGTGACCCAATTCCACTATTTTTCTTACCACCTCCATTTTCGCTTCGATATCTTTATCAATCAGATTCTGATCAGCTATTGGCCAAGAAGCAAGATGCACCGATTCCTCATTGGTAAGATTTGTATAGATTTCTTCCGAAATAAACGGCAAAAAAGGAGCAAGAATTTTCGAAAGCTCCACTAATATCTTATAGAGCGTTTCATAAAAAGCTAATTTATCTGGAGATTCTGCCACGGTAGGACCAACTCTTCCTCTTGATCTTCTTACATACCAAGTAGATAGCTCGTCAACAAAACTCTGAATAGCTAGACTGGCACTTTGAGCATTATAATTTTCTAATGATTTTGTAACTATATTTATCAATTGATTAAGTTTTGAAACTATCCAGCGATCTAATATATTTTCCTTAATTCTTAATTCTTGCCCCTTAATTTTTTTGAATTTATCTACATTAGCATAGGTGACAAAAAAATTATAAACATTCCAAAGTATCAGATGGAATTTTCGACGTGTTTCATCAGCTTTTTTATAACCAAAAAGGAGATTTTCTGACGGATTCTGAGTAACATACATCCACCTCATGACATCTACTCCAATTTTATCCGCTGCTTCGTTAAATTCTATCGCATTTCCCCACGATTTATGCATCGGTCTTCCATCCTCTCCAAGTAAAGTAGCAAAACCCAAAACATTTTTAAAAGGATTTGTATTCTCAAGAACTGTAGACATGGCTATCAAAGAATAAAACCAGTTTTTAAACTGTCCGGGGAAGGACTCAGTAATAAAATCTGCTGGAAACCACTCTTTCCAATATTTTTTGTCTGAAATATAAGAAACTTTATTAGTCTTTGGATCAATTAACGTGGAAAAACTGACTATCCCTGCGTCTAACCATGGATTACCTACATCATCGATTCTTGATACCTCCTGTTGACATTTATCACATTTTATTTTAACCTCGTCAATCCATGGTTTATGAGGAGAATTTCCCTCAAAAACTTCCCATCCTTTGATAGCGCGGGCTTTAAGCTCTTCTCTGCCTCCAATCACATCAAACCAACCACAATGATTACATTCATAAATTGGCAAGGCCAATCCCCAATAACGATTCTTTTTACTAATAAGCCAATCGTGCATATTATTTAACCAGTCTAATTCTCTTTCCAAACCAAACTCAGGAATCCATTTTATCTTTTTTGCTACCTCCAACATTCTTTCTCTCAATGTTTTATTCTGAATTTTACCTGCCTGTCGATTAGCAACAAATTTAGAATTTTGAATTTGCGATGGTTTATCCATTGCTATATACCATTCATCAGCTACTTTCCAAACTAACTCTGTCTTACACCGCCAGCAAGCTGGGTAACGGTGAGTATATTTCAAGGTTTTATGAAAAAATTTACCATTATCCAACTTTTTAAGATAATCAATAATAATTTCTGGATGTTTCTTCGCATTTTTGCCACTAAATTCACCCATCCCTTCTAGATATGAAGCGTCATCGCCTATTACAGAAATAATTGGCAAATTCTCTTTTTTTGCCAAATCAAAATCTTCTTCTCCGGCGCCAGGCGCAACATGTAAAACTCCTGTTCCTTTAGTGGATGTAACTAAATCTCCCGCAGCCACAACAGTATGAAATGTTTTTGGATTTTCTCTTCTAGCTTCTTTCACCCTCTCCAAATTATCAAATGGTCCTCGGTAATGGAGACCAACCAAATCTTTACCTGGAATATCTTCGACTTCACCAGTATGTTCAAATCCGGCTACTACATTGTCAATGTACCATTGAAACTGTTCCGTATCATACTCACTACCCTTTTTGATATCCTCCGCAGCTACCGTCACTATTTTCTCTCCTTTATAATTCCAAACTCTATAGCTGTAATTAGGATTTATGGCAATTGCGACGTTAGCAGGAATCGTCCAGGGAGTAGTTGTCCATACCATCAGACTAAAATCTCGATTTAGTATTGGTAATTTAAAAAAGATAGTTTCGTGTGTTAATTCTTTATAATCTTCAGTTAACATCTCATGTTGAGAGATCGCCGTCTCACATCGCGGACACCAAGGTACACTATCATGACCTTTGTATATCCAGCCGTTTTTATGGCAGGTTTTTAGAAAAAACCAGATCATGTAATTATTTTCATCTGACATTGTGTAGTAGGAATTTTCCCAATCCATAAAATATCCTAGACGTTTACTCTGTTCTGTTTGTATAGCGGCATATTTAAAAACTCTCTTTTTACACCTATTTACAAACTCCGCAATGCTTACTTTTCTTTTTCCAGGAATTATATTTTCTATGTCTTTCTTTTTTTTGATACCAAGTTCTTTCTCTACCTCAACCTCTACCCATAATCCTTGACAGTCAAAACCATTTTGAAAACGTTGTTTATAACCTTTCATATTATAAAAACGCTGCCATAAGTCTTTATAAGTTCGTCCCCAACCATGATGAATACCCATTGGATTATTTGCAGTAATCGGTCCGTCTAAAAAAGAAAAATTAAGTTTAGCTTTTTGATTTTTACGAAGATATTTATCTAATATTCCTTGCTCACGCCATCTATTTAGAATTTTCTTTTCTAATTCCGGAAAGTTTATATTTGGCGAAAGAGGTTTATACATAAAAAACGGAGCACTACTAATTCTGTTTCCCTTGTCTTAAGAATGCGGGGATATCCCACTCGTCTTCCTCCTCCATGGTACCACCCTGAACAAATTGATTAGAAATTGTGGCATCTTCTTTCTTCTCAAATGTTTCTGTCTTTAAACTCAATTCTTTAAGCCTTTTTTTAGCTTCATCAAATCCAGTAGCTATCACAGTAATTTTAATCTGATCAACCATCTGCTCATCGATTGTGGCGCCAAAAATTATATTTGCATCTGTATCTACACTGGCAGCAATAAGTTTTGCTGCTTCATCAACCTCGCTCATTGTTAAATCAGAGCCTCCTGTAATATTAAAAAGCACTCCTTTTGCCCCATCGATAGAAACCTCCAAAAGAGGCGAGGAAATCGCCATTCTAGCCGCAGTTGCCGCCCTGTTTTCGCCTACACCTGTTCCTATACCCATAAGGGCTGACCCAGCATTAGTCATAATGGTCCTTACATCGGCAAAATCTACATTGATTAGTCCAGGCAAAGTTATCAAGTCAGATATTCCAGTGACTCCCTGTCCTAACACTGAATCAACTATTTTAAACGCCTCAACAAGTGTCATTTTCTTATCAACTACATCCAGTATCCGCTGATTCGGTATAACTATTAAGGTATCTACCTTCTCTTTAAGATTAACCACTCCTTCCTCTGCAGCCAACATTCGTCTTGTTCCTTCAAAAGCAAATGGTTTTGTTACTACTGCTACTGTCAGAGCGCCTAATTCTTTGGCTACCTCTGCAATAATGGGAGTTGCTCCTGTTCCGGTACCGCCTCCCTCTCCACAAGTCAAAAATACCATATCGCTATCTAAAAGTGCCTCTTTTATCTTTTCTCTTGATTCCTCTGCTGCCTGTTTACCTATTTCTGGATTACCACCTGCACCAAGCCCTTTAGTCAGATGATCTCCTATCTGAATTTTTACCGTTGCCGAACAAGTCAACAATGCTTGTGCATCAGTATTCACCCCAATAAAATCAACTCCATGTATCTGCGAAGTCGATATCATCGAGTTAATAGCATTACATCCACCCCCTCCTACACCAATTACTTTTATCTTTGCAAATCTGGCAATATCGGGTTTAATTAACATGGTAATTATCCTTTCCGGGCAGTCTATTTTTGATTAGTAAATATATGAAATGATTATTTCACGGCAGAAAAGACTTAATTATATCTATAAATTTTCCTGCCGCTCCCTGTATAGGAGCTTTAGTGATCATCTTTGAAAACCTTCCTAAGGAAAATCTCTCTTTGGTTAATACACCTGTTTTTGCAGCATAAAGAATCAATCCTACCGAAGTCGCAAAACTAGGAGTCATTATCTCGTCAACTAATCCAGTAATTCCTATCGGACTACCCACGCGCACCTGCATAGCTAGATTGCGCTTTGCCGTTTCAATTATTCCCATTGTTTCCGCTCCTCCACCAGTTATTACGACTCCAGCCGGAGTCAAACCTCCAAAACCACTTTTTTTAATTTCCAAAGCTATCATTGTAAAAATCTCATTTAGTCTTGGTCTAATTATCCCATCAATAAGCGTTTTTCTAGAAATCTTGTTTACACCTTCAGGAAGCTGTAATCCACTAAGATCTAACTCATCCTGAAGATTGTCTTTGGTTTTATTCTTTTTAATTGACTCATTAACTATTTCTTCCGGGTGAACGACCTCTGGCTGTTTTTTATTAAGAAGCAGCTTTATTTTCTCAGCGCTTTCTAGCGATATTCTTAACCCAATAGCCAAATCATTAGTGATGTTTCTTGCTCCTACTGGAAGAACCGAAGAATATGATAAGGCACCGTCAATATACATACAAATGTCTGTAGTTCCTCCGCCGATATCCACTACTATCACACCCAGTTCCTTTTCCGTCTCTGTAAGAACAGCCATGCTAGAAGCCAAACCATTAAAGACAAAACCATCTACATCAATACCTACTAAAGATGCACATTTTTCCAAATTACGTAAAGCAGTTCCACTAGCAGTCAATATATGTGTATTTACTTCTAATCTTACTCCAGTCATCCCTACTGGATCCTTAATCCCTTCTTGCGTATCAACGATAAATTCCCTTGGTAAAACATGTAGAATTTCTCTAGTTGAAGGAAGATTTATTGCTTTTGCCGCTTCCACAGCTCTTCTTACATCGATAGGAGTTATCTCTTTCTGTGGTTCCGCTACCGCTACCACTCCGTGAGAATTCTGTGACATAATATGAGCTCCGCCTACAGTAAAGAAAGCTGAAGATATAGAATACCCAGCCATTCTTTCTGCTGCCTCCAAACTCTCAACGATACATGAAGTTGCTTCTTCTATATCTACTATCTGTCCCTTTCTTATACCACGACTTTTTCCTGTCGCTACTCCCAAAATATTTACCAAACCATCTTCAGGTACCGAAGCAATAATAGTGGCTATTTTTGATGTTCCTATATCAATTCCAGCAACAATTCTTTTGCTCATATAAGTTTCTTAAAATGAGGACATTTTTTCTCCATTAGATAACGTTACTACAGGCTTTTCAAAACGAAAATCTATCTTGCTAACAAATTTACCTTCTATTCTAAACCTAGACATAATTATTTGTAAAGAGGTAGCTACTAATGTTGTATCATTATTATACGGAATGATGACTTTTGTCCCTTCAGGCAAATCCAATAGAAATAGGCTTCCTTTATCATCTATAAAAATCTGATCAACCAATATACTCTGTTTTTCTATATCTTGGAGAAGATTTATTGCTTTAAGAATACGCCAATCAATTTTTTCTCCAGAAAAAACTGACAAATTATCAGCTTTTATTCTCGATAAATTTTCATCATAAATTGCCCCTGTAAGAATAATTCCCTCTTCATCCACAGGAAAAATTAAATCATTTTTAACTATTAAATAGCGAGGGGTCCGTCTTATAACCTCCAATATTAATACATCTGGAAGTAGCTTAGTAAGTTTGATGGACTTAATAGTCTGATTTTTACTAAGCAGATCACGGATAATTTTATCAGTATCTAATGTAAGTAAATTTTGCCCTGTCAAAAGTTCTAAGCCGTTTAATTTTTGACTGGTGCTAATTACTATTACTCTTTTTAGTTGATAGTGGGAAAAAATTAAAAAACCACTAAATATTACAATTAAAATGGCTAAAATAGATAATGAGCAAAGAATATATTTTTTTCTCATTCAAATATATTCTTCCATTAATTTTGCGATTTTAAAAGCAGCATCAGGAAAAATTATTTTGAAAGCACTGTTAGCATTAGCTTTATAGAAAAAATATCTCTCCATAATAAGATTAATCGTTTGAATAAGTTTCTCAGGTGTAAGCGATTCTTGATTAAGAATTATCGCAGCACCAATTTTTTCTAATTCCTTTGCATTATACTCTTGCTCATCTTCAGCTGACCACGGTAAGGGAATAAAAATTGCGGGTTTCCTGTAGTAAGCTATCTCACTAACCGTATTTGCTCCGCTACGGCCAATAATTAGCTTGGCTTCATTGTATATTTCGCCTATTTTCGATATTTCAATCGTCTTTAACACTTTATAATTTTTTTTACTAATACTAGGCAATGATTCTTTTAACTTCAATAACCGAAAAAAATCTGCTTGGTTATCAGCACCACCACATTGATGAATAATCCTGAATCTTGTAACTAAAGATGGTATAACTTCAGCTACGACTTTATTTATGCTACGAGATCCTAAACTACCTCCTGTAATATACAATAAAGGCAATTTCTGATTGCCAAAATTACATATTTTTTGCTTTTGTACGGAAAGGATTGATCTTCTAATCGGATTCCCAGTAATAATTATTCTTATATTCCTAGGCACACGTCTAGTATCTAACCAGCTTAAACAAGTAATTTTGGCAAATCGACAAATAATTCTGTTTGACAATCCCAAAACATGAGTCTGTTCATGAGTTATAACTGGTATCCCTAATATCCAAGCTATGAGAGAAACAGGTAAAGCTACATACCCCCCAAACGAAAGAACTAATTTTGGTTTTATCTTTTGCAACAAAAAAAGGGCATGTATCAACGATAAAGGAAATTTCAATAGGGAAGGAATCGTATGAATAGTAAAAGAACGTTGTAACCTCCCACAAAAAAGAGAATAGAAAGGAATATTTAACTTTTTTACTGTCAAAAACTCCTGCGATAACGCATCATCCCCTTCCAACGGTTTTTTTCTGCCGATGTAAATTATCTGATATTTATTTAATTTTTCTAATTCTTCAATTACCGCTAAAGCAGGAGTAAAATGCCCCCCACATATAACTATTCTTTTTTCATTCATATAAGAAGATAAGTTATTTCTTCTCTATAACATATTTACTTATATTCAAAAGTATACCAACGGCTATAAGTGAAATAATCAGATTTGAACCGCCGTATGATATAAAAGGTAAAGGTACCCCTGTTAATGGTAAAAGGGCAACTATAGCACTAAGATTTATTAGAATTTGAGAAGCAAAAAGTACAAAAATACCTGAAGCTAAAAGATATGACTGTCTATCTGGTGCTCTTTTGACTATTCTTAATATTCTATATAAAAAAATCATAAACATGATAATTAATATGACTGCACCGATAAAACCAAATTCCTCTCCTATTATGGCAAAAATTGAATCAGTAGTCGCTTCCGGTAAATATTGATACTTCTGTTTTGATGCCCCTAAGCCTATACCAAATAAACCTCCAGAACCTAAAGCAATAAGTATCTGTCTAATATGGTAAGATGCACCTAAAGGATCCGAATTTGGATCAAAAAAGGTAGTCAAACGACGAAGTCTATACGGTGAAGATACCGCCAAACCTATTAAGGATAGAACAATCGCTGGAACAATAAGTACGAACTGCCAAATGGGAGCGCCTGACAAAAAATATATTACTATGCTTATCATTACCATTATCACGGCAGTCCCTAAATCTGGTTCCATAATAACTAGTCCGACTATCAGGGAAATAAGAAGCAAAAAAGACACCAATCTACCTTTTTCTCTATTTGAAAACCAAGCTGATAAATAAATAATGAGGGATAGTTTAGCCAGTTCTGCCGGCTGAAAATTGAAAAAACCAAATCCTAACCATCTCCTTGCCCCATATGCTTTAATACTTATACCGGGTATAAAAACTGCAGCTAAAAAAATAATCGTGAGTATAAGAAACGGCAATGATAAATAGTAATATTTCTTGTAGTTTATAAAAGATACAACTGTCATGCTACACAAACCTATAGAAAACCAAGTTATCTGATCTTTAACAAAGTGATATTTATCACCGAAATCATTAAAAGCGGCTACATTCGATGATTCAAAAATCATAAGAAGTCCAAACAAACTAAAAAGAACGGCAAGGATAACAATCCATTTATCAAAATGTTTCTTTTGATGAAGAAGTATCAGGTTTGTCCGCCTCTGCATAAAATATCAGGAAAGAAACGCAAGCCATAAACCTACAAGGGCTAAAAAAACACTCATTATCCAGGATCTAAATATTACAGTGGATTCATGCCATCCTCTTACTTGTAACCAGAGATGTAGTGGAGCAACTCTCATTATTTTTCTCCCCAAGAACTTTTTACCAAGAAGTTGTATTAATGAAGAAGTTACTTCAATAACAAATAAACCTCCAATTATTATTAATGAAAATGCTTTCCCCAACATAAGGCCGATAACTGCAAAAGTTGCTCCAAACGTAAGCGCTCCTACATCACCCAAAAAAATTCTTGCAGGATAGACATTAAAGTACAAAAAGGCCATTAAACCGCCAAGCCAGATCGAAATGAATAACGACAATGGAGTATCTAAAATCGCGTGGGATATCACCCAGAATGCAACAAGAGCAATCATTAGTATTCCTGCAGCTAATCCATCCATCCCATCAGTAATATTATAAGCATTCGCAAAGGCTGTAATTACAAAAGCAGCAAAAGGAATATAGAGAATTCCTAGATCAACCACCCCAAAAAATGGAACATGTATTATGTTTATTTTTAAATCGGTAAAAAGCCAAAAAGCTATAAGAAAAGAAAGAATTACCTCCAAAATTAGTTTGTGTCTTAATCTTAAACCGAAGAATTGATCTGATTTATAAAGAAAAACCTTTTTTAAATCATCATAAAATCCCAATATGGTAAAAGAAATGAAAGTAAAAATAAGTATTTTTATTTCACCGCTAATATTTCTGTAAATTGAGGTTATAGGAATCCAAAAATAATACAATATTGGGAAAGAAAGAAAAAAGAGCAAGGTAGTATTTATAACTATAAGCAATCCTCCTCCTATCGGTGTACCAACTTTATGATGATTATATTTATCAAAAAGAGGAGTAGGACGATTTAAAGCATCTTTTGTCTTCTGGAAGCGTCTTTGTATTCGGCATTTATATAAGAAATTAATAAAAGGAACAAAAGTAATAAAATTGATTAAAAAAGAAAACAGCAATAAACCAAGAAAAAAACTCATAAGAGCATAAATATCCTTGGGATAAAGATTAAACAGGCTATACAGACAGTCCCAAAAGCCACAAGAAGCATCATACCAGCTGCAACATCTTTAGCTATCTTTGCTGATTTTTTATAGTCTGTAGTTACTAAATCTGTCACTGCCTCTATTGATGTATTAACCATTTCTATTCCTAAACCAAAAACTATCGCAAAGATAAGAATAATCATCTCAATATATGTTATCTGGAATAAAAAACCTAAGATAACCACTAAAAGGGACAATGATATGTGGACCTTAAAATTAGGCTGAGTAGTAAATGCCCATACTAAACCGTCCCATGCGTGCTTGAAAGATATATGATGTTTTCTAATCAAATGCATAAATCTTATTATAACCTATTAATACCCCTTCTGCCATTTTCTTAGCAATTCAATCATATATGTCACATAATATCTTATAGAAAAAGGAAAATCCTGTGCATGAACATAAGAAATAACTCTACCACCAAAACCTTTTTTAAATAGTGAATGACCAAACCAAGGATGACGACTCTTACCTTCCGGAGCTATTCCCCAAAAATTATATATATTTTTTCCTCTTTTTTTTGCTTCTTTTATCACTTCCCATTGCAATAGATAATTAACTGGGATTTTTTGTTCGATCGAAGCGCTGTGATGATATATTGCTTGATGATTGTAAAAAATGATAAGCGCAGCTGCTAATAATTTTTTTTGATAATAGCCTTTAAAAATCATTATTTGATCATCTTTTAAAAATTCCTCAAATTCTTCTTTTATATTTTTATGTTGTACAAATTTATGCCGTCTTGCCGTTTCTTCGTATAAGGAAAAAAAATCATCTAAATCTTCTTTTTTTTTACTTTTCACAATTTCTACACCCAGTCTTTCTGCCCGTCTAATAAGGTAACGTGTAGTCTTTCTCATTCCCATAAGCAACTCATCTTCGCTTCTATTTGTATCCAATACCCAACAATATTCACCATCCATCGCGTGAATCGGAGAATTCCTAAATCCAAACGCTTTCAGAAAATAACGATTCTCCTCTGTATCAGCTATAAGTGGACTTATACGCAAAAATATTACTTTCTCTTTCTTAGCGATTCTTTTTAGAAAATTTAGAAAAAATCCGAAATGGAAAATGTTTAAAGAAGAAAATATCGGCCCGTGACGAATATGCAAAAAGATCCCACGTTTTGCCTCAACCTTAGTCACTTGTGCTATACCTATCAACTTATTTTTTTCAAAAAGCCCCCACCTCCATAAACGCTGATCTTTTTTTATCGCCTCACCCCAAGCCCATGATTGAAATAGAGCTTCTGGTGAATAGTGAGTAATAAAATTTTCCCAAATATTTTTATCTCTAATCTCTTTTATCTCCATAGATTTTAATTACCAACTCTGTTACCCTTTTTATTTCTTCTCTGGTTATTTTAGGATAGTTAGGTAGATTTACGGATAATTTAGCTACCTTTTCAGCAAAAGGACAAGATCCCACTTTGTAACCTATCTTTTTATAATCAACTCCTCTCGGATCTATTACTGCCTTATACCATTTACCAAGTAATATATTTTGTTTTTTCGCTTTATCCAATAAAATTTCTCCATCCTCTAATTGGATATTGAATCTTAAATAGATAGCACCTTGTTTTTTAATTGGTAATTTAATCTTATTATAGTTCTTTAAAATTTTGAAATAATAATCTGAATTGTGAATCCGTATATTATTATATTTATCTAATTTACTAAGCTGAAGCACAAGCAATCTTGCTAGAGCGTTTGGATATTTCGCTGGGAAAAAAGCTGGTTTACCACCAAAATATTCCTCTTTACTAACCGGTTTAGATAATAATCTCAATTTCTGAAATATGAAAAGTAATAATTTACCAAAAAGTATATTATATAACGGTAAAATAAAAGCTGTCGCTATCGGATGAAATAATTGCTGAAATATCCAGTAATAACTCGGATAATTCAATTTTCTATATATGTCTTCTAATTTATTCTTTACTATATCATTATTCTTATTAATTATGAGTGCTCCTCCAAAAACTGACGATACTACTTTATCCCTTCCAAAACTAAAAAAAGAATAATCTCCAAAACTACCCAATTTTTTACCACCATAACAGCCACCTAATGAATGAGCACAGTCTTCTATCAATACTAAATTGTATTTTTGAGCAATTAATTTAATCTTATCAATTTTAGCAGGAATTCCAAAGGTATGTTGAACAATTATTGCCTTCGTTTTTTTATTTATTGATTTTTCTAAAAATCTGATATCTATATTTAAAGATTCGTCGATATCTACATAAATAGGTTTTGCACCTGTCCAAATAATAGGACCAGCTACCGCTACACAAGTAAATGCCTGGATTACCACTTCGTCTCCTTTGCCTATTCCTAACGATTTGAGAAGAAAATATAAAGATGACCTACCACTATTAAAAAGATACACTCTATCTACTCCGAAATAATTTCTGAACCATTTTTTTACTTGCTCTATAGCCTGACCTTTTTTCCAAAGCCATGGCTGGAAAATTGTTTTTATAGCTTCAAAAACATCCTCTCTTTGTGTATTTGGTGAAATAGCAAGACTTATTGGTCGATCTAACATATACCTATATTTTCTATTTCTCTTAATATTTTCTTTGCTTCTTTACCTTCAAAGGCGACAATAGCGTCTTTTTCTAAGAGGGGCTTAATTTTTGCCTGTGCATTAATCTGATCGGCTATAAATATTTTATCTTTAGAAACTCCCGCCATGTTCGCTCCCTCTATAAAGGATGAGTAAAAATTGTCATTCGTCAAAATAATAAGATCGCAAATTTTTACTGCCTTTTTTCCAAGATCTCTATGTATTCTCTCTGCATGTTTACCTAACTCTATTAACGGAGTTAAAACTAATATTTTTCTTTTCTTTTTTTGAAATTTTAGATAATCAAGAGTTGCCCTTATCCCATCAGGATTAGCATTAAATGTATCATCTATTAAATAACTTTTCTTTGAATATGGTATAAACCTCATTGTGTTTGATAGAGATTTTAAATCTGCAATGGAACTAGCGATCTCTGTTAAAGATAAACCAAATTGTAAACCTACTGCTACCCCGGCCAATATATTGTCTACATTATGATTACCTAGAAGCCTACTCTGACAATTAATCACTTTTTTACCATATACAAGTTTAAAAGAAAGAAGATTATCTATCGAATTTATATCTTTCGCATATAATGTCTTGGTAACACCGTCTATCTTTACTAATGGTTTTTCTCCTGACTCTAATCTTTGGTAACCCCAGATTTTTAAATCTTTTCTATCCTTAAAAGTCCAACTAATCATTTCTCGCACCCAATGATTTCTTAGATTAAATACTGCAATACCACTTGGTGCTAAATTTTTTATCAATTCATATTTCGTCTTCATTGTCTCCTTGATAGAACCAAATAACTCTATATGTTGTTCATTTATACCAGTGATTATTCCTATTTTTGGATTTACCACTTTACATATTGCTTCTATTTCTCCTTTCTTATAAGCTCCCATTTCTGCAATAAAAACTTCCGTTTCAGGCATAAGTTCCTTTAAGACAGTCTTCGCTACACCTATCTCGGTATTTTGACTACCCTTTGTAATCAACACTTTGAATTTTTTTGATAGAATTGTATTTAAAAAATATTTTGTGCTAGTCTTTCCAAAACTTCCAGTAATACCAATAGTAATAAGGTTTTTTTGTCTAGCTATTTTTTCTTTTGCTTGGTAAATAATTATCTTTTTTAAGAAATACCCAATTATATTGGTAGAGAAAACAACTAACATGATCACAAAAGGAAGAATTCTCTCTAAAATTTGCAAGAATATCGATTTGTCTAGATTTATAAAAATAAGAAATAACAAAATTACCACTAAGGAAACGCTAATTATAAGAGATGCTTTTAAAGTGAAAACCGGCATCTTAAAATTCCTGATACCTTTACGAAAAACAAAAATATTTTCCAGTATATTTACTGTTACATAGGTAACTATGTAACAGTA
>FWPV01007819.1_pt1 | contig 19109 bp, 14 predicted proteins | sample 2228371 | NCBI WGS metagenome assembly FWPV01 (sample SAMEA103939776, study PRJEB20133) | metagenome
AAAAGTATGAAAGAATTTAGATTTAAGATCATTTTGATCCTTGCTGCGATACTGCTTAGTATTTATTTGTTATACCCTACTTATCAGGATTATCAGAACAGTAAATCACTACAGTCCACTCTCCAATCTAAACAAGAGGAATTCAAAAAACAGAATCCGGAAATAACCAAAGATCAATTAAACCGAAGAATCGCCTTGGTTGAAGACAGCATAAAAGCTGCGGACCCTTCTATTCTGGAAGCCAGAAAAAAGCGAATGAAACTTGGTTTGGATTTGCAGGGCGGTATGCGCGTAGTTCTTGAAGTTAATACCGGAAAGCTTCTTGAAAAGATAGCCAACAACCCGGATGATGTATTTAAAAGAGTTTTAGCTGAAGCTGAAAAAGAAGCTGAAAGAACTGACGAATCTGTTGTTGATATTCTCGGAAGAAAATTTCAGGAAAGAGGAATCAGACTTAGCAGATACTATGGAACAATCAGGCAGGATGATGCAGAAATTATTGATGATCTGAAAAAATCTGCTGAAGATGCAGTTAATCGCGCTATGGAAATCATTAGAAATCGTGTTGATCAATACGGTGTATCCGAGCCTTCAATATCAAGACAAGGAAGCAGAAGAATAATTGTTGAATTACCCGGTGTTGCAAAAGAAGAGGAAGCAAAACAACTTTTACAGGGAACTGCTTTACTTGAATTCAGACTTGTGAGAGATGCTGAATTTACATTTCCTATTATGCAGAGAATTGACGATGTATTAGCAAAAAGAACTAAATCTGGCATTGTTGATTCTACAATTGCAGAAGCCCAGACAACTGATACAACATCAGCTCAGGATACAACAAAACAATTGAGCGAAGAAGAATTTAAAGCACAGCATCCGTTTTTTACAGCGGCTGTGTTAAACCCACAAAGCCCTTATGCTGATGCTTATGTAAGTGCTGAAGATAGAAATAAAATTGAATATTGGTTCACTCTTCCTGAAGTTCAAAAAGTTATTCCCGATAACGTAGAGTTTGTATTCAGCGCTAAACCAATAACCTCTCAGGATGGCAAGAGTATTTACATAATGTATCTTGTAAATAAAGCACCGGAATTAACCGGCGGAGTTGTAACAAATGCGATGGCAAATCTTGATCCCAACACTTCTGCACCTATCGTAAGCATGGAAATGAATTCTGAAGGTGCAACTGATTGGGCAAGAATCACTGGTGCTAACATCGGAAAAAGAATTGCGATAATGCTTGATGGAGTCGTGTTCTCTGCCCCCAGCGTCAGAGGTAAAATTCCCGGTGGCCGTTCTCAAATTGAAGGGATGGAAAACCTTGACGAGGCAAAATTACTTGAGATAGTTTTGAAGGCTGGTGCTTTACCCGCTCCCGTCGATATAATTGAAGAGAGAATCGTAGGACCTTCCTTAGGACAAGATTCTGTTTCAAGTGGATTAAGCTCAGCTTTAATTGGATATCTTGCGGTGGGATTATTTATGATTCTTTATTACCGACAAGCAGGTACAGTATCTGCTTTAACCTTGGTTCTGGTTATATTATTTATACTTGGTGTACTTGCAGGTTTTCAGGCAACTTTAACTCTCCCCGGCATCGCTGGTATCGTTTTAACAATAGGTATGGCAGTGGATGCTAACGTTCTGATCTTTGAAAGAATAAGGGAAGAAATGGCCACAGGCAAAACAAATAAAGCCTCGGTTGATAGCGGTTTTGCAAGAGCATACTCAGCAATTATTGATTCCAACATCACAACATTCTTTACGGGAATTATTCTTTATCAGTTTGGAACCGGTCCTGTGCAGGGATTTGCTCTAACACTTATGATTGGTATTGCGGCAACATTATTTGGTGCCCTTGTAATTACAAGATTAGTTTTAGATGTCCTTGTAGCAAAAGGCGCTAAAATAAATGTAGGTTAAAATTTTTATTAGGAGTTATTTTACAAATGCGCATATTTCATAATCTAAACGTTGATTTTTTAGGCAAGCGAAAATTCTTTTATGCTTTTTCTGCTGTTTTATTTTTTATTGGTCTTCTGAATATAATTTTCAGAGGGTTAAGCTTTGGTATCGATTTTAAAGGCGGGTCTGAAATTGTTTTCCAGTTTGAAAAGCAAATTGACATTGCAGAAATAAGAAAGAATATAGAAAACATTGGACTTGGCAATGTAGAAGTTAGAACTTTTGGCGGTGAAACCGGAGCTTTAATCAGAACTGAACTGCAGCAGGTGCCATCGGATGTTTATCCAAAAGTTGTTGAAACAATTGAAGCTGAAATGAAAAAAATCATACCCGGAGTAAGCTTTACTGTAGTAGAAAAAACACCTACTTCAATTACTTATTCATTTCCAAATCCCGATACAACCAACTTAATAGCTGAAAGATTATTTGCAGCTGGTTATCAAACAAGTAAACTATCTGAAGAACCAGATAATAAACAGATAGATGTAAGTGTTGGTATTGCAGATTGGATAAAGCAAAATCTGAAAGAAAAGGTGAAGGATAATAACTTTTCTGTGGTTAAAGAAGATCGCGTCGGACCTAAAGTTGGTGATGAGCTTAAAAGAGATGCTGTGCTTGCAGTATTGTTATCGCTTGTTGTAATCCTTATTTACCTTGGCTTCAGATTCAAATTTGTATTTGCAGTGGGTGCGGTTGCTGCACTCTTTCACGATGTGTTGATTACTCTTGGTTTGTACGCCACTCTTTACGGTGTAATTCCAGGTTTAAACCTTGATATTGATCTATCTATTGTGGCTGCATTTTTAACCCTTGTTGGTTATTCTATTAACGACACAGTTATAGTTTTTGACCGCGTCAGAGAAAATCTGAAGATACATAAAACAATGCCATTAATAGAAGTTATCAACAAAAGCATCAATCAAACAATGAGCAGAACAATTATTACTGCTTTCACAACACTGCTTGCTGTTTTTGTTCTCTTATTATTGGGTGGTGATGTTTTACGTGCATTCGCATTTACATTACTATTTGGTATTATAATCGGAACATACTCTTCAATTTTCGTAGCGAGTGCATTTGTGCTTGAATATGCAGAACGCAGAAAGAAAAAAGTTCAGTTTTCGTAATAATAAAAACGTTTTCTAAACAGCCGATGATAAAGTCATCGGCTTTTTGTTTTTAAAGCCCACACCTCAAAAATTTCCGGGAACTAAAACTAATTGATTACGGTTTACTCAGTTGTAATCAATTATTAAATAAATTATATGAGGTGCAAAATGAAAAAGTTACTTGGTTCTCTCTTGGTTCTGGCTTTAGTGTCATTCTCTTTTGTTGGTTGTTCCGATAGTTCAGTTTCCAACCCTGTTTCAAGTGAAAACTCTAAGATCTCATTAGACAAAAGACCTGGTGGTGGTAATACTATAGTAGATATTGCCTCTTCAAATCCTGATTTCGAATATCTTGTAGCAGCAGTTCAGTTTGCTGGTTTAGTGGATGTTTTAAGTGGAAACAGACAATTTACTGTGTTTGCTCCAACAGATGAGGCTTTCGAGGATTTAGCAGATGCTTTAGGATTAGAAAACGTGGCTGATCTTTTAGTGCCTGAAAATAAAGAATTAGTTACCAACGTATTATTATATCACGTATCACCGGGTAATAAAAATTCAAGAAATGTAGTAAGCTCCGGCAGAGTAAATACCTTATTAAAACAATTCATTTACTCAAAAGTTGAAGATGGAGTGGCAAAAGTTGGAAATGAAACAAATGGTTATGCAAATATTTTGGCAGTTGATTTAAGAGCACAGAACGGTACAATTCACGTAATTGATAAAGTATTACTTCCTTAAGAAATTTCAGATAAGTAAAAAGCCCGACCCTGTTGGGCTTTTTTATTGAACCTTAACAATTACCATAGTCATATCGTCGTTTGGCTTTGCTTTGCCTCTGAAAGTTTTTACTTGATCCCAAACAGTCTGCATTATTGATAGTGATGGCTGCGATGATCTCCCTTTTAAAATTTGCATAAGTCTTTCTTCTCCAAAAAGCTCCTCGTTTTCATTCATAGCTTCCGTAATTCCATCTGAAAAGAAAGAAAATATTTGTCCGGATTTATATTCAAGCTCGATTTCTTCAAGAGTTCTTTCAAAAATTTCACCTTTTTCTAAACCAAGCCCCATTCCTGATGTTTTAACTGATTCAACATTTCCATTAGAGGAAATCACAACAGGCATATGCCCTGCTCTGCAAAACTTAACTGTTCTTTTTTGAGTATCAAACAATGCCAGAGTCATAGTGATAAACCAGTTTCTGTCTATTGATTCATATAATCTTTTGTTTACCTCTGAAAGAATTTCTTTTAGATTAGTGCTATTCTTGCAGGCAAGTTGAATCATTGTTTGCAGCTTGGTCATATACAAAGATGCAGATAATCCTTTACCCGACACATCTCCAACAGCAACAAATAATTTATTGTCTTCAGCTTGAATTAAATCATAATAATCTCCACCAACCTGCATTGCGGGAATCATTTCACCGCATATATCCAAACCATTGATTGATGGAATACATTTAGGCAGTAATGTTTGCTGAATTTTTCTTGCAACATCAAGATCACGTTCAATTTTTATCTTTTCGGTTTCTGCCTTGTACAATCTGGCGTTTTCAATAGCTACAGCAAGTTGATTAGCTGCTGCATTAAGCAGTTCAAGATCTTTACCACCAAATTTTGATCCTGAATGCTTTAATCCAAAGAGTAATGCACCAACAACTTTTGATTTGACTATCATCGGGAAAACAGATTGAATGCCTTCTTCGATCAATCTATCGGATTTACCGGGGAATGTTATTTCAAAATCCTGCTGTTCAATTACCGGATATTTTGTAACGAGAGATTTTTCCTTAATTATCGGAAGCATATTAGATTTTTCTATTGTGCAATCGGGATTAGAAAATCCAACTCCCCGTGCCAGATATAAAATATCTTTTTTATAATCGTGCAGCAGTATTCCGAACTTATCAATTTTTAATGCATCCACGAAAGTATTACTTGTTAGATCTAAAATTTTCTCTTTTCCAACAACTGTAGATACCTCATTACTAAACTGAATTAATACTTTTTGATAAGCAGATTGTTCAGGATAAAACTTTCTTGTAAGAAAATCCTGGAATCTGTCTTTAGTTGATTGAAAGATGAACGCAAAAACAAGAAAAAATATTCCGGCAATTATTCCCTGGTTTTCGGCTCCTAAAAATGAGCTGATACTTTGCCCAAGTACATAAACTACTAAAAAGTAAATTCCTGCAACCGTAGCCATTGCTGTTCCATAAATAATTGTATTGCGCACAACGATGCTTACATCCAGCAAATTATATTTTAGAATTGCATAAGCGAAGATTATCGGAATAAACACCATTAGTATTATTGGCATATAATACTCGGGTGAATTAAAAATTGTATCGGAAATTGCAGGAGCAATAGTGCTTACATAAAATTGAATCACAACCCCGAGTGTAAAACCAACGAAGAGTAAAAGAATTGGTTTCTTCTTTTCTTTATCTTTCTCCCGAATGAATTGAATGAAAAGTGAAATCCAGATAATCAGATAAATTACATTTAATACTATTCCGATTATTTGCCTGTATCTGGCATAAATTGGGAATGAATTAAACTCAGTTACATAAAGTGAGATGAGAGCTCCAATACCCGTCAGACTGCTTATTACGGCTACGGCTATAAAAATAATTTTTACAAATTCTTTTTTTGCAAACTCAAATGGTTTGGGGAAAGTCCAAACAAAATAAAGGAGAATTAACGGAGCTAAAACCTGACTAATAATTAAAAGCGCACCTGAAATTATAGCTGTGGTTGGTCTTTCTAAGACAAAAATCCGGAAGTACAATCCAAATGGGAATAAAATTCCTATGTTGGATAAAACGATAAACACAGCTAAAGAGTAAAATAATTTTTGTGGCAATCCATCTGGTTTAGCTGTGTAAACGATATAACCAATAAGTATCCAGATAAGAGCACTTATAGCCTGTGCAAGATTACCAAACTGAATTAATTTCTTTACGTAAACTTTTGTATGTAGAATTTCACCATTTGGTTTTCTTACTTCATAATCAGCAAACTTACCACCTTCTACATCATCCAGTATAAGCTGAGCCTGAATAGTGTTTTTTACTTTAGTTCCATTGATGCCAACAAGTTCATCACCATTTCTAATACCCGCATTCCAGGCTACACCGCCTACTTTAACAAGATCAAACATTATTTTTGTGCTGTCAGCCATATCCTTTGATTGCACCCACAAACACTCATCATTAGATTGAACACGTACTTCCAAAGAAAAGTAGATACTTACAACTGCAGTAACAATCAAAATAATTGTCAGTGCTGCAATCAAATCCGACTTATGTTTAAGAAATAATCTTCTAATGTTGTTCATTGCTGTGCTTTACTAAATACTTATTTTTTATTTTACTTTTATTACAACCAATGTCATATCATCAGATTGAGTGGTTCCTTCAGAAAAAGATTGTACTTCTGATTTAATTTTTTCCATTATACTTTCTGCAGACTCAGATGCAGCATTTAATGCAAACTCTTCCAACCTTGCATCCGTGAACTCCTCTCCGTTTTTATTCATAGCTTCGGAAATGCCATCTGTAAAAAGTATTATCACATCATCTTTTTTCAGTTCAAGAGATTCGGATTTGTAAGGATACAAAGTTTTCATTACGCCTAAAATCATACCGCCAATTTCAAGCTTTATTATTTTTCCATCTCTTATTAAAAGCGGTGGATTGTGACCTGCATTAACATACTTAAATGATTTATTTATATCATTCAGTATCCCCCAAAAGAAAGTAATAAACTTTCCATCGGAAGTATTTTGAGTGATTAAATCATTAATCAACTCTGTTGCAAGGTCCAAAGAAATATTTTGTCTGCAAATCACCTGTAAAAATGCCTGCATATTTGCCATCAGTAACGCAGCAGGTACTCCTTTACCCGATACATCTGCAATTGCGATGCAGCATTTCTCATCATCTAATTGGATGATATCATAATAATCACCACCAACCTGTTTACTTGAAAGATTTATTGCAGCGATATCAAAGTTATTGTAAGAAGGAATTTTTTGCGGCAACAGATTTCTCTGGATTTCTCTTGCAAGATCAAGTTCCTCTTCCATTTTCTGTTTTTCTAAAGCTTCTCTGAACAATCTTCTGTTCTCGAGAGAAATAATTGCAAGGCTTCCCACCGAAAAAATGTATTCAATATCGGCATCTTTATATTCGATATTGTTAAATCGTTTGCCAAGAATTATCAATCCCCTTGTTTTTCCCTGCAGCTGCATCGGAACAATTACTTCGATACCCATTGCGTAAAGCCCGGGATACAACAACGCGATCTGTTCTTTATTAAGCGAGCTTTCAATATTATAATAATCAATGCTTCGGATATTTCTTAATAATTCATCAACGGGCAATTTTGGTTCGATCACTTCGATATCATTTCCTTCAAACCTTAACAATGCATATTTCTGAACCAGAAACTGACCGATGAGAGAAAATATTAATAATCTTGTAACTTTTGTTGATTCTGAAAAAAGCCCGAACTCTTTGCTCAGTTCGAAAAGAGAACTTAATCTTTGAATCTTTGAATCTAGTTCACGATTTAAAAATTTCAGTTCATCAACTATAAGAGAATTTTGAATTGCAGTTGCAGAAATGTTCAAAATTGTTTTAAGAAATTCCAGATCATCTTTGGTATAATCCTGTTTATTAAGTTTTTCACCAAGACACACAAAACCAATGCAATCATTTGATGAACTTATTCTTTCAACAGCTTTAAGGTTTGATTGCATCATATATTGATTAAATTCTTCACTCAAAGAGCAATCCGCATTCATAGTAATATCAGGAAAGCTTTTAATTGCTTCTTCATCTAAACCTTTGGATAACTTTAGCTCGGCTTTACCGTTAATTTTAAGTGCTATTAATCCCCGTGTGGCTAAAAATTTTCCAAGGCAGGTTAGCAAAACATTATTCAGAATAAAGTTCAGATCTAAACTGGAGTTTATAACTCTGCTGAATTCAACCAGTGCAGTCAGATTGCGTCTAACTTTTAAGCTATCGGTTTCAGGCATTTTATTAAACCAGTTTAATGTTTTTAACTAAGGAAACTTCGTTGTATTTGCCGGGCACGGTAGAGAATTTTACTTCGTCCATTAAAGTTCTCATTAAATAGATTCCCAGCCCGCCTACTCTTCTTTGTCTGTAATATTTCTGAAGATCGGGTTCTGGAATCTTATCAGGTTCAAAAGTCAACCCATAGTCAAGTATTTTAATTTCAAATTTAGATTTGGATGGTTTAATCTTAATAATTATTTCACCATCAGGGGAGTATTTGTATGCGTGTTTAATAATGTTTGTGCAAGCTTCATCAACGGCAAGAATAATATTCTCAATAACATCTTTGGAGATATTAACCTCAGAGGCTGCAGAACTAACAAAATCTCTTATTGAAGAAAGGTTTTCTGTTCTGCTTTTAACTTTTAGGGTTTTGGTTTTCACTTTATTTATTCTCTAAAAATTTTTTTACTGCTTGTTCTTCAGATTGAAATATTTCATAAAGCAGCGGAAACCCCAGAAGGTCAAAAATGTTATAAATTTTTTCGTTCATGCTTGCCAGCTTGATATCACCTTTACTGTCTCTGACTTTTTCAATAAAAGCCATAAAAACCCCAAGACCAGCACTGCTTATATATGCCAGATTTTTAAAGTCAACGACTATCTTAAAGCGGTTTTTATCAATCAGCTCTACAAAATTATTCTCAAGGATAGGTGCTGTGTGTGCATCAAGATATCCTTTAAGATTAATTACGCTTACATCACCCTTGTTTTCAATTGTGGTGCTGAATTCTGCCATTCTTTTTCTCCAAATAATTTAATTTTTAATCCACTTTAATATAACCAAAGTTATATCATCATACTGTGAATGTTCTTGCGAAAAAACTGTTACATCTCTTATTACCCGATTACTGATTTCCTCAGCAGACTTGTTTGAGTTTTCAACTAAAATTTCAGCAAATCTCTCTTCACCAAAATCATCCATAAATTTATTTTTAGCTTCCGTAATACCATCTGTATAAAAAATCAGTGTATCATTATCTTCAAGATTAATCTTTATCTCTTCCAGATTCAGCTTAAAGTGATCAGTACTTGTTAAACCTAAACCAATACCGGTTGGTTTAAATATTTCAAGCCTTGAATTCCGCATAAGAATTGCTGGTGAATGACCCGCTCTTGAGAAAACAAATGTTTCATCTGATAAATCAAAGATTCCATATAATGCGCTAACAAAACTTTTATTATCAAGTGTACTTTTTAGTATTTGATTAGCTTTGACCAGAATTTCTTTAGGACTTTCAATTATTCTTGATAACGATTCAAAAATCCCTTTAACTTCTGCCATAATAAAAGCAGCTGAAATTCCTTTACCGGAAACATCAGCTATTATAAAACCCAGCTTTGTTTTGGATATTTCAAAAAAATCATAATAATCTCCGCCAACTTCAAAAGCAGGAATAAAAACCGAAGAGATTGCAAGATTATGGACAACCGGATTTTTCTGTGGTATTATTTTTTTCTGAATCTCTCTGGCAACATCAAGTTCTTTTTCAAGTCTTTCTTTTTCAATTGATTGTTCGAGCAGCTTGGAATTTTCAATTGCAACTGATGCATAATCTGAAAAGGTATTTATCGCATTCTTATCTTCTTCATAAAAGATCAATTCATTTTTTCTGGCGGCTATCAGGTAACCTTTAATTTCATTATAACTTCTTAAAGGAGAAACAGCAACACTTCCAAATTTTTCACTTAGCTTAGATTTTCCGCTAAACTTATCCAGATTACATAATTTTGTTTCACTTATTTTTTCACAAACTCCGCTATTTAGTAAATACTGGTTGATTAAATTAGCATCTACCAGTGCGATATTTTTATTTGCAAGAACTTTTACTTCACCATCTTCCTTTAATACTATCCAGGCAGAATCAGCACTACTAACACTTGTTGTAATATCAGTTATAGTATCTGCAAGTTCTTCAAAATCCAAAACCTGATTAATCAGTTTACTGAAATACTGAAGTGAAGAAACTTCTTTTGCTTTTCTGTCGTAAGCTTCAGCCGTTGGGATGTGAAAAAGTGTTGTAAAGAAAAGTACTCCAAAATAGATTGAGCCATACAGGAACAGAAGAAAATATAACTGATAAAATGCAGCTGAAAAGTTTGTTAATACTTTTCCATTAAATTGATTTTCACCGCTGTTTATTAAATTCAATATAAAAAGAGTAAGGATTATAATTGATAAAATCAGTAAAGAAACTTTCTCTTTCTTTGAGATGAAAGCTATCCAGGATATCCTTATTGAATTTAATGCTATCAAAATAATTGAAACAATAAAAAACGTATTTCTTATAAAGTCGTATTCCGAATCTCTGAAGATAAAATTTGATATAGATGCCAGTCCAAAAAATGTTAGCATTGTAACGTAATATGTTTTTCTGCTTCTATTTTGTTTATGAAAATAAAGTTCGGCAAAAGCTACAATCAGGTAAGATGCCAGAATAAAAAATATAACTGCATAAATGATATAAATTAGATTTTCGATAAAACCCGGCGTACTTATTCTTGCAGAGAAGTTCTCAAAGAGCAGTTCCAGAAAATTTTCTGAAATTATTATGACTATGAATATAAAAGCATTAATGAATCCAATATTTACAACAAGACCAAGTGGAGTCGGATCTAATCCCCTGATTATTTTCAGGATATAAAACGATAATAAAATAAATGTAAAAACAATTAACAGATTAACTATCAGATTTAATAATGAAGAATCATTATTAAGGAAAAAGATTTTTACTCCGGCAATACCTACTACCAGAGAACCTAAAATTCCTAAATTTAATGACGAAAATATTTTACTGTTCAGGTGGTTCAAATCAATTAAAATATTAATATCCTTACTGGCAGTAAAATATAATAAATTTGAGTGCTTTTAAAGTAAACAGTTATGAAAGGACTATAAACAGAAAAGCGGCTTTATATAGTGATGAGCGGGAGTAATATTTAACTAACATTAAATTATTCTTATTGTATCGGCTTTAATTTCCCTTTTATCACTCCCGTTCTGATCCCTATCGAGGTTTTTTATTTCTTCTCTAAATCTTCTTAACTCTTTTTTAAGATTATCCATTTCTTTTTTCAATTCATTATTCTGGTAGTACATCAAACTATCATTAAAGAATAACTTCAGATTGTTTGGCTGGGAGTTATCAAGATTTTTTAATAACTCGTTTTGAACAGAATCAATAATGATATTCTTTAAATTCATTAAAGAATCAAGATTTATCTCTGTTCTTTTCTTGTGCGTTTTGTTTTTTGTATTGTAATCGTACTTAAAGTTCTTTTTAAAATATGGATCGGGAGGAGTTGGCGGTCTTACTGTTACAATATTTTTAGTAGCTTCCTCAATGATCACTGCAATACTATCGAAGTTTGGGAGCCTCACATCAGGTACAGTAAAGTCAGGTATATTTAAATTCTGAATAGTAACTTTAACAAAGTTAGAATCCGAGAGCACTTTAAACTGATGTGATCTTTTTAATTTTGTTTTATTGGTAATAGAGTTTGTATCTATAAAAACTGTAAAATTTTTATAATTGTTTATTTCTTTGTCCATCTTTTTCAATTCAACTTCCATTCTCTTCATATTTTCTTTGAACTCATCCATATCGAATTTAAAGCTTTCCTTAAAAACTGAATCAGGCGTATAGAAAATATACTGGTCAGCTGTATTGTTCTTTGCTACATTAACCCAGGAAGCAAGCGACTCATTATCTAACTTTAATGATTGATTAGGAATTAACTTATCCAGATTTTTAGCTGAGTGTGTTTTAGCAAATGCAAGAATATCAGCAAGTATCGCGCTTCTTGTATTCCAAATATTTGGATTAATAGCTACTGCTCTGTTTTCATTAACCAGCACTAGTGATGATATTTGTTCAGAGTAGGAGTTAATAATTGAATCTATCTGTTTCGTCTCGATTTCATTTAAGTCCAGTAATTCAACAAAATTTTTAAGATTTACTGCAGGTCTTGATTCAGTTAAATCACTCAGATTTTTTATCTCAAAATACTGTGTCCCATTCGGATCGTACCCTAACCTTAATATTTGCTGGTTTGCTGAATCAAGCGGCAGCTGCTGGTAAAGAGCAAAATTAAAAATATCATCATTAGTAAGATTTGCAGCGTACAATAATGGCTGAAGGTTTTCTTTATAAAATCCGGCGATATTTTCTTTTTGCTCCTGAATCAATTTATCAATCAATCTGGGATTAAACTTTAGTAAAACCATCAATCCTAAAGTAACCATTACAATAGCTGCAACAGGTACCCATTTTCTGAAGTTAAATCCCGATTTAGATTCCTGATTTAATGAAGCGAGAACTCTTGTTTCAAAATAAGGTGAATCAGAAATCCTGTCCATTGAAGCAGAAGTTAGTGATTTTAACTTTTTGAGTTTTGATAATTCATTTTGAAGCTCAAGGGAAGTTTTTATTTTTTCCTCAATGTACTTTTTATCTGATTGGGATAATTCACCATCGAGATAGGCAGATAACATTTCAAAGTCTGTATTAAATCTTTGCATCACAATAACTCCTTTTCAATCGGTTGAAGTGCTTTTTTAAGCGCTTCTCTTGCTCTGAAAATTCTGGATTTAACAGTGCCTATTTCACATTGCATCGCTTCTGCAATTTCCTGATAACTGAATCCCTCAAGATCTTTAAGCACTATCGGGATTCTTAATTTATCCGGAAGAGCAGCGATTGCATTTCTGACAATTTGTTTAATATCAGAATCCTCATCGATACTTTCGAAAACCGGTTCTTCTTCCTCTTCTTTTAATGGTAAAAATATTTTACGGATATTCTTTTTTCTTAAGTGGTCTTTACATTTATTAATTGTAATCCTGTATATCCAGGTTGTAAACTGCGATTCAAACCTGAAGTTTTTAAGATTTTTATAGACAGTGATAAAAACTTCCTGAGCGATGTCATCAACTAAATCACTGTTTGTTAATGTTACATAAATTATGTTTCTTACTTTATCTTTATGCCTTTTCATTAACTCAGCAAAAACTGATTCTTCTCCATCAATAAATCGTTTAATAAGTGAAAAGTCATCGTCCAGAATCAGTATTTTGGGTTGCTGCATATCTTTGTTATTTTTTTCGTCAGAATTCATAGTTTTAGACGCTTTTTGTTTCTTTTGGTTCCGAATTTATACTATATTTTTAATGCATAATATATTTATTTGATAATCGGTTAATAACATTTTATTAAAAGCTTGCAATAGTAAATTACCTTAACTAAATTAAAAAAGAAATTTTTGGAGATTTAGAATGAAAACAAAACTTCTTGAAAAGTACAATGCTGTCATCGTTGAACTTAAAGGTAATGTGATGGGCGGTGATGACACAAAAGAATTCAATCAATTATTGCATAAACTAATTGATGAAGGCAAAAAGAATGTTATTGTAGACCTTGCCGAAGTGAAATTTATGAACAGCTCCGGTTTAGGAATGCTTATCAGCGGGTTAACAACAATGAAAAGAGAAAATGGAAGTCTTAAGCTTGCAAATGTTACTGAAAAAATTGAAAGCTTACTGATAATTACCAAGTTGATTACAATTTTTGAAACCTACGAATCTATTGATGAAGCTGTAAAAAGTTTCGGTTGATATTTTTTAAACTAAAAACAAATGAATTTAAGACTCCGGATTTTCTAATTCGGAGTTTTTATTTTGCTTAAACTATTTTAGGAATTTTAGATGGGCGCAACTGTTCTCGTGGGATCGCAATGGGGCGATGAAGGTAAAGGAAAAATTGTAGATCTTATCAGTGAAAAATTTGAAATAGTAGTCAGATACCAGGGCGGTGCTAATGCCGGTCACACTGTTGAAATCGGAGATAACAAATACATACTTCATCTTATACCATCAGGAATTTTACGTGAGAATGTCATTTGTGCAATTGGCAACGGTGTTGTAATTGATCCAACTGCACTTCTTGAAGAGATACAACTCTTAAAATTACATAATATAAATGTTGATGGCAGATTATTCATCAGCCAAAATGCCCACCTTATTATGCCTTATCATAAACTGCTTGATTCAATAAGCGAGAGCGGTGATAATAAAATCGGAACAACCGGAAGGGGTATTGGACCGTGCTACATTGACAAGTATGCAAGAAAAGGTATCAGAATAGTTGATTTATTAAACAGAACCGAATTAGAAAAAAAAATACGGGCCAATCTAAAAGAGAAAAACGAAATACTTCAAAAAATTCACGGACACGCCGGTTTAGATGTAGATCAAATTGTAAAAGAATATCTGGAATTTGATCAGGCGATTGATAAATATATTAAAGATGTGCCTGCATTTCTTAATCAATCTTTGGATGAAGGAAAATCCATACTGCTTGAAGGGGCTCAAGGAACATTTTTAGATATCGATCACGGAACATATCCGTATGTAACTTCCAGCAGTCCGACATCTGGAGGAGCTTGCACAGGAAGCGGTATTCCACCAACAAAAATTGATGCAGTTATCGGCATTGTAAAGGCATATACAACGCGCGTTGGAAATGGGCCTTTCCCCACAGAACTAACAGATGAAGAAGGTGAAAAACTTAGAAAAGTTGGAGTAGAGTTTGGTGCCACTACCGGAAGACCGAGAAGGTGTGGCTGGTTTGATGCTTTTCTTGTCTCTTATTCTAAAATGATAAATGGGATTACATCGGTGGCACTAACAAAATTAGATGTACTAAGCTCATTTGAAAAAATTAATGTATGTATTGGTTACGAACTTAATGGAAAGCGTCTGAAAAATTTCCCAACAAACGTTGAGCATCTGAATTGTGTAAAACCAATTTATGAAACTTTAGATGGCTGGAATACAGACATTTCATCTTGTGAACGTTATGAAGACTTACCTTCAAAAACCAGGGACTATTTAAATTTTATATCCAGATATTCAGCAATTAAAATAGATATTGTATCAGTTGGGCCAAAAAGGAAACAAACTTTTTACGTAAACCATTGATTCATTTAGATTTATTTTAATCTGGATTTTGAAACCTTAAAGTTTAATCTTTATCTACCAAAAAAATTACCGAATAGATAATTATGAAAATGTCCGGTGGACCAGCCTCAGTAAATCTTAAGATATTTTTATTACTCATCGCTCTGGCAATTGCAGGTGGAACTCTTTACTATACTCAAAGCTTAGTCGAAAAACTTCAAAAACGCGAAAGAGACATTGTGCAGCTTTATGCAAAGGGATTTGAATACATCGCAAACAGCCCTGCCTCTGATACTGATTTAACTTTCTTATTCGATAATATTATCAAACCGATTGATTTCCCTATCATTTTAACTGATAGTCAAAACAGAATTAATTTACTTGATAAAGCAGATGTAAGGAACGTAGAATATGATACCACACTTTCCAGGGAAGAACTTAAAGCTTATCTTGAAGAACTTGTTCAGGAAATGGATATAATCCACGAACCAATAAATGTTACTTATGCAGACAGTATCATTCTTCAGCGAATTCATTATGGTGATTCTGAATTGATCAAACAGTTAAAGTATTATCCATACTTGCAAATTCTAATTGCTGCACTTTTTATAATTTTGGGTTATATAGGATTTAGTCAGATTAAAAGAAGCGAACAGAGTAATATCTGGGTGGGAATGGCAAAAGAAACTGCACATCAATTCGGTACACCTATTTCAAGTCTGATGGGATGGCTTGAAATGCTAAAAATGAATTATCAGAAACCAGATGCTGTAATAGATATCGCCGAAGAAATATCTAATGATGTAGAGAAATTAAGCAAGATAACTTACAGATTTTCAAAAATCGGTTCTAAGCCAGAAATTAAAGATCATATAGTATTTGATGAGGTTAAAAAAGTAACAGATTATTTTAACAGACGTTTGCCCCAAACAGGTAAATCAGTTGAGCTCTCTATTAGCGGCGATAATAATGCCTGCGCAAAAATGAATGCAGAATTATTTGAGTGGGTTCTTGAAAATCTTATTAAAAATGCTCTTGATGCAATAGACAGACCTGATGGAAAAATAAATATAGATGTTATTACCTCAAAAAAAACTATTGAAATTGAAGTAGCCGATAATGGCAAAGGTATTGATTTAAGAAGACGAAAAGATGTTTTCAGACCAGGTTACAGTACAAAGAAACGTGGCTGGGGTTTGGGATTAAGCCTCTCCAAAAGAATCGTTGAAGGTTATCATGGTGGAAAAATTTTTGTGAAGAGTTCTATTCCCGGCGAAGGCACAACTTTTAAGATTATACTTAAGAAATGTTAACTCATAGAAATCATTCGCTCTATTGGCACCAAGGCTTTTAATCTTAATTCTTCATCTAATTTAATCTCCGGAAATTTATTCTTCATACATAGATAAAGTTTTTCCAAAGTATTTTTCTTCATAAACGGACAATCATTGCATGCACATGAATCATCCTGTGGTGGTGCCGGAATAAATTCTTTTTCCGGTGCGGCTTTTTTCATCTGATGGATTATGCCGGATTCAGTTGCTACGATGTATTGCTTTGAATTATCCTCCTGAACATATTTTAAAAGTTTACTTGTAGATCCGATGAAATGAGAAAACATTAATATGGGTTCTTCACATTCTGGGTGAGAAATAAGTTTTGCTTCAGGATATTTAAGTCTGAGATCAATTATTTTCTGTTCACTAAAAGCTTCGTGAACATGACAGCTTCCATCCCATAAAAGCATATCTCTGCCAGTTTTTTTTATCAGGTACTTTCCAAGATTTTTATCCGGTGAAAAAAGAATTTTTTGGTCAATCGGAATCTGGTAAATAATTTTTTCTGCACTGCTGGATGTACAGATAATATCACTTAATGCCTTTACTTCTGCAGTGCAATTTATATATGTAATTGCAAGATGATCCGGATGCATTTTTCTAAACTGTTCAAATCGGTCGGCAGGACAGCTATCAGCAAGCGAACAGCCGGCTTCCATATCAGGCAGTAAAACTAATTTATCGGGATTAAGAATTTTTGCTGTTTCGGCCATAAAATGTACACCTGCAAAAACGATTACGTCTGCGGTTGTTTCTTTAGCTTTCTTTGCCAGCTCGAGACTATCGCCAACAAAATCGGCTATATCCTGAATTGCGGCTTCCTGATAATAATGAGCAAGAAGAACCGCATTAAGTTCTTGCTTCAATTTTAATATTTCATCTTCCAGTACCATATCAAGAATTTCATTTTCCATAGTTTTTTCTCTCCGGTCTAAAGCAGCAGGTAAATATTTCCAATATGAACTTTTTACCTACAAAAATGTCTTAAAAATCCAATTATTTAATTTTTTAAGTGGCATTTAGATTGTTAAATAACCCACGAAATAGTTTAAGCATAGCATCCCTCCAAAATGACACGCAAACTGTCAGGTTTCGCCCTCAAGACCTGACAGTTTTTATTTTAAATGGACTTTTAATCAAATTAAATCCTTCATCTTTCTGATTGAACCAATAATAACTTTCTTTTCAGAATGAACATCCACAACTATGCTTCCAATATCTTGCAGCAGAACTAATCTTATTTTATTTCCAATATTTTTTTTATCCGAATGCATTTTATCATAGATCATTTCTTCATCAATTGTTTTTAAGATTTTATTGATTCTGATAAAATTGAAATCCGATATAAATTTATCCAACAATTTTGAATTTAAATAACCAATTGACTCTGACAAAAACAACACACAATAAATTCCACCAATAACTGCTTCACCATGTTTTAATTTAAAATCCGAAACGGATTCAAATGCATGTGCAAACGTATGACCAAGATTAAGTATCTTTCTTAAGCCGGTTGATTCTGTTTCATCTTTTTCAACGATGTCAGATTTAATCTTTACGCAGGCAAAAATTGTTTTTTCAATATCACTCAAATCATTATTAAAAATTTTATTCAGACTTTTTTTAATAAGATTATAATTATTAATATCCGCCAGAAAAGAATATTTAAAAATCTCACCGGCACCCGAAATAATCTCCCTATCCGGAAGGCTTGGTAAAAAATCAGGACTGATATAAACACCTTCTGGTTGATAAAAAGAACCGATTAAATTTTTTTTATATTTATAATTAACTCCTGTTTTTCCTCCAACTGAGCTATCTACCATTGATAAAAGAGTTGTTGGCACCTGATATAAGTTTATTCCGCGCATATAAGTGCTTGCAGCAAACGCTACCAAATCACCAGTAATGCCGCCTCCAAATGAAACTATCGCTGAATCTCTCGTAAAGAAATTTTCACTTAAAAATTTGTAGATCTTTTCAACTTCAACAAGCGTTTTGTTTTTTTCTGTGGCGTTAAACAGATACTTATAATTCTGCTTATCAATTGAGGCAACTAAGTTTCTGATGAGTTTGGAATGGTGTTTATCTACATTTTTATCGATAACGAAAAGACTTTTACTACACGATGAATAATTTAAATCGTCAACAAGTTGTGATAAGGAATTCTTGTCCACAAAAACATTATAGCTGTTTTTTAACAGATTAACTTTTATATTTTTCATACTTAATTTTTTCTAAAATAATTTTTGCTAATTGATCAACAGTTTTGCCAACTGGCATTCTATCAGTATTTATTTTAATATCAGCTTGCGCATAGTACTGTTTCCTCGATTCCAAAATATTATTTATTCTTTGAAGATACTGACTCTTCGTGGGTTCTGAATCATTATCAAATTTTAATACCGGTCTGTCTCTTTTAAATCTTAATCTTTTATAAGCTTCTTCAGGAGATGCTTCAAGATAAACGAGCAATCCATTTTTCTTAACCAAATCCAGATTGCTCTGATTAGCTATTGTACCGCCTCCCAATGCAATAATATATTCGTTATAGTTTACCACTTCAGATAAAATTCTGCTTTCCTGTTCCCTAAAATATTTTTCACCATCAGATGCAAAAATTTCACTTATTTTTTTATTGCATCTCTCTT
>FWPV01007820.1_pt1 | contig 19108 bp, 15 predicted proteins | sample 2228371 | NCBI WGS metagenome assembly FWPV01 (sample SAMEA103939776, study PRJEB20133) | metagenome
CTCTTTTCGATTTGTCAGAGGAATGATGCGTAATCAATCCGAACCACCTCAGAACACCTTTGTCATTCGCTTTTGGCGGGAGTGGCAAAGTGGTGATTCGGATCGGATGACAGGTTGGCGAGGTCGGATCGAGCACATCCAGAGTGGTCAAGGAACAGCATTTTCTGAGCCGCAACAGATGCTTGCCTTTATCGAACGTTTTGTCCATCGCACCCCTCCCCTGCATTCTGAAGAAAATCATCAGCCATCAAGGGATGCTTGATTTTGAAAGGAGGCAGATGAAAAAATCGCCTTATGTGAACTCAATGGAGAAAGGCTTTACCTCAACCAAATGCTCAGACAGGAAGCCTGAACTTTAGAGATGGATTTGAATGTGTGTAATTGGGAATCCCGAGATGGTTGAATGGAATGTTTCCAGAAAGAAGTGAAACATGAGCAAAAAATTATCTTTTCTGATCCTCATATTCGCCTTAGGTATTTCTTCCATCTCCTTGGATTGGTCACATGCAGGGGGACAAGCAGCCTTTCGACCTGATTTTTCGTTGCCATGGCTTCAACCGAGTATGTCACTTGCAGACACGCTTACCGATTGTACGATCCCCACTCAAAACTTATCCATCAGCGGTGTTACCGTGTTGTGTCCAGGCACGTATAACCTTCCTGATCCAGAAGGCGATGGGGCTTTGATTATTGCTGAGGATGATGTCTGGCTTGACTGCAATAACGCCAAACTGGTTGGCAGCAATAAAGACGGGGTGGGGATTTATGTTGGTAACCATCATCGAGCAAACATTCGGGGATGCACGGCATCGTTTTATAACGCTGGCATCTTCGTCTCGTACGCCGAAGGAACGGTTCTGGTCGGTAATGAGCTAACAGACAATGTGATTGGATTATTAGTCGAAGATTCCACTGCCACCGCGATTGGGCGTAATTTCACTGCCTATAACCGCGATGGGATCATTCTCTATTATTCCGATGACTCTACACTCGATGAAAACATTTCTTGTAGCAACCAGGAAGCAGATATCCGTCGTTACAACGGGAATAACAACAGCGGTGAAGATAATGAGTGCGATCATGCCATTAATTGGGACGATGAAGGTCAAAGGGGATGCACTTTTGCCTGTGGGGTATGCCGTGATATAGACCATGATGGGCACTGCGATGCCTCTGATAACTGTCCGATTATTTACAATCCCGACCAAACGGATACGGATGGCGATGGCAAGGGAGATGTTTGTGACAACTGCCCAAATCACGCTAACGCCAACCAAGCTGATCAAGATTTTGACGGCGTCGGCGATCCATGCGACAACTGTCCGACAACTTATAACCCTTATCAAGAGAACAGCGATGGGGACTCGCTCGGAAATGCCTGCGATAACTGTTATTGGGTTACGAACCCCGACCAAAAAGATGATGACTCAGATGGTTTCGGTAACGTGTGCGATAACTGCCCTACTGTCTATAACCCAATCCAACAAGATACTGACGCCGATGGGGTGGGCAACTTCTGCGATAACTGCGTGTTGGTCGAAAACAGCGATCAAGCCAACAACGATGGCGATGCACGGGGCAACGCTTGCGACAATTGTTGGAACAAATCGAATTCCTCACAGGAAGACACCGATCTGGATTGCAATGATGTCAAAGGGATGGCAGGCTATTACGATTGGTCAAAAGGTAAATGGCTCAAAGACCCACGCTGTGGAGATGCCTGCGACAATTGCCCTAACCATGCCAATCCTTCTCAAGAAGATCGGGACAACGATGGAAAGGGAGATAACTGCGATTGCGACGATAAGTTTTGGAGTAAAACTGAAGTCGCCATGGATTGTGGAGGCCCTTGTGCTGCTTGTAAAGGTACCTGTTTTCCTATCCTTACCCATGGAGATCCGAAAGATAAGCTTGACATCCTTATCTCATTCACCAATGATTATACGAATGCTGCTGCCTTTCGACAGGATGCCCTAGCTACCATCACTCAGTTTTCTACGGCAGATGTGATCACCCAAACGCTTTCGCGTTTCAATTTCTGGTATATCAACCAAAAAGGAGGATTGAGCGTATCAAACGGGGATTGTGCTTGGAGTGCACCAACCAAATGGCAAATAGATTGCCCCCATGTGGAGGAGGGCAGTTTGATTCACACAACCTCTTGTAGGGACTCTGCTGTACAAGACTTCTTTTCCTTTGAGTTAGCAGATTCCAGTTTTGTTCATGAGATAGGGCATTCGGGTTTCCTGCTCAGTGATGAATATGATGATACCCCAAACTGTACTACAAACTACAATAACTGCTCGGGAAAATTTTGTAATATCTTCAATAGCCTCGACTCATGCAAGAAAAATTCCACCAATCCATCCAACTGTGCTCAATTTACGACTTGTCAAGGAGGGTGGTGGAAATCTCAACCACCTAGCACAATCATGGATGGAGGATCGACAAAGTGGGGGCCGGATGCCGAACGGCAGGTGTGGGATATCCTCAGCCAATATAAAGCCACTGCCTACCTTCACACTCTTGAAGACGATAGTCTGGACAAGGCAATCGTAGGATATTTTCATTACGATGGCATAACGCTTTCCATGACGGAAGCGGCAATGTTGTACGGTGATGCACCGCAAAGATTTCAACTGCGAGGAGACCTACAGTGGCAATTGACCGATGCTCGGGGAAACGTGCTCTATGCTTTCTTTCTCAACGACCCGCGCTATCGCCGTTATTATCCGACCGGAGGCGAGCTGATGGCACAAGCAGATTTCGGGGTGGTCATCCCGTTTCTCGACCATCTGCGCTCGCTGCGTGTTTACCGCCCAGAAGATCAACGTTTCCTGACAGCAGTAAGCCTTGAGCCCATTATTCGAGACTTTTGTGCAGAGCATTTGACCGATCTACAGTGCCAAAAGTGGTTGGTTGAGAATTGGGTCTTTTTGCCGCTGATCCTGCGATGAAGGACTTAACCTGACACAAAGGGGTGTCATTGTGGTTCAAGTGATTGATTATCTCGAACATTCGGATTGTGTTTTTATAAAAAGGAGGACCTATGTTTCGCATCAAACGTTTGAAAGTCGGTTTGGCACTTGCGGGAGTTTTACTCCTTGTGGTGGCTTTTGCCCCTTGGATTGGCAAAACGGCAGCCCAAACTCCACCATCCACTGCTTCCAGTTTGGCAATCCCCTACACTGCAACTCTTTTCGACGAAGAAGGCAACCCGATTGCCGAAGGGCTCTACGATTTTCGCTTTGCCCTCTATGATGCCGAAACGGGTGGCAATCTGCTTTGGTCAGAAACCCAAGAGCAGGTGCTGGTTAGGGAGGGAGCTGTTTCCATTCTGTTGGGTAGCGTGGTTGCAATGCCCGCTCAACTCTTTGACGGGCAAGCTCTCTGGCTGGCAGTAGAGGTGCGCGGTCCTGGCGAGGGCACTTACACCTCGATGAACCCTCGCCAGCAGTTAAGCGCCCCCACCCCTTCAGTGGAGGACAATCCTACACAATCCAACAGCCTATCCTGTGAGCACACTCATTTCGGGGAAACTTGGACAGGTAGCGCACTGGTAGGGTTACTTGTAGAAACCCCGAACGGCAACCTCGGCGGCGCCGTTTTTGGAAAAACCGGCGGGCTTGGGTATGGGGTTTTTGGTCAACAACAGGTCAGTGTTAGCACAACAGGGGCAGGAATCGCCGGCTTCAGTAACTCCTCTTCGGGCTATGGGGGATATTTCAATAATACGGGTGGTGGCATAGGGGTTGTTGCAGAGAGCAATACAAATTTTGCCATGTTTGCTGCCGGGAAAGATGACTCATTCTATGATAAATATGGCGATCTCTGGGTCGCCGGCGACAAGGGTGAAATTTTTGCTGGGAGGATCCTGGATCTCTACAGCAATGGTGATATTTACCTCGACCTCGACGATGATAACAACGACTCTAGCGCTTGTTTCTATATTTATAATGGAGCTAATTCGATCGTTGGTAAGACCTGTGAGGATGGAACCAAGAGCGCTGTCTTGCAAACCGAAAATCATGGACAACGCGCCGTCTATGTCATTGAAAGCCCAGAAGTCTGGCTCCAGGATTTTGGCACCGCAACCCTGTTGAATGGACAAGCTACGGTGACCTTCGAACCCATTTTTGCTCAAACCATTAACCCCGAGATGGATTACCACGTCCAATTGACCCCCTTTTGCCAGCAGCCGTTGCTGTTATTTGTGGTTGCCAAGACACAAGTTGGTTTTACGGTGAAAGGCGTCGGCTTGGACGGCAACCCTTCGAACTGCAGCTTTGATTACATGATTATTGCCAAGCGACTCGGCGTGGAGGAGCTACGTCTTGAACAAGTATTGCGTGAAAAATAGGAGGGCAGGGATGAACCGTCAGCGTCTCTTTCTCGGTGCTTTGGTTATCTTGGCCGTGTTTGGCGCGGTGGCTTTTATCCCCGCCTTCATCGCATCAATCGATCAGACCGCTGTTGCCTCTGGGATTTCATCCCCAAAGGTTGCTCATCTCGCCGGGGTTGTTTGGCAAGTGCAAGGCGTTTCGGTTGGCGGAGGCTACCAACTATGGAGCGTGCCACTTAGTCCAAGCGGTACAGGCACGCAGTGCTGTTGCACCTACTTGCCCTGTCTCTTGAAAAAGCCCTAACTCCGCCAGTCCGGTGAGGGGTGTTGCTTGTCACCCCTCACCCCTTCTTCAACCGCTTTTTCAGGCCAAAACCACCCCGAAGTGTGGGTCGATTCCTTGCTAAAGAGGATGCCTTGCTCGTTTTCGGCAGTCGTTGGTAAGCGATGAAACTAGATAAAATCCCTCAAACCTTCTATTTCGCCCTCTGGCTTCTACCCTTAACATCGTTGCTTTGCTCTTTGTTAAACAGACTTCTCCCGCCTCAGCCCCTTGCGAACCGCTCATCGGAAATCGTCACCCCAGTTCGCGCGCCTGCATTGCGCGAAACGACTCCGCCAGCAGGTCTTACCCCACCACATCCGCTGAGGTTTCCTGCCACCACCGAGCCAACCAGCAAAAAGGTGTACTACGTCGCTCCATCTGGCGATGACACCAACCCCGGCAGCCTCGAGAGGCCGTGGCGGACAATCCAAAAGGCAGCCGATAGCCTTGTAGCCGGTGAGGTTGTCCTCATCCGTCAAGGTGTATATTCGGAACGTGTCCGCCCTAAAAATTCGGGGAAGGCGGGAGAAGAGATCGTCTATATGGCATACCCTGGCGAGCGTGCCGTCATTGATGGTCACGAACTCCCTCTGCCGGACGATCTGGCAGGGTTGTTCGAGATAGATCATCAAGAATACCTTCGTGTAAGCGGCTTACACGTGATCAATAGCCGTCCTTATGCGGATAACGCCGCCATCTTGGTCGTCTATTCTGAACACATCACCATCGAAAACAACACAACGCGCAACACTGCTTCTTCGGGTATTGGGGTGTGGCACAGCCAAGAAATTGTGATTGTCGGCAATACCGTTGAGCAAGCAGGCGTGCGCGGCGGTCAAGAGTGTATAACGGTTGCCGCGAGCAGCGGCTTTGAGGTGCGAGAGAACCGCGTCGTAGATTGTCAAAAAGAGGGGATTGATGCCAAAGATGGTTCTTCCCATGGAGTGATTGCCCACAACGTGGTCGCTCATCCGAGGGCAGTGGGGATTTATGTGGATGCCTGGGATAAACCGACAGGGGATCTGATCATTTCGCGCAATCTTGTTTTTGATTCGGTAGAGAGCAGCGGTTTGGCAATTGCCTCCGAAATGGGGGGTCTTCTCACCAATATTCGCGTGGAAAATAACCTTGCCTACCATAACCACACTTATGGAATCGAGGTTTCTGCATGTTGCTCGGTGAATCACCCGATGGAAGGAATTGTGATCATCAATAATACGCTTTACCAAAACGGGATAGGTTGGGGCGGGGGCATCCTGCAAGATAACGCTCAAGCGCAGAATGTGATCATCCGCAACAATCTGGTGAGTCAGAACCTCACTTTTCAGATTGCTGTGGCTGCCAACGTGCCTGAGGGCTCTGTTCGGGTTGATCACAACTTGATTGATGGATATCGCGGCTATGAGGATGAAGTCTATGGGGACGATTACGTTGAAGGGGAAGCGGGATTTCTCAACCCCTCTGCCTTCGATTTCCACCTTTCTGACGCCTCCCTAGCTATCGATCGCGGGTCTCCCCTAGATGCACCCCTCACAGATTTGGATGGCGACACTCGACCCATCGGCAATGGTTATGATATTGGGGCGGATGAATGGCAAAGGGCAATTTATCTGCCTATGGTGAGCGCTAAGTTGGAGACTCAATGGCCGCCATCAAGTCAAGGTCGCCTGTCGCTCGTTTCGGCGAATATATTGGTCATGGCGAGGAACTTGTGGGAGGCTATGGCAAACGGTCTTTATCGCTGTATGCTCTCCCACACCGCCGGCAGCACTTCATCGATACCCATCTGCAAGAAGCCCAGATTGGTCGCCAGCCAGACGGGAACGTTTTTCCCCGCCGGCAGAGGATTGACCACCCCAAAGTCCACGTCACGCCCGTTCAGCGTGTAACGATACTCCCCTCGCCATTCGACCGTCACTTCCATCTCCAGGAAATGGCGCAATGCCTCGCGTTCGCTCGCCGTCAACCACTGCGGTAGGTCAGAGGTGCTGCGAAAGCCACATAGCAAAGCGAAATCTTGCATCAAACAGCGTTGCTCGGCGGTTAAAGCATTGTGTTTGGAACGAAAATAGACCACATCCGGGTCTATATCTATCAAAGGTTTCAACCACAGACGATGTAAACAGGTGCGCAGGGCGTTTTGGGTGCTGGGATGATTGGGGTTGTTCAGCCAGGCGCTGAGCGGGCGGTTCAACCAGTAGGGCGTCACATCGGGTCCGATGCGGATGCCGTCACACAAACCCAACGAAGGCAAAATCGGAGCGCCGCAGGCAAGGAGATAAGCCCGTGGTGCAGTGCGGCGGACGAGCTGCATTGCCTGCCGATACGCCGCTTCGCGGGGTATGTCCTGATAGCGTCGGCCGGGTAGCGCCGCGGCGTAGAGGAAATCCAGCTTGAGATACGAATACCCCCACTCAACCACGCGGGCGATGGTCTCTTCCAACCACTCCAAAACGGCGGGATGGGTTACGTCAAGGGCGTAAGTCATCCCGCTCCAGTTGCGCCCGGCAAACACCGCTTTGCCTTGCTCATCGCGCAACAGCCAATCTGGGTGGTGGTTATAGATGGATGAGTCAGGAGTGACGATAAAGGGCGAAAGCCACAAGCCGGCTTGTCTGCCACTTTCCCGAATGCGTGCAGCCAGATCGGCCATGCCACTGGGAAATTTATGGTTTGCCTGCCAATCCCCCGTGCTGATTTGCCATCCGTCGTCAATTTGAATCACATCGAAAGGCAAATCCCCCAGCTTACCCAAGATGCGCCGCAACAGCTTTTCATGGATAAAACGATACAAGCTGTACCACGAACACCATACGCGGGGCACCTTTTCTTGCCGATGGCGGGGATATTTTTCCAACAAGGCTTGCGCATACTGGCTGAAGACCTCCTCTTCCTTCCCTCGCACCAGCAACCATTCGCCGCTGCCTGACTCGTAAAATGCGCTAAGACGCTTTTCTTCAAGCTGTAGACGTGCCCCCAAGTCCAGCCCACCCACTAGCACAATCTCATCTGGATTGAATTGGACGGCTGCTACCCAGGCGCTGGTATGCTGTTGGCTGAGGGCGTAAGGGGGATCTTCATCCTTGACGCGGAACTGAGCTGCGCGCACCGGCAAGGCAGGGGTTTGGGGATCAAGCCAACTGCTAAACGTCCACGACTGCCAGCCATGGCGGTAAAACCGTTGGGGGGAGGTAGGGAATTCAAGCGTCAGGCGGTCGCTGTTTAGCCGCTGGGGTGCATTTCGATCAGCAGGAATATCAATGGTTGGCATGCCTTAATTATGACCACAAAATGCCATTTGGAAAAGGTTATCAGGGCGTTTAAGTCACAGAAAGGCACAAGATTTCTGATAAAAGATTAATTTCTAATTCGGCTAAATAAGAGTATTATAGTAGCAATAGGACATGAACTGCGCAAACGATGGAGATGGCAGATGAAAACCTCGATATGGAAAAGCATCCCGATTCGTTCATCGGAAATCACCCCCAAAAGCCTGTACCTGCGACGGCGAGAGTTCCTCAAGTTAGGCGCCCTTGGTGCAGCAGCCGCTCTCTTAGCCGCTTGTAGCCCGGCTGATAGTCTGTCTTCCATCCCGACAGCGCCGCCGCGCCAAACCCCTCAGCCCGGTCAGGATGAATATGGCGATCCCCTGACCCCTTATGAAGCGATCACCAATTACAATAATTATTACGAATTTTCGACCGATAAGGAAGCAGTTGCACGGCTTGCCAAAACCTTTCAAACCCGCCCGTGGACGGTGGAGGTCGGGGGTCTGGTTGCCAAGCCGCGCGTCTTCGAGATCGATGATCTGCTGAAAATGTTCCCCCAAGAAGAGCGCATCTATCGTTTACGGTGCGTCGAAGGCTGGTCGATGGTAATCCCGTGGTTGGGTTTTCCGCTTGCCAAACTGCTCAGGGAGGTCGAGCCGCTCGGTTCTGCCCGCTATGTCAGTTTTGTTACCATCTCGCGTCCAGAAGAGATGCCTGGCATGCGCTCTAGCCTTTATCCTTGGCCTTATCGCGAGGGGTTACGCTTGGACGAAGCCATGCACAACCTGACCATCCTTGCCACAGGCTTATATGGCGAGTTGCTGCCCAATCAAAACGGTGCCCCGCTGCGGTTGGTTGTGCCGTGGAAGTACGGTTTCAAGAGCGCCAAGGCGATCGTCAAAATTGAATTGACCGAGCAACAACCGCCGACCTTTTGGAACCTGATTGCGCCGAATGAATACGGTTTCTATTCCAATGTCAATCCCCAGAAACCACACCCGCGCTGGTCCCAGGCGACCGAACGGCGCATCGGGGAAAGCGGGCGTCGTCCAACGCTGATGTTCAACGGCTACGCCGAGGAGGTGGCTCATCTTTATACCAATATGGACTTGATGACGAATTACTAGCTGCTGAGCCGATCTCATCTGACACAGAGGTTCACTGTTTTTTATCCTGCGAACCCACTTTAAGTCCATCACTTGGACACAAAAAAGGCAAGTTTTTATCAACTTGCCTTGCAAAATCGAGGTTTTTCCGTTTCGGCTTTTCCGTATATAGGAACTTAATGACCCTCATACACTAGCAAAGCCCCTCGGCCTGCAGGGAGGGTCACTTGCGTTGTAGGTGGAACTTGGTGAGGGGACTGAAATGTCTCATGTCCCAACACTCGAGCTGGCTTTGACAGGCGATATACCAACTCCTGCTCAGTATTATTCACCACAATCAACCCCCTCTCGAAGGGGCGAAGCCACAATCCATTGGCTTCCTTAACCGCTTCGCCCAAGGGTGCGCCTAGGTCCGGCAACCGATCATACTCAGGATAGAGATATTGATCCTGATAGTCCCATGCCGAAAAGGCAAAATAGCCGTTGGGATTCTCATAGTCAAAATTATAGCCGAGCAAAAAACTCATCAAGCTGAACCACAGTACCTCCCAACCATCTGCCCCTGATTGATTAACACACTCCAGGCGGGCTAGGCCTTGCACGCTGCAACTTGTGACAAAGCGATTCATCGAAAACAAGCGATAGCCGCGCGCCTCGCGCAGGTTGGCTAAAGCGCGTTCCCACTGTCCAACCGTAGGGGCTTTGCCAGAATAATCGCCATAAAAGCTATATTCATCCATCACTACAAAGGGTTTTATGCGATTGAGATCGGTACGATACGGCCGATCTGAGGTCTCAACCACGATCCAGGCGTTTAAGCCAAACAGGAAATTTCTCTCCTTCCAGTAAGGAACTGCACGAGCGAGAAAGTTCACCAGATCAGAGTACCATTGGGCGGTATTGTAACTGCCATTTTGATAATAGAAATCGGGATGGTCAATGGCGCTATTCTGGTTATCTCCACAGTATGCTGTCGTGCTTCCTTGAGGGATATAGAGCTTGCTCTCTGGACACCAGCGGTTTCTCCAATGCACGCTGGGTTGCATGCCATCGGCAAACAGGCCATCAGCCCCTGCCAGATACTGAGGTTGGTTTGGCGTGAAGAAGTCCTGAATCGTGCGTTGATTCCAATAATTCTGCCAATTGAGGTTGCCTAAATGCATGGCGCGCTCAGTCGGGTAAGGCAGCGCCCGTAACACTTCCTGCGTTGACACGCCCAAGCTAAGCCAACGGTCGGAAGAACCTTGACCGTGATTCGCCTTGACCCAAGCCAGCCCATCACCGACTTTTCCCCAATCTGACTCAATGTATTGTCCGGGTCCCATTTGATAAACCATGATCTTGAGCCTAGGGTTAAGGGCTTTTAGGCGCAAAAAGGCGTCCCTTTGCGAGGAGGCGCTCCTCCAGCCGGGATAACTTGCCGAACGGCTGGTGATGATCAAATCATAACGAGCAGCTTCCTCTAACGAAATGTAACCCTCGGGATGGCGAAAATTGCCGTAAAAAACCGCCCCAATCGGAAAACGCAGGCTCGAGGTTTTCAAGATGAGCGGCAGATACAGCGATTGTCCTTCCATGAAATCGGAAGCTGCAATTGCTGATCGAGCAGATAGAGAGACAGCCCGATTGAGCGAGGTGCGGTTTGATAGCCCCCATACGGGGTGAACGACGGCGCTAAAGAGAATCAGTGCAGCGCATAAGGTAATGACTCCTGAGCGTTTCATCGTTACTCTCCTTTATCTTTATGAATAAACCGACCAGTGCAACTTTGTATACCTATATAATATATAGCACAAAATTTATTGAAAAAGATTAAAGTCCGGTATCTTTTTTATAAAATGCGCATCTAACATGAAGATATAAAGTATAATGAATCAATTAGGAGCGAGGAGCAAATCTAATCAACACCCGCAAACCAAAGTTTATATAGCTACATAAGGAGGAGCCCATGAAGAAAGTTATCATCTCCTTGCTTGTCTTGGGGATATTCAGTTTGACGGCATGTACCTCTCAGGCAACCCCGCCGCCAGCTCCAGTGATTACCCAGATCGTAACTCAAGTCGTAACTCAGATCGTCCCCCCAACTGCTACGCCAATGCCTGAACCTACCGTTGAACCGGAGCCGGCATTGCCTGGATTATGGCAGCTTTATGAAGACTACCTGAAATCGGCAAAGTATGTGGACTTAACGCATCCCTTTGAGCCTGTACAAGCGGTCTGGCCCGGTTTTGGCAATGCTAAGTTTAAACCTGCTGTCGCCGGGCAAAAAATCGAAGGATACGTGGAGGTTGGAGAGGAGTTTACCTATGAGAAGCATGGCTTTGTAGCCACAGCTTACGAGCTTCTCACCGACCAATATGGTACCCAACTTGATCCACCAGCCCACTGGGACAACCTCGGGGCGACCATTAGCGATATTCCAGCTACCTATGCGATCCGTCCCTTGGTGGTGATCAACATTTCCGATAAAGTCGCCCAAGATGAAGGCTATCACCTTCAAGTACAGGACATACTTGACTGGGAGTCGCGATATGGGCAGATTCCCGAAGGCTCGGTCGTGATGGTGCGTTCAGATTGGTATAAAAAATGGGCAGATTTGGAGCGCTTTAATCAGAAGCCATTCCCTGGAGTTAGCCTTGACGCGCTAAAGTTCCTCCACTTAGAACGCAAGATTCTCTTCCACGGACATGAGCCCTTGGATACCGATACAACGCCAACCTTAGAGGGCGAATATTGGCTGATGCATAACCATTTCGCTCAAGCTGAAGGAGTTGCCAATCTGGATCAAGTTCCCGAAGCGGGGGCTTTGATTATCATTGGTTTCGCAAAGCCCAAGGGCGGTACCGGCGGCTATGCACGCTATATTGCTGTTTGTCCCCCTGATTGGCAATTCGGCGTATCGATTCTGGAGATGCCGGGAGCGCCACTGCCAACTCAAACTGCCCCGCTAGTCAGGGATGAAAATGGAGTCTTACGACCTTCACCCTGATGGTGAAAAGATATCCTCTTGAAAGAGACTAACATTTGCTCCTCGCTCCGACTTTTTAGTTTGTCTTCCAAATCAAATAGAGAATGGACAACGCGTTTCTAAGTCTCTCTCTGATGTATTTTCTTCATTTGACCGCCACCGTGGTCTGGATCGGCGGCTTGACGGTTAGCGCGCTGTTCTTAATCCCGCTTGCCCAGCGCACGCTTGAACCGTCTGCCTATGCCCTGTTCTTCGATCGCTTCCGCCAGCGCTTCAATCCCTTCGTTTGGATCAGCTTGATGATTCTATTGGGCACCGGCCTGTTTCAAATGAGCGCCAGCCCCCAATATGAGGGGTTTCTGGTCGTCCAAAACCGTTGGTCTGTAGCGATCTTTGTCAAGCACCTCGTCTTTGGGTTGATGACCGCTGTCAGCGCTTGGCTGACTTGGGGGCTTTTTCCCCATTTAAATCGTTTGGCTTGGCAACGTGCCCAAACACAAGCCCAGCAGGAAGCCCAACGTTTGTACCACAAAGAGCTTTTCTGGTTGCGCGTCAACTGGGTGCTGAGCCTAATTGTCCTACTTCTGACGGCTATCGCCCGGGTCGCTGCAGGCGGCTAGACACCTCTGTCCTCATACACATCATTCCATCCTGTTTGACCATCGTTCATTGTAATCCTGAGCTGGCAGCCTCGATGCGCTGCAGGATCTCCGCCGCTTCAACTTCGTCTGCCAGATGGACACGCCCATCTTCATCGACATGCGTAGGGATAAAACGGTAGTCCAAGAATTCTTTGCCCTGAAAACGAACCAACAGGATAACAGCCTGCTGGTGGTCATTAAGGTCTTGATCGAAGACGAAGTTACCCAGACCGTAGAAGACCATCACTCCATCGATGGTTTGGTAGCCTTGGACAACGTGGGTGTGATTGCCGACGACCAGATCGGCACCGGCGGCAACGATCTTTTGGGCTAAGTTCCTTTGAATCCAAGTTGGCTCATAGCGATCTTCCGGACCCCAATGGGGCAGAACGATGACCACATCAGCAAGCGGGCGAACAAGCTGCATCGCTCGCAGGAGATTTTCCTCATTCAAACGGGCAATGCCCGCTTTATCGGCTTCTGCAAACACACCGCCTTGTTCATGCTGCCCTAAAGAAATGATTCCGAAACGGACACCGTTGGCAGTGAGGACAATCGGCTGGAGAGCTTCAGCTTCATTTTTCCCTGCGCCAACCGTGAGGATGCCCACCCGTTGGAAGTTCGCCAAGGTCTCAAAGAAGGCTTGATCGCCGCAAGAAGTCAAGCCGCAGTCCTTGATATGATTGGTAGCAACGCTCATCGCATCGAAACCCGCTCTAGCGAGGGCATCGGCGTTGCGCGGATCGCCAACGAGGACAAAAGTGGGAACACAACCAGTGCGCGGGGCAATTTCGCTCAGGGTGGCGTTGAACGTACCAATGGCGAAATCAGCAGCTTGAAGGATGTGACGCACTTCTTCGTAAGGATAGTCATAATTCTGATGCTCATCGATGGCTGCCTGAACACACCGCGCAGGGACGATGTTGCCGGTAAACAACAACGTGGTGATCGGAACGGCGGTTGGGGTGGGAGAGGCAAGCGGTGTGGGCGGCAAGGTGGTGGGTTTAACCTGTCCCGCTTGGCTGGACATACCGACTGGGGGTGAGTCGGGAGTCGAGGACGGAACAGGGTAAGCAGAAATGGACTCAGGAGTTGAGACAGGCTGAGAATGTAAGGAAAACGAGCAAGCGATCAAGGTGGACACAATCGCGCTCAAGGACAAGGAAATTCGCCAAGACATCTTTTTTGGAACCGTCTCCTTTTGGGCATGGATTTACCGAAGTAAAGCCTCGATTTCGGCTTTGACCGAGCTATCCGCCTCCCGCTCAGCGTGTCTCTGCAGCGCCTGACGAGCTTGAGAGTCGTCCGCTTGGGCAAGTGCCCACGCTAAATGCTGTCGGACGAGCGGATCGGGATGGTTCTGGAGGGTTTGATCGATGAATTCAATCACGGATTTCTCAGGTGGTTTTCGCAGGCGCACCAAGTTTCCCAAAACGACGGCGCTGTTGCGGCTGAGGCCGCTCCATCGGGCACGCGAGAGCGGGCTGTGTTGAAAGCGGCGTTTGAATTCGCCTTTGGTCATCTCCAACAACTTGGCTAAGGGCAACCAAGCACGTCCAGCTTGGGGCAGAAATTCGGGGAAAGACGGCGTTGGCAGGGGTCGCCAATTCCACGGGCAGACCTGCTGACAGATATCGCAACCGAATGCCCAATCCCCCAACCGAGGGCGTAGCGCAGGCGGAATAGCACTGCGATGCTCAATGGTCAGATACGAAATACACTGGCGCGCATCTAGCGTGCGATTAGGCAAAATGCATCCTGTCGGGCAGGCTTGGATGCAGCGCTCACACCTTCCGCAACGGTCGGCTAGGAAGGGCTGATCGGGCGTTAGCGGCAAATCGGTGAAGATTTCGGCGAGAAAAAGGTAAGAGCCCAAGCGGGGATGGATTAGGCAGGTGTTCTTGCCAATCCACCCCAGACCGGCTCTTTGAGCAAGCTCGCGTTCCAGAACGGGGGCGCTATCCGTAAAACAGCGATAGGAGATGGCATGCCCGACCCTGTGCTGAATGCGTTGCATCAGCCTTTCCATCCGCTGGCGCAGGACAAAATGATAGTCATCCCCCCAAGCGTAAGATGCCACCCGCCCAATGAGTTCGTCGCCCTGCCCTTCTATTCCATCTAAAGGGTGATCGTCAAAATCATTTTGCGCTTGGGTACTTTCACTCTCCTCGAGAGCTGTTCCGCTTTCACGTGTTTCAGCGCTCGCGTCGATTCCTTCGTTTGCCTCGTCCATCCTCCCGCTACGTTCGCCTGCCTCCCCCCAAATCGCTGTCCATTCGCTTCCTTCATCCCTAACTCCTCTCCACTGGCTTCCCTCACCCCTAGCCTTTGCAGCATTACTTCCCTCACCCCTAACCCCTCTCCATTCGCTTCCCTCACCCCTAACTCCTCTCCACTGGCTTCCCTCACCCCTACCCCCTGTCCACTCGCTTACCTCACCCCTAACCTTTGCAGGACTACTTCCCTCACCCCTGACCCCTGTCCATTGGCTTTCCTCACGCCTAACCCCTCTCCACTCGCTTCCCTCACCCCTAACCCCTCTCCCTAAGGGAGAGGGGGACTCGTCAAAGGAAAAAAGATGAGAAGGGGGGGCGGTGTAACGTGCGGCGAGCACGATGATGCTCTGACAATTCGGCAATAATTCGCCCGGCGAACTGCGCAGAAAGACGGACCGCGGCGCAGCCAGATAAGCCATTTCGCCATGGCGTTGTTGTTGGAGCCAGTCAAGATAGACATCTAAATGAAGCGGCGGTTCGGGAACGGTTATCCCCACCGCCGCAAAACCGATCTCGATCGCCAGCAATTTGATCTCCTGGGTTAGATCGATGTTCGTCATCCCTTCCTTACTGGCAAGTCAAATCGAAGTTAACCACCGGCGAGCTCAGATCGAGCGGAGCAAGAATGCGCAACCTCGCCCAGCCGCTCATCGAGCTGGTCAGGGTCAGCTCAAATTGATTGCTATACACGCCAGGTTGCAGGTTCTCGGTGCGGTCAGGGGGCAAAACCAGATTGACGCCTGGCGTGCCCGAACCACCTTCCAATCGGAAGGTGACCGAGGTTGCCTGATTGACGGTGAACTGAATCGGAAAGACAAAGGTATAGGGACAAGAGCCTGTAAAAGAAGTGGTGTTGACGCTGAGGGTGGGGTTGCTGACCGCCGCAGGCGCTGCTGTAGCGGTGGGAGTGCCGGGCGTCCCTGTAGCGGGCGTTGGGGTGGCGCCGGTCGGTGTAGGGCCGGTTGGCGTCGGCGAAGCGATCACCGTCCCATTTGCAGCCACATTGATCCACACGTAGAACGCTTGATCGGCATTCGGGCCTAAGCCAAAGTTCTTTCCCTGCGGGTTGCGCAACATATAATAGCCGATGTATTGCCCTGGCGAGCCAGGGGATACCAACGTCACCGAGACATCCACCGTAGCGTTGGGGGGGACATCGTTCGGCAGCGGCACGGCGGAGGGTGCGCCCATCCTTTCGCCGCTGAAGAAGATCAACGAGTAAGCTGTCGTCCAGGTAGTTAGGCCGCTGTTTTTGATTCTCCAAGTCTTGACAAACGTCTGGTTAGGAGCAAAGACAATTCCATCAGGAACAGTGACATCGGCGACAAACTCAACCCGCTCGGCAACCGTCCCGGCTGGGACAGTGGGTGCAGCAGTCGTAGGCGGCGGCAAGGTGTCGGTTGGCTGCAACGTCTCGGTGGGGGTTGGAATCGGGGTGTCGGTCGGGACGGGGGTTGCCATTGCCAATTCGGTCATCTTAGCATTGGCGGTTTCGGCTGCAGCGGTCAAGATCGCTTGAGGGTCTTGGGTCGCTTCACCCCTTCGGCCACAACCGCCGATGAGCAAGGATGCAATCAGGATCAGGCTCCTGAAAACTTTTCTTTTTGTCATCATATCCAACTCCTTGATTCGAGTCTAGGGACGTTCGACGCGTGGTGAACTCCAAATCGCCCAGTCATCCGTAGAATCACCGTTTGCCAATACGGCTAACATCAATTGAACGGTTTTTCCCTTCAGGCCGGAGAGATTTAGCTCTACGGTCATCAATTGCCCATTACAAACCTTCTCCCAGGTTTGGAGGGTATTCAACTTGCCATCGATGACGGCATTCAGGCGGAACTTCACCTTACCGCTGCCGCAGCTCCCATCCGGCGTCATGAATCCCACTCGCGCGCGAAAGCGATCGCCATTTTGCACCAGATACGCCGGGAAGGTACCAGCAACAAAGCCGTTTTCTACCCGCTTGGGAACGGTCAGCAAGATGCGGCTGGAGGTTGCCCCATTTTCTAAGCGCACCCCTTCTTTGAGCTTTGCGACGCCGTTGACATCGTCATCGGCACCGCCAAAGCTGAGAGTAGTCTCAAACACGTTGCCCGTGCCGCTTTTCCATTCCGCCTGAGCGGCTTGGGCGAGAAAGTCAAAAACCACTCCTCGCACGGTGGGAACTTTGATTTGAACATAGAATGGATCGTTTTTCTCCCCGATCCCGAATACGATATTCGAAGCATTGCGCAATTTGTATTCGGCGCGATAGGTGCCTCCCGCAGCAGGGGCAGTGAGCGTGACCGAGACATCGATCATCTCGCCGCTGGCAACATACTGCGGCAGTGCCACGGCAACTGGGCTGCCCATTGGCTCGCCGCCGGTCAATACCAAAGCATATTGAGGCGACCATGTGCAAGCGCCGGCATTTTGCAACCGCCAAGTTTTGACAAACGTGCTACCGGCTTCGATTTCGGTGTTATCCGGAATGGTTACATCCTTGATAAAGCGCACTCGGTCGCAGGGTAAGGGTGTGTTGGTCGGCGGGGGGATGGTAGCAGTTGGGCTGGGCGGCAGCGGCGTCAGGGTGGGAATCGCGGTTGGCAAAAGGGTTGCAGTCGGAAAGGGGAACCCTGTCGGGGCAGCGGGAGAGAGGGTGCTTTGCAGCAAGGAAGCGGCCGCGGTTTGAGCTGCGGCTGTGCGCAGCGCCTCGTCTCCTGCCTGTGGAGTCGTTGTGGCACGCGGCATATTACACCCCACGAGGCTGAGGGCAACCCAAGCCGCGAAGACAATCTTGAGCAAAAGAACGAAGAAGGTTCTCTTCATCGCATGAATACAAAGGCACAGGCAGAGAGAACATCGCCAGCTTGGTTGGCGGGGTTCTCTCTGCCAATAGAGCACTATTTTACCATTAGGGAGATACGAAGCGCACGGCTTTGAATTCACACTTCCCAGCCAATGCCTCATCCTCACAGACAGTGATGCCCGCTTTGAGCTGTTGATTTGCTGGCACATTGCCAATAAAGCCAGCGATGTAGGCGCTTTCGCCGACCTCCAAGCTATCTTTTCCGGGTGGACATTTGCCGGTGCCGCCGAGGAAGGGATTGTCGTAGCTGGTCGAAGAGAGGGTTGTGCTGGTGGTCACGTTGTTGATCTTGATCGCCACCGACTCGATCTCTTTGCTGCCGGTGTTTTTGATCTGGAGATAGGCATACCAATCCCCGCCGCACTTAAACTTGCCTACAAAGGAGGCTTCAAACGCTATGCCGCTGCCGGGAGTGGTGGTCGCGGTCGCCGGGGGAGGTGGAGGGGTAAACACGGGTAGCTCGGCGGTGGCGCCGCTGACGGTGGTCGAACCACCCCAAACCCAACAATACGTGCCCGGTCGAGCTGGATTTTCAATGTACCACCAAGTGGAAGAGCTGTTGCGCCCAAAAACCAGACTGGTCTGCCCGATATTGAGCGACCCAACCCTTTCGTAGATCGGCCCAGGACCTCGGCGACAGTTGGTATTCTGCTGGGCAGTGATGGTCGGCTGAGTTGGCGTCGGGGTAAAGGGCAGCGTTTCGGTCAGCGTCGGCGTTTCGGAGAAAAGCGGGGTGAAGGTAAAGGTCGGCATCAGCGGTTCGCCGCTTTGGGGAGGCTCTCCTTCGGAGGGAAGGGTTGCCGTAGGGGGAAGTTCTGGCGGGGCGTTTTGGGTCAACTGCGCAGCCAGCGTCTCGGCAGCAGCCGTGTAAATCATCTCGACCGGCACCTGCGTGGGAGCACTGACTGGTTCGGCAGCCGGAAAATTGATGCCACACGCAAGGGTCACGAGGGCAAGGAAAACCAATAATGTAAAGGGACGAAAGATGTGTTTTCTCATCAGAAGCCTCTCATTCTCCATCTCTGACAAACAAACGGACAAAACGTTTGAATCAAGATGTACCTTTATAAAACGAAATTGGGGACAGATAGGTTCCCCATCGCGCTGGATGCATATAAAAGATTATAACCCGATTTACAGCAAGCGTTCAACAACCATCTTTCCTTGGGGTGCACTCAAAAGTTGCTAGAAATCAATACCTTCGCCAAAAATAGTTGGATAAAGTAGGGCTTTTGGGGTAAAGTTGTTGTCTACAAAAACATCGACTCACCCACAAAAAGCCCATGACAGAGATTCTAACACTTTTACACACCATTGCGCCTCTGATTTCCAA
>FWPV01007821.1_pt1 | contig 19107 bp, 18 predicted proteins | sample 2228371 | NCBI WGS metagenome assembly FWPV01 (sample SAMEA103939776, study PRJEB20133) | metagenome
TAGGGTGTGTATCCTGCTGTGATTATTAAAAAAAATAAAGACATAAGAATTAAAATTTTAAATGATATATTGAATAATTATATTTTAAAAGATATTAAAGGATTACTGGAACTTGCGACAGAAGATAATTTATTTGCAATTGCCACTAAACTTGCAATACAGATAGGGAATATTATAAATTATAATGAAATTTCTCAAAACACTTCATTAAATTATAGAAATTTAAAAAAACATTTAAAAATTTTAAAGGAAACATTTATATGTGAAGAGTTAAAACCATTTTTTACAAATAGATCAAAAGAGTTATCCAAAAATCCTAAAATATATTTTTTAGATACAGGGTTTAGAAACAGTTTAATAGATGATATGAGGTTAATGGAAAAAAGACAGGATGCAGGTCAAATTGCAGAAAACGTTATTTACAGGCGATTAAAAGAACTTTTAAATGAGCATCATAAAATAAATTACTGGAGAACAAAAGCAGGTGCAGAAGTTGATTTTATTTTAAGGATTGAAGATAAATTGATACCTGTTGAAGTTAAATATAGCCAAATTGATGAAATGAAATTATCAAGGAGTTTTATCAATTTTATTAACTCTTTTAAACCGCAAAGAGGTATAATAATAACAAAAAATTTTATCGGTATGCAAAAGGTAAATGGAACAAAAGTTTTATATATGCCGGTATATTATTTTTAAAAGGAGTGTTAATTGTGCTTGAAAAAATAAAAAAATTGCCAGATGCACCGGGGGTATACTTACTAAAAAATAAAACAGGCGATATTATATATATAGGAAAGGCAAAGGTTTTGAAAAATCGCGTTAAATCATATTTTCAAAAAAGTAAAAAAGATTTAAAAACAGAAATTATGTCCGAACAGATTTCTGATTTTGATTATATTATTACAAAAAATGAATTTGAGGCGTTTTTGCTTGAAAATACACTTATAAAACAGCATAAACCAAAATATAATATTCTTTTAAAAGATGATAAGTCATTTCCATATATTAAACTCACCATCAAAGATAAATATCCAGGGTTATATCTGGTGCGGGAGACAAAAAGTAAAAGTTCTGTTTATTTTGGACCGTATTTTGCAGGTGATGCTAAAAAATTTTTAGAAATTATTTATAAAATATTTAAAATAAGGCAGTGTAAAATTGATTTAAAAAAACCATTATCTCGTCCTTGTATATATTATAATACCGGCGTCTGTTCTGCTCCCTGTGTAAGATTTATAAGTGATAGCGCCTATAATGCAGCAGTTGAGAATGTAATAAAATTTTTAAGGGGTTCATATAAAGAAACAGTAGAAATTTTAAAAAACAAAATGAATAAATATGCCGAAGAACAGCAATATGAAAAAGCAGCCCAGATGAGAGATTACATAAAAGTGATTGAAAACATAATGAATGAACAAAGGGTTGTTTTAAACCAAGAAAAGGATGTGGATGTTATAAATTATTTATTTTCAGATAACCGGTATTATTTTTGTGTGCTAAAAATAAGAAGCGGAAGATTAATTAATAAAGAAATAATAGTATTTAAGGATTTGCCTGAAAATGAAAGTCCTGTTGAAATTTTTCTTATGCAATACTATGCGAGAAATATTGATATACCCGAGGAGATTTTATTGCCAGACAAATCCATATCGCCTTTTATTACAAAATTTTTTGGAAAAGAAAAGATAAAAGTAGTATATAAAAAAAGAAATACGCTTTTAGATATAGCAATGCAAAACATACTTGATAGGGAAAGGCAGGAGAAAGAAACACAAAATAAAGAATTAAAATTTAAAAAACAGGTTATAGAATTGCAAAAATCGCTTAATTTAACAAAAAGCCCTGAAATAATAGATGGCATAGATATTTCTCATTCTGGCGGTTTAAATACCGTTGGTTCATGTGTTGTTTTTAAAAACGGTATTCAGGATAAAAGATTATACAGAAGATATAAAATAAAGGAAGCAAGATTATCAGATGATTATTCAGCAATTAAAGAAGTTGTTCAAAGAAGGTATTCAAAGATAAAAAATGAAAATTCTAAATTGCCTGATTTAATTTTAATAGATGGTGGTTCAGGACAGGTAAATATTGCAAAAGAAGAGTTAAAAAAACTTAATTTAGAAATAACGGTTATCGGGCTCGCAAAAAATGAAGAACGGGTTTATATGCCTTATAACAATGAACCAGTTTTAATAACTGATGACGCTTTACTTTTATTAAAAAGAGTGAGGGATGAAGCGCACAGGTTTGCGCTTTCCTATCAGACAAAAATTACTATGAAAAAATTTAAAAAATCAATTCTTGATGACTTGCCTTTTATCGGCGAAAAAACAAGATATAAAATTTATAATGAATTTAAAAATTTAGAAGAGTTATTGGATGCAATAAAAGACAACAGAAAAGAAATATCATTCCTTACGAAAAAACAAAAAAATATATTACTTGAAATTCTTAAAAAAAAGGAAAATAAATGAGAATAAGCATAAAAAATAAAATACTTTTTTATGTTTTTATTTCCATAGTTTTTATTATAATTATTTATGGGTTAATAATTTATATCGGTGTTAAAAAAAATATAGAGGTTGATATTGAAAACAGACTGGTAATGTCAGGCAATCTGATAAAAGAGCAAATAAATCCAGATGAAGTTATAATTTTAAAATTACAGGGCAAAATTTATGAAAGATATTTAAAGCAACTGGAAAAATTAAAAGAGATATTAGATGTAAATGATATATTTATCATAGATTCCAATAAAAAAGTTATATTTTCTCTTTCTGAAAAAAAAGAAAAATTCTTTTTAGATATAGATAATTTTGAGATAGATAAGGCATTTAAAGGCAAACAGACATCTTCGCCATTTTATATAGGAGCAGGCGGTAAATATTTTAAAACCGGATATATACCGATTAATGAAAACTGGGTTGTCGGAATTGAAATAAATGTTTTATATGAAAAATATCTCAAACAATATGCAAATTTATTTTTTATTGTAAGCATGATTGTTCTGGGGTTTGCGTTTATAATTTCATTTTTAATATCATCAGGAATTTCCAAATCAATAATAAAACTAAAAGAAAAAGCAGAAAAAATATCAAAAAGAGAATTTGATGAAAATATTAAAATAAACGCAGCGGAAGAAGAAATTGCTATCCTGTCAGAAACAATTGATAAGATGAAAAAAGAAATAAAAGAATACATTGAAAATAAGGAAAAAATGGCAACAATAGGTGAATTTTCCGCAGGGATTGCCCATGAGATGAGAAATTCATTAAATATTTTAAGCGGATATGCAGAATTGATAATTGAAAAAACACAGGATGAAAAGATAGAAAGTTATGCAGTGGAAATAAAAAAGAATGTCTGGAAATTCAACAATTTTTTAAATAATTTTTTGACATACACAAAAGATTTTACTCCGGAATTTATTAAAACAGATATTAAAGATATTTTAATCAAGGTTATAAATGAATTTTTCAAAGGTGAAAAAGATATTATTAAAATAGAATATAATGATAATGAAAAATTTATTAAAGATGCTGATGAATATCTTCTGAAAAAAGCATTTTATAATATTATTTTAAATTCATATCATGCGATATCCAGAAATAAAGATAAAGAAATTCTGGTTAAACTTTTAAATGAAAAAGATGGTAAAATAAAAATTATAATAAGAGATAACGGGATTGGAATTGATGAAAAAATAAAAGATAAAATTTTTCAGCCATTTGTTACAGCAAAAAAAGAAGGAGCGGGTTTAGGACTTGCAATAACTTATAAGATAATAAAAGAACTGCATAAAGGAGAAATTTTTGTTGATTCACAAAAAGATAAAGGAGCAGAATTTACAATAATATTATAAATTTTTAAGGAGAAAAAATGACTGAAATACTCATAGTGGAAGATAATAAAGCATTGCGGGATATATTAAAAGAAGCATTTGAAACTGAAAATTATTCAGTTACATTATCAGAATCAGCAGAAGAAGCCGAGGAAAAAATAAAAGAGAAAAATTTTGATATTGTTATTACTGACTTAAAGTTGCCTGAAAAAGATGGTTTATATATTCTGGAAAAAACCAGGCAGAAAAATCCTGAAACTGATATTATTGTGATTACCGCTTATGGAACAATTGATAAAGCAGTTGATGCAATGAAAAAAGGCGCTCAGGATTTTATTACAAAGCCTTTTTCAATTGACCATATTCGTTTGCAGGTTTCAAAAATTTTGGCAAATAAAAAAATAAAACAGGAAAATATTTATCTTAAAAATTTGATAAAAAGGGAAATCATAGGGAAAAATGAAAATATTAAAGAGATAATAAAAATGATAGACAAAATAACAGACACGGATGCAAACATTTTAATACTCGGCGAAACAGGAGTTGGAAAAGAAGTCATAGCAGAAGAGATACATTATAAAAGTTTAAGAAAAAATTATCCTTTTATAAAAGTAAACTGTGCAGCACTTGCTCCTGGAGTATTAGAATCAGAACTTTTCGGGCATGAAAAGGGAGCTTTCACTGATGCATATTATTTAAAAAAAGGAAGATTTGAACTTGCGGATAAGGGAAGTATTTTTTTAGATGAGATTGGAGATATGCCGCTTGATTTACAGGTTAAATTATTAAGAGTTATACAGGATAAAACCTTTGAAAGGGTAGGCGGAGAAAAAACTTTTAAGGTTGATGTGCGTATAATAGCATCTACCAATCAGGACTTAAAAGAAAAAATAAAACAGAGTAAGTTCAGGGAAGACCTTTACTATCGTTTAAATGTAGTTGAGATAAAAGTTCCACCTTTACGCGAAAGAAAAGAGGATATCCCTATTCTTATAGATTATTTTATAAAGAAATATGCTGATTTTTCACAATTCAAGGTAAAAGGAATAAGTAAAAAAGCACTTGATATTTTAATTGATTATGATTATCCGGGAAATATAAGAGAACTTGAAAATTTAATTCAACGCATGCTTGTTTTATGCAGGAAGGAAATCATAGAACCCGAAGATATTCCTTATGAAATTAAAAATAAAGTCAAAACAGATGAAAAATATTCGGAAAAGTTTGATGATAAGATAAAAAGATATGAAAGGCAGTTAATATTAGATGCTCTGGAGAAAGCACAGGGTAATAAAGTAAAAGCAGCACAAATTTTGAAAATCAACCGTGCCACGCTTATTAGTAAAATGAAAAAGTTAAAAATAAAATAAATCCAAAAAATGTATTATTTTAATAAATCAGATTTTAAATCAAATTCATCTGAATTATATAAAAAAACACCATATATAATTGCCCTGATTTTCGTTATAATTTATTTTATTGTTATTTTGCCAGGCATTTTTAAACACAGATTATTGGGGCTTGATGAAGCGCAGTATGCAGCAATTGCAGGACACGCAGCGTTTGATGGACACTGGCTACCTTTAGAATGGAAAGGTAAACCTTTTTATGATAAGCCGCCTTTTTTTATCTGGGTTCAGGCAATTTTCCTTAAAATCGCAGGAAAACCAGCAGAATGGCCCATAAGGCTACCTGCTCTTGTCTCTGCCTGTGTTATGTGGTTTTATTTTATCTTACTTATATGGCATATAACAAAGGATATAAAAATTGCTGTAATGATTTTTCTTTTAACAGCATTTCAAAAGCATTCTATATTATATGCGCGCAGCGGCACACTGGATATGGCTTTGCTTGCCTGCATTATGGCGGTTTGCAGGGAACTTGCAATTGCTTTAGAAGAAAAAAATGGTAAAAGATTAATAAATGCTGGTATATGGTGTTCAGCAGCTGTTTTAATAAAGACGTGGTTTGCATTTGCTGTTTTCTTTCCTGCACTGGCTATACTAATACTTGATAAAAATGATTTTAAAAAGAAGGAAATTTTATTTTTTTTTATATTGCCCGTTATAACAATGACAGCATGGATTTTTTTCAATGCTTTTATAATCAGTAAAGATTCTCTTAATTTTGAGTTTGGATATAATACTTCTGGCAGGATATCAGGTGGCGGGCTTGCTCAGATTATTTCAGGAAAGGAATTTTTGAACTGGCAGTACTGGACTGCTATAATTTCTTCGGGAGCAAAAGAACTTTTTCCAATTGCTGTTGTGGCTTTTACTGCTTTATTTTCAAAATTCGGTCTATTTTCATCATTTGAAAAATTTATTTTTATATTTTTTTCCTTCTGGTTTATTTTTTTATTTTTTATTATAACACCTTATATAAATTATATTTTGCCTTTATTTGTTCTTGCTGGCCTTATAATAGCAATTTTTTTTAAATATGATTGGGGAAAAAATGGAATTGCAATACTGGCATTAACCATAATTTTAACTTTTCTTTTACAGTCGGGATTAATTAATGATATAACCTGTTTTATATTTTCATTTGTTAATGGTATTTTATTTATATTTACAGGTGCAAAAGATGGATTTAAAAAGCCTGCCTTTTATTTATTGGTAATGCTGGTAATAATTACTATAATTGCAAATTTTAATTTTATTTTAAAACAACCTGACCAGAATAAAAAACTCGCAGAATTTGCTATAAAAAATGAGGATAGTTCAAGAAAAGGAAAAGTAATATGGGTCGGCGACCCTATGAAGGCACAAATCCTGGAATTCTACAGCGGTTTCAGAGTGATAGAAGAAACGCAATACCCGCTTAAATCAGAGTATCCTCTGGTCATAGAACTTCCTGATGGAAATTATAAAATGATAAGTAATTATAAAAAATAGGATTGTGGTTGCATGTGCAAAAAAACCAGAATTGCAATATAAATTTATTACATAAAAAAATACTTGCTTTAAAATATTATTTTTGTTAAAATTTTGCAGTTTTAAAAAAACATGCTTTTGGATTTTAAAGCAGGTCCCTTAATTTATATAAGGGTGCTTTAAAAGATGAAAAAAGCAAAAGAAAAAAACCAAGGAGGAAAAGTTTATGCCACAGATTTCAATGAAAGCACTTTTAGAATCAGGGGTTCATTTCGGGCATCAGACAAAAAGATGGAACCCGAAAATGAAACCTTACATTTTTTCAGCTCGCAACGGGATTTACATCATTGACCTTCAAAAAACTGTAAAATACTTAAAGGATGCTATTCAATTTATAAAGCAGATTATTAGAAATGGCGAAAAGGTATTATTCGTAGGGACAAAAAAACAGGCAAAAGAAGCAATAAAAGAAGAAGCCATACGATGCGGAATGCCATATATTGCAACAAGATGGGTGGGCGGCATTCTTACAAATTTTTCAACAGTAAAAACCAGGATAGAAAGATTAAAACAATTAGAAGAGATGGAAATAACCGGTGAGATAAATAAATATCCTATAAAAGAAAAATTGTCTTTATTGAAAGAATTAAAAAAGTTAAAAGATAATTTTGAAGGTTTAAAAGATATGGAAGACCTGCCTGGTGCGATTTTTATAATTGATGTAAAACGAGAGGAAAACGCAGTCAAAGAAGGCAATAAACTTGGCATACCAGTTGTTGCAGTTGTTGATACTAATTGCGACCCCGACAACATAGATGTCTTAATTCCGGGTAATGATGATGCAATAAGAGCAGTCAGGCTTATGTGTAAAATAATAGCTGACACCATAATTGAGGAAAAAATTGCAATTGAAAGAGAAAAAGAAGTTGTGATAGAAAAAACTCCTGAAGTTACAGAAGCAGGAGATAATGAAAAAGAACTCGTCCAGGCAATTGATAATACAGATTACACACAGATTTTTACAGATGAAAAAGAAAAAACAGAATAAATTATATAAAAAAAGGAGAGCGAAAAAATGGTAGAAGTAACTATTGAACAAATAAAAGAATTAAGGGAAAAAACCGGTGCAGGAGTAAATGACTGCAAAAAAGCTTTAGAAGAAACAAAAGGCGATATGGAAAAAGCAGTGGATTATTTAAGAGAAAAAGGCATAGCATCTGCAGCAAAGAAAAGCATAAGAACAGCAAAAGAAGGTGTTATTTATGCGTATATTCATTCAAATGAAAAGTTGGGAGTATTACTTGAATTAAATTGTGAAACTGATTTTGTTGCAAGGACAGAAGATTTTAAAGAACTTGCAAAAGATATAGCGATGCAGATTGCAGCTATGAATCCTTCTTATATAAAAAGAGAAGATATCCCGCAGGAAGTTTTAGAAAAGGAAAAAGAAATATACAGGGCGCAATTAAAAGATTCAAAAAAACCCGAACAGGTCATTGAAAAAATTATTACTGGAAAATTAGAAAAATATTATACAGAAGTCTGTCTTTTAGAACAGCCGTTTATTAAAGATGATAAAAAAAATGTAGATGCATTGATAAAAGAAAAGATCAGTAAATTAGGAGAAAATATAATAGTAAAAAGATTTGCAAGATTTATTGTCGGAGAAAAATAAAAAATAGAGAGTGGCTTATATGACAAAAAAAGAAAAAAAATTCACTTATAACAGGATAATGCTAAAAATAAGTGGAGAAGCGCTGGCTGGAGAAAAATCATCTGGTATTGACTATGATACTGTGTATGGAATAGCAAACGAGATAAAAACAATTTATGAAAAAGGCGTTGAAATCGGTATTGTGATTGGCGGAGGAAATATATTCCGCGGTGGCAGGGGAAAGCATTTTAAAATAGACAGGGTTGTCGGTGATTATATGGGAATGCTTGCAACTATAATAAACGCAATGGCATTACAGGATATTTTAGAGCAGATGAAAATTCCAACAAGAGTTCTGTCTGCTATTAATGTAGAAGAACTTGCAGAACCATTTATAAGAAGAAGGGCAATAAGGCATTTAGAAAAAGGCAGGGTTGTTATTTTTGCAGGTGGAACAGGCAATCCATATTTTACCACAGATACAGCAGCAGCTTTAAGAGCGATAGAAATAGGCGCTGAGGTTTTTTTAAAAGCAACAAAAGTATCAGGAGTATATAGCGATGACCCTGAAAAAAATAAAAATGTTGTAAAATATGAAGAATTAAAATATATAGAAGTTCTCAATAAAAATTTAAAGGTTATTGATTCTACTGCAATATCTTTATGCATGGATAACAATATACCGATAATAATATTTAATCTAAAAGAAAAAGGAAATATTGAAAAAGTTATAATGGGAAAAAATATAGGAACCATAATAAAATAAGGAAGGGGGAATAACTTTTATGGAGAATACAATAAAAGAATGTGAAGTTAAAATGAAAAAATCAGTTGATATTTTTCATGAAGAAGTTAAGGCAATAAGAACAGGCAGAGCAAACATTTCTGTTTTACAGGCTGTTAAAGTGGAATACTATGGTCAGGAGATGCCAATAAATCAGGTAGCAGGACTTTCCATTGTTGAAGCAAAGACAATAAATGTAAAACCCTGGGATAAAACTGTTTTGCCTGCAATAGAAAAAGCAATTTTAACTGCCAATTTAGGTCTTTCTGTTGTTAATATGGGGGATTCATTAAAAGTTAATTTCCCTGAATTAACAGAAGAAACAAGAAAAGAATACGTAAAGAAAGTAAAAAAAATGGGTGAAGAAGCAAAAATAAATGTGAGAAATATAAGGCGGGAAACAAACGAAAAATTAAATCATTTGCAGAAAGATAAAAATATCACAGAAGATGATTTAAAACATGCAGAAGACAGGGTTCAGAAGATAACCGATAAATTTATAAAAGAAATAGACGAAATTGTAAAAGCAAAAGAACAGGAATTAATGACAATATAATTTTATTTAATATTTCTTTCCGGAGCGTATATTGAAAAAAAATGTTAAAATCCCAGGACATATTGCAATAATAATGGATGGCAATGGCAGATGGGCAAAAAAAAGAAATTTACCGAGAGTGTTCGGGCATAAAGAAGGAGCAAAATCTGTAAGGGAAATAACCGAAACCTGCGCTAAAATCGGGGTTGAATATCTCACGCTTTATGCTTTTTCTACTGAAAACTGGAAAAGACCAGAAAATGAAATAAAATTTTTAATGGGGCTTTTAAAAGATTATCTTGATAAAGAAAAGAAAACCTTAATTAAAAATAATATTCGTTTTAAAGTAATAGGAGATAAAACAAAATTACCGGTTGAAATAACAAAGAGAATAGAAGGAGTTGAAAAACTCACAGAAAAAAATTCTTCTCTTACATTAGTTCTGGCATTAAATTATGGTGCCCGTGATGAAATTTTAAATGCTGTTAAAAATATAGCAAAAGATATTAAAAATAGTAAAATAGATGCAAATAAAATTACAGAGAATTTATTTAAGAATTATTTATATACAAAAGATATACCAGACCCTGATTTATTAATAAGAACAAGCGGTGAGATGCGGGTGAGCAATTTTCTTTTATGGCAATTAGCTTATACAGAAATCTATGTAACTAAAACTCTATGGCCTGATTTCAGAAAAAAACAGTTATTAAAAGCAATTTATGATTTTAATAAAAGAGAAAGAAGGTTTGGTGGCATTTAACTTATGCTTAAAAGAATAATAATAGCAATACTGGTTTTACCCTTTTTGGGATTTTTGATTTTTTTTAAAAATCCTTATCCTGTACTAATAACAGGAATAATAGCTTTTTTAATAGCGCTTTTTGAGATTTTTTTAATGTTAGAAAAAAAAGGGATAAACATATTTAAAAAAACAGGAATCTTTTTTGCCTTAATAATTTTTTTACTTGTCCTGTTTAAGCAGGATATGATTTATATACTTTATGCAGTTATATCAATGCTTTTTTTTCTTTTCTTAATTCTGATTTTTACTAAAAATATAAAAAATTTAGAAGGAGTTTTCTATACTTCAGGTTCAGTTTTATATATTTGTTTTTTTGGTTTATTTGTCATTAAATTAAGATTTTTACAGGATGGGGTTTATTTTTTATTCCTCCTGCCTCTTTTAACATGGGCATATGATGCTGGTGCATATTAAAAGAGCAAATTTTTTGGAAAAACAAAACTTATTCCTGAGTTAAGTCCAGGCAAAACAGTAGAAGGTCTTTTAGGTGGCATAATAATAAATATCATTGTTGCTGTTATAATTAAATTTACAGTTCTTCCAGTCGCGATCAGCATTTTACATGTTATTATTTTACCTATTATCACCTCTTTTTCTGGTCAGGCAGGAGATATAACCGCATCAATATTTAAAAGATTTGCAGGTGTTAAAAATTCTTCTAACCTTTTATCTGAACATGGCGGTTTTTTAGATAAACTTGATTCCATTCTTTTTAATGCGCCTGTGATTTATTTTTACGTTACTACTTTTGTAATTTAATATGAAAAAAAATATTGTTATTTTAGGTTCAACCGGTTCCATAGGAAAATCAGCGTTATCACTTTTAAAAAAGTTTAAAAATGAGTTTAAAGTTATAGGTATTTCAGCAAATGAAAATATAAGGGAACTTATCAAACAGATAAAAATTTTTAAACCTGAATATGCTGTTATATATAACGAAAAAAAAGCAAAAATTTTAAAATCAAAATTTAAAAACACAAAAATATTATCGGGATTAAATGGAATAACGTTTCTTTCAACTATTAAAAAAGCAGATATAATTTTATTAAGCATAGTAGGTGCTACTGGAATTTTTCCTTTACTTTCAGCCATAAGGGCTGGAAAAAAGATAGCTCTTGCAAATAAAGAAGCCCTGATAATAGCAGGTGATATTATAAATAAAGAGTTAAAAAAATATAAAGCGCAAATTTTACCTGTTGACAGCGAACACAGTGCTATTTTCCAGGTGCTTCAGGGACAAAAAAAGGAGTTCATAAAAAAAATAATTTTAACAGCATCCGGAGGTCCTTTTTTTGAAAAGCAGAAAAAAGATCTAAAATTCATAAAAAGCAAAGAAGCATTAAAACATCCAACCTGGAGAATGGGAAAAAAAATTACAATTGATTCTGCTACACTGGTAAATAAAGGCCTTGAAGTCATAGAGGCGCATTATCTTTTTGACCTGCCTTATGAAAAAATTGATGTTGTTATTCATCCACAGTCAATTGTTCATTCAATGGTTGAGTTTATTGATGGTTCTATAATTGCGCAGATATCAAAACCTGATATGAAACTTCCTATAATGTATGCACTTACATATCCTGAAAGAAAAAAAGGAGTTGTAGATTACCTTGATTTAAAAAGCGGGATAAAACTTGATTTTAAAAAAATTGATAAATTTAAATTTAAGGGATTCTTTCTTGCAATAAAAGCAGGAAAAACAGGTGGCACGATGCCTGCCTGCATGAATGCTGCAAATGAAGTTGCTGTTAAAAATTTTATTGAAGGAAAAATAACCTTTGATAAAATACCTTATTATATGGAAAAAGCAATGAAAACTCATAAATTGATAAAAAATCCTACTTTAGAGGATATTTTAAAGACAGATAAAGATACAAGAAAAAAAATTGAGGAGATGATAAGAAATGGTTGAGATTATTTATCTTGTTATTTTATTTGGTTTTACAATTTTTGTTCATGAATTTGGGCATTTTTTATCAGCAAAATTAATGGGCATAAAAGTTGAACAATTTTCAATAGGACTTGGTCCTAAAATGGTTTCTTTTAAAAAAGGAGAAACAGAATATTTGATTTCCTGGCTTGTATTTTTAGGTGGTTTTGTAAAATTAGAAGGAGAAAATCCTGAAGAAGCAGAAAAAATGGGAGAACGTGCTTTTTTAAACCAGCCACCACATAAAAAAATAATATTAGCATCTGCAGGAGTAATACAAAATTTAATTTTTGCAGTAGTTTTACTCTGGATTGTGTTTCTTTTTGGTTTTGAAACATTAAAACCAGTAATAGGTAATGTAAAAGAAAACTATCCTGCTTTTTCTGCCGGACTAAAAAAAGGTGATGAAATAATTCAAGTGAATAACAAAAAAATAAGAACCTGGGATGAACTTTCAAATGTAATAGCAGCTTCAAAAGATGAAATTTTACAGGTTAAAATTTTAAGAGATGGTAAAGAGATGGTTTTTAGTATAAAACCTAAAATAGAAACAGTAGAAGACATTTTAAAAGATAAAAGGACAAGGGCGTTTTTAGGAGTGGAACCATCTGGCGAAACAATAAAAATAAAATACGGCTTTTTTGAATCTTTAGATAAAGCAGTGGAGCAAACCTGGTTTTTTACATCGCTTACAGTAAAAGCAATTTATAAAATGATTTTAAGAAAAATAGAACCAGAGATTGCAGGTCCTATTGGAGTTATAAATATAACCTATAAAGTTGCAAAAACAGGGTTTTTAAATTTATTGCTTTTATTTGCAATTATTAATATAAACCTTGCACTTGTCAATTTTTTACCAATTCTACCACTTGATGGCGGACTTGTTTTAATGTTTTTGATAGAGGGAATAATAAAAAGACCAGTGCCATTAAGAGTTCAGCAGGCACTTATGGAAACAGGATGGTTTTTACTTATAACACTTATGATTTTTGTAACCTATAAGGATTTATTAAGAATTTTTAAAGGTGGATAATTAAAAATGACAAGAGAAGTAAATATCGGTGGGATAAAAATAGGTGGTAAAAATGTTGTTCGTGTTCAGTCAATGACAAATACTGATACTAAAGACATAAAATCAACTGTTTCTCAGATAAAACGTCTTGAAAAGGCAGGTTGTGAAATAATAAGAGTTTCAATTCCAGATAGAAAATCAGCAGAAGCATTAAAAGAGATAAAAAAGAAAATAAAGATTCCTCTTGTTGCAGATATTCATTTTGATTATAACCTCGCAATTTTATCCATTGAAAACGGAGCTGATAAAATAAGAATAAATCCAGGAAATATAGGTTCAGAAGAGAAAGTTTTAGAAATTATAAAAGCAGCTAAAAAGGCAAAAATTCCAGTAAGGATTGGAGTAAATGCTGGTTCTTTGAAAAAAGATATAAAATATAATTTACAGATAAAAAGTAATAACGAAACAGCAAATAAAATGGTCGCAAGTTTAATGGAACATATAGAATTTTTTGAAAAAAATGATTTTTTTGATCTTGTGATTTCATTAAAATCTGCAGATGTAAATGAAACAGTGGAAGCATACAGGTTAATAAGCAAAATAAGGGATTATCCTTTGCATTTAGGAATAACAGAAGCCGGAACAGAAAAAAGCGGGCTTATAAAATCAGCTGCAGGACTTGGTATTTTATTATATGAGGGGTTAGGAGATACAATAAGGGTTTCTCTTTCTGCAGCGCCAGAAGAAGAAATTTTTGCTGCATATCGTATTTTAAATGTAATCGGTAGACGAAAATATGGGGTTGAAATAATCTCCTGTCCAACCTGTGCAAGAACAGAAATTGATGTTATTAAACTTGCAAAAAAAATAGAACAGAAAACAAAATATATAAGAACCCCTTTAAAAATTGCCATTATGGGCTGTGTTGTAAATGGTCCAGGAGAAGCAAAAGAAGCAGATATAGGTATAACAGGAAGTAAAAATTATGGAGTTATTTTTAAATATGGTAAAATAATTAAAAAAGTTCCAAAAAATAAAGTTATAAAAATTTTTGAAAAGGAATTGGAAAAAATGATTAAGGAGAAAGAAAAATGAAATGGACAGAAAGTTTTATTTCAACATTAAGGGAAGACCCGAAAGAAGCAGAAACCATAAGTCATAAATTAATGTTAAAAGCAGGTCTTATAATGAAAGTTGCATCAGGCATTTATAATTTTTTGCCACTGGGATTAAAAGTAGTTTTAAAGATTACAAATATTATAAGAGAAGAAATGAATAAGGCAGGGGCGCAGGAAGTTTTGATGCCGATTTTATCGCCATCTGAACTCTGGCAGGAAACAGGCAGATGGAGTTTATATGGCAAAGAGATGTTCAGGGTAAAAGACAGGCAGGATAAAGATTTTGCATTAGGACCCACTCATGAAGAAGTAATAACAGACATAGTTCGTAAATATGTAAATTCATACAGGCAGTTACCACAGATACTTTATCAGATACAGGTAAAATTCAGGGATGAGATAAGACCACGTTTTGGAATAATGCGCGCAAGGGAATTTATGATGAAAGATGCATATAGTTTTGATAAAGATGAGGAAAACGCAAAGAAGAGTTACCAAAAAATGTTTGAAGCATATAATAAAATTTTTTCAAGAATAGGTTTTAGGTTTAGAGCAGTAGAAGCAGATACAGGAGCAATAGGTGGGACATCCTCTGCTGAATTTATGGTTTTAGCAGATACAGGAGAGGAAACAATTGTTTATTGTCCAAATTGTGATTATGCTGCAAATGTAGAAAAAGCAGAAGGAAAAATTGTAAAAAAAGGCGGTAGGGCAGGAGACAAATTAGAAAAAGTTTATACACCAGATATACGAACTGTAGAAGAACTTGCCAATTTTTTAAAATTAACACCAGAGGATACAGCAAAAACAATATTATATATGGCAGACGGAGAGATGATAGCAGTTATGATGCGGGGAGACAGAGAAATAAATGAAATTAAATTAAAAAATGTCATAAAAGCAAATGAATTGCGGCTTGCAACGGCAGATGAGATAATTAATAAAACAAAAGCACCTGTTGGATTTGCAGGTCCTGTAAATTTACAGGAAAAAGGAATAAAACTTTATATAGATAATTCAGTTGCAGAGATGGAATCAATGGTATGTGGAGGAAATGAAAAGGATTATCATTATATAGGTGTAAAACGTAGCAGGGATTTTAAAGAAGATAAAATAATAGACGTAATAAAGATTCAAAAGGGCGATTTCTGTATAAAATGTGGTAAAGAACTTTCAGAGCAAAAAGGTATAGAAGTAGGCCATGTGTTTTATTTAGGTGACAAATACAGCAAAGCAATGAATGCAACATTTTTAGATGAAAAAGGCAAATCAAAAGTTTTTGTAATGGGATGCTATGGTATAGGAGTAACAAGGATAGCAGCGGCTGCAATTGAACAAAATTATGATGAAAATGGAATAATCTGGCCTTTTGCAATTGCTCCTTTTGAAGTGGTTATAATACCTGTGAATATGAAATATAAAGAAGGCACGGATTTTGCTTTTAAATTATACGAGGATTTAAAAAGTAAAAACATTGATGTAATAATAGATGACCGGGATGTATCGCCCGGAGTTAAATTTAAAGATTCTGATTTAATTGGATTTCCATTGAGGGTTGTAATAGGTGAGAAAAATTTTAAAGAAGGAAAAGTAGAAATAAAATTAAGAAAAGAAAAGGAAGCAGAGATTATTGAAAAGGAAAAAGTAATTGAGAAAATTATGAACGCTTCTTATGTTTTACACAGATAGTATTAAAGGTTTTTAATTATTTTATAAATTTTTTCTAATTTGTTCTCTGGTAGTTTATTAAGATAATTTGTTATTTTATAAACTAATAAATCATCATCAGATGCAGGATTTTCTATTATCTCCTGTGCTATAAGTTTATCAACAGGAATTTTTAAAGCATTTGATATTTTAAGTAATGTATCAATACTTGGCTTTTTTTCATTTCGTTCTATGTTACCTAAAAAGATAGAACTTATTCCTGCTCTGGATGCAACTTCTTCTAATGTTAGATTAAAATTTAATCTAATATCTCTTATTTTTTCACCAATAACTTTATAAATATCCAGATATTTCATAATTTTTTAATTATAGAAAAGATTTTATTTTTTTCTTTAAATGGTTTGTCTTTTATAAATGCTAATATACCATTAATTAGAATTTCTTTTTTTGTCATTTTGATTTTTTTTTCAGAAAATAAATCTGAGGTATTAATATTTAATTTATCAGCTATTTTTTGTAATACATAGAGAGATGGTTTTCTCTCGCCTCTTTCTATATTGCCTAAATATGATGGTTTTATATTGCATAAAGTTGCAAATTCATTGATTGTTAATCCCATTGATTTACGATAAAGTTTAATATTTTCACCAACTAATTTATATAAAATATTAACATTTTTTATTGGTTTAAATTTATTGTTTTCAAAATTTTTCTTTTTATCTGATGATAAAACGATATTCTTCATAATAAGTCCTTTATTTTTTTTAGATTATATATTTTTAATAAAATAAATACAATAAACTATAAGCATTAAAAAAATATTGACTTTTAGATTATTTTATGGTATATGGTAATAAGATATTAAAAAGGAGGTAATATTATGAAAAAGTTTAATTTTTTATTAATAATTTTTTTTATTCTTATTACTTTTACATGCTCAAAGAAAAATATAACTGAACCATCTTCTTCAGAAAATACAGTGCCAGCATTAACCCCGACGCCTTTTTTTACTTTTTCATTTACCAGCACTTTTACGTTTACACCAACTTTTACACCAACTCCTTATGGAAAAATAGTTTATGCTTCAAATGCTGATGGAGATTCTGATATCTATATTTTTAAATTTTCAGATTATTCAATTACAAATATAACAAATAATACTGGTTTTGATAGTTATCCGTGCTGGCTTGCAAATGGGAATCAGATATTTTTTGTCACAGATAGAAGTATTGGTTTTGGATATGATATATATTGTATGAATCAGGATGGAAGTAATGTATTTGAATGTGTAGGAACATCGGCTGATAAATATTATCCAAGAAAAGCCCTGATAAATACATCAAAAGAAGTTTATTATCATAAATATAATTCAACAACCAGTAAATACGAAATATGCGTTTATGATTATCCGGCAAACAGAGAAGTTGTTGTTCTGAGTTCAACCGGTGCAAATTATCAATGGTGTGACTATTCATATACATTAAATGAAATTGTATATACATCAGATTCAACAGGATATAAAGAAATATATAAAGCAAATTCGGATGGAACTAACAGAATTCAATTGACAACCGGACTTTATACCAATACACAACCTAAATTTTCTAAATACGGAGATATGATTGTTTATTCTGCAGATTCAAATTATGATAATAAAGGAGAGATATGGATTATGAACAGTGATGGGAGTAATAAACGGCAAATAACTTTTAATAGTGATAATGATCGCTTGCCCTGTTTTTCACCAGATGGGTACTGGATTTTATATGTAAAATATAATAGTTCAGGGTTGGGTGATTTATATATTAAACCAGCAAATGGAAGTGGTGTTGAACAAAAATTATTAGGCATATCAAATACTGATGAAAGCTTGCCTGACTGGTTTATGTATTAAACAAATGGAAATTGGAGGCTTAAATTATTATGGTCAAAAAAATTTTTTTTATTTTTTTAATATTATTTTTTGTCATAAATATCAATGCTGATATAATAAAAAATTTTACTGAACTAAATTTTGGACTTTCATCTATAAAGTTTACAAGCCTTGAAAATTTAAAAAATGAAGAAAGTTTTAAGACATTAGTTTCATATGGTTGCACAATAGATGAAAATTTGCCAGGTATTACATTTATGGCAGGTTTAAACTGGATTACAATATTTGATAAAGAAAATGAATATTTTGGAATAGATTTTGGATGTAATTTCTATCCATTGATTCAGCCATATTTATATTTAAAATATCCAACAACTATTAGCGAAAAATTTGCCATTAAAATAGAGCAATATATTTATTTTATGGAATGCAATCTGAATGCAAGATTTTATTTTACAAAAAAATGGGAAATAAATAAAATTAATTCCTGGTTTGGAGCAGGAATTAATTTAGGTTTACTATCAAATTCCTGGACTGATATGGTTTCATATGACCCTTCGGGAGGATTAATTAATTATGTAATTGGAGAATATGAAAATAAAATTATATTAGGCGGTCAAATAATCACAGGAGTGGATTATTGGTTTAATAATAATTTTGGGATTTATATAAAAGGGGGTTATAGATATTTACAGGATGAATTTTCATATAAAGTAACCAAAAGTGAAGGAATAACTCTGAGTGAAGATGAAAAATACGGAAAAGATGAAATAAATTTTGGAGGATTGTTTTTATTAGCAGGAATAACACTTGATTTTTATTCAATGTTCAGTTCAAACTTATTAACTACAAAACAAATAAAATCTCAAGAAAATACTGTTATTCAGTTATCTGATATTAAACAAGATAATTTAACTGAAGAATCTGTCAGTGTTGATGAAAAAAATTTTAAATATATTGATTTTATAGCAGAAGGGGATAGTGCTTTTAAAAATAAAAATTATT